>Ga0210401_10007456_pt1 | contig 10969 bp, 7 predicted proteins | sample IncBWH32MmetaG_FD_150866 | JGI IMG/M metagenome (GOLD analysis project Ga0210401, IMG submission 150866) | Forest soil microbial communities from Barre Woods Harvard Forest LTER site, Petersham, Massachusetts, United States - Inc-BW-H-32-M | ecosystem: Environmental > Terrestrial > Soil >... | reverse complement strand
GCTTCGCGCGCAACGATAAGCTCGCGGATACCAGCTGAACGTCGTTTTGGAATGCCGTAGATCCGCGAGTCTTCGAGTTCCCACTGACATATGGAATCCCACAACCCAGGGAAGAACCCGACCTCTTTCGCCATCAACCGGCGTCAATGGCTCAGAACGACTACTGCCGTAACGGCCGGATCGTTTCTTCTTGCGACGCGAGCAAAGGCATGGGCGTGGCTGCTCCGCGAGGGCGACTCGCCGAACGTCCAGACCGAGAGCGTCCAGTACCCCTCCGGCGACGCAAAGCTCAATGCCTTCGTCGCGAAGCCAGCGAGCGACGGGCCGCACCCTTCTCTGATCCTCATCCACGACGATACCGGACTGAATGATCACGCGATGCAAGTTGCTCGCAACTTTGCCGAGGTGGGTTTTTTCGCCTTCGCCCCCGATCTTCTCTCGCGCTCCGGCGGCGTCGCTCAATTCCAGAGCGCCAACCAGATCGCCGAAGCCTTGAATCACCTCTCCCCCGACCAGACTGCGGACGACCTCCGCGCCGGATATTCGTACTTGCGAACCAAGCTCAATCCCGATGCCGCTGCGTCCGCGGTCGGCTTTGGCTGGGGCGGGTGGCGCACGTTTGTATTGGCCGCGAAGGTTTCGGGCCTGGCCCGCGCGGTGGTTTATAGCGGCAGTACGCCGACGACTGGACTCCACGAGATAGACACCAACTTCCTCGCTCACTACGGACAATACGATTTCCGGCTCGCCGGCAATGCGCTCTGGGTTGAGAAAGAACTCGGCAAACGATTCACGTACTCTATCTATCCTGGCGTGGATCACGGTTTCTACGACGATTCCAGTCCACAATTCAATGCCGACGCCGCTAAACTGGCCTGGTCAAGAACCTTGGAATTCCTTCGCGCCGTATGAATCAGTCAAGATCGGTATCACGTACTCGAGAAATGCATGTCTAAGCTGCGAATGTCCCTCGCTTGCTGGAACTACGATCGCACCCGTGCGCTCCTCGAAGGAAGAGTTCCGGTCGATGGCATCGACCTCACGTATCTGAACCTTCCGGTTGAAGAGACGTTCTTCCGCATGCTTCGCCATCGCGAGTTCGACGCTGCCGAAATGTCGCTTTCGTCCTACGTGCTCTCTCGCTTCGCCGATCAACCGCCTTTCATCGCGATTCCAGTCTTCCCCTCGCGCTTTTTCCGGCACTCATGCATTTACATCAATCGCAACAGCGGCCTTCGCGAGCCAAAGGATTTGATCGGGAAGAAAGTCGGAACACCGGAATACCAGATGACCGCAGGCGTCTGGATTCGTGGGATTCTCAGCGACGAGTATCAGGTCCCGGTCACGAGCGTCTCCTATTTCAATGGAGGAGAAGAGCAACCCGGCCGCCTTGAAAAACTGAAACTCGATCTTCCGGCCCAGATCCGCTTACAGTCCATTCCGGAAAACAACACCCTGTCCTCGATGCTCGACGCAGGGGAGATCGACGCCCTCTATACCGCCCGCATGCCTTCGACTTTCAGCAGCGGATCCGGTTCAGTGAAGCGGCTGTTCGAGGACTATCCCGCGGTCGAGCGCGATTACTACCTCAAGACAAGAATCTTCCCGATCATGCACACCGTCGTGATTCGGCGGGAAGTCTACGAGAAATATCCCTGGGTGGCGCAGTCGCTCTACAAGGCGTTCGTATTCGCGCAGCGCGAGGTCTATCAGGATCTCTACCAGACCGCGGCGCTGAAGTTCATGTTGCCGTGGCTCATTCGCCACGTCGAAGATACTCGCGCCCTCATGGGACAAGACTTCTGGTCCTACGGTTTCCAACCGAATCAGCACGTGCTGGAAACGTTCCTGCGCTATTCGTATGAGCAGGGGCTTTCCAAGCATCAACTGAAGCCGCACGAACTCTTCGCGAAAGAAACGCTGGAATCTTTCAAAATCTGACTTAGTCGTCTTGTGGAACGGCAGGAAACTGAATGGCTGGCGTGAATCCCGCGAAATGGTGGACGCTTGGAAGAGGCGACATGGACGCCACGATCGCCCAGGTCGGCTTCAACCTCGCGCAAATGATCATCCCCGTTTTTCTTCTCCTGCCCGTCGGCATTCCGATGGAATTCAGCGTTACGCATCTTCTGCCCGGGTACGCAGGCGGATTTCTGCTCGGTTCTCTCGGACTCACATGGCTGGCCGTCCGTCTCAGAAATTCAACCGGGCGCGACAATGTGACGGCCCACGTTTACGGAAACAATGTTCCCGCCATCATTGCGTACACCTTGGGGATCGTCCTGCCCACTTATCTGCGAGCACATGATGCCGTCGCAGCCTGGCAAGTTGGCGCCGCGGCCGTCGTGTGGACTGGATTGATCAAGTTAGTCATGGCTCCCGTCGCTGGTATTTGCCGCAGACTGATTCCGGTTCCGGCATCGATGACCGTCTTCGGAGCGGCCATGTACAGCTACCTGGCTCTTGTGCTGCTGCAACGCGTGTTCGACCATCCTGTTGTCGGAATTGTGGCGCTCGCGATCGTTGCCTGCAGTGTCCTGGCGAATTTGCCGATCACACGTTGGAGAATTCCTCCGTTCCTTGTGGCCTGGACAGTTCCCCTTGCAATCGCCGTTGTCGCCGCGTACGTGCGTCCCGTGTGGCGGGGCTGGTCGCCTACGCTCCCATTCGTTTTCCCATCAGGACTAGTCACGAATTTGTCTGTTGCGCTGCCGTACCTTTCGGTCATCGCGCCCATCGCCATTTATCAGGTCCTGCAGGACATCGCTTCGGTCGAGGGCGCAACCGCGGCTGGCGACGATTACGACGTTCGCAGCATCGTTGCCTGCGATGGGATCGCCACACTTCTCTGCGGTCTTGGCGGTTCGGTGGTTACCCCCGTCGTGTACGCCTTGCACCCGCCCTATAAAGCGATGGGAGCGAGAATCGGCTTCGCATTCTGGACACCGATCATCTTCGTTGCGATCGTTACAAGCGGTCTCACACTCTTCATCTCGCAGTTGTTTCCGTGGCCGATTCTCGCCGCAATGATCGCCTATGTGTCGGTAGGCGTGGGGACCGCCACTCTGCGGCGCGTCGACGCGAAATATCTGAGTGCAGTCTTGTTGGGGCTGGTTCTACCCGCCGGTGCGGTTGTCAGTGCGGCCGTGAATTCGGCGCTGCTCTCCGTCAAGATCGCGCCCTCGAGTCCCGACGTGCAAGCCGCCCTGAACCGCTCCATCTACTGGAGTTCCATTCAAGGATTAGGTAGCGGATTTCTCTTTTTGGTACTTGTCGTTGCCGCGCTGATTACGGAAATGATAAATCGCAATTTCGGCCGAGCCGCGATCTGGTGTATGGTAGCGTCAGTTTTTTCGTGGTTGGGATTGATGCATTCCGCGCTGTTTCGCTGGGGCGCTCAACCCGCCTACGCCGCCGGCTGGCTAGCCGCATCAGTTGTGGCTTTCACTGCCAAGTGGTGGCGAGGAGATGTCGAAGCAGCCACCGGGAGACACGTCTCTCGTGCATAGTATGGCCCGCGTTTCGACATAAAACTGCCGTTTCTTAGATATTGGACGCTACCGCTGGAGAGGCTTGCCTGTAGCGAAGGGAGAGTCCTAGGTGAGAGTGTTCGTTTTCGGAGTCATTCTGGGAGCCGTGCTGGTCCCTCTGTGCGTTTACTACTATTTCGTCTCCGGCAACGCACCCGCGGCGACGTCGGCGCCCGCCATGCCCTTCGAGAAGATGCTTGCGCAAAAAGCATTGAGCGCTCGCATCGACAAAGAAATGCCCAAGAACGTTCCCATTCAGCCGACGGAGGAAAACTTCGCGGCTGGCGCGCAGATCTATCGCGACAACTGCGCTGTGTGCCATTCGCTCCCGGGACAGAAGGAGAGCGCGATTGCGGTCGGCATGTATCCCAGGCCTCCCAAACTTCTCGAAGGCAAGGGTGTGACCGATGACCCGGCGGGGGAGAGCTACTGGAAAGTCGCCAATGGAATTCGTCTGACCGGAATGCCCGGCTTCCGCGATGCGTTGAGCGACTCGCAAATGTGGCAAGTGAGTTTGCTCGTCGCGCAAGCCGACAAACTGCCGAAGTCCGTCTCCGATAGTCTCGGTGCGCCTCCGGCGACGGCCGTGCCCTCCGCCCCGTTAGCCCATACAAAATAGTGCCCCCGCTGCATAGGGCGGAGTCCGGTCGCTCCTCCCATCCAATCCTCGCCATTGTGGATTGCAAGCCGCACCTCGCGGCGCGCGATTCGGTACAAGGTTTTCTTCGCGGCAAGTCGCGTCCTTACAACCCCCAGACATGGGTTCTCCCGATTTCGTCAAACTTCGCGCCTGTACCCATGTAAAACTTTGTAAACGTATGAAATTAAATGCTCCTTACTTTAGACTAGAAACGTCTGACTAACTGGGTCTGTCCTGCAGGAAGACTTGCCATTTTCGCGGGTGACGGGTCCTGAGAAAACGTTGACCAGGTAGGCTTGGGGCTTTCTTGGCACGGTACTCATACAGCAAAAGTCTATGAAGAAACGCATTCCTCATTCTCCGCTCCAATTGTGTGTCGGGCTCCTTGTCGCGGCGCTTTTTGCAGTTGTGCTCGATGGTTGTGGCAATGCTACCAGCAAGTCGGCGCAAGCCGGAACAGGCCCGCAAGCCATCCCCGTGGCTGTGGCCACAGCCGAAAAACGCGATGTGCCCGTTTTTCTGGAAGGACTCGGTAGCGTCCAGGCTTACAACACGGTGAGTCTGAAGAGTCGGGTGGACGGCCAGATCGTCGAGATCGCGTTTAAAGAAGGCCAGTACGTCAAGCAGGGCGATTTGCTGCTCGTCATTGACCCGCGTCCTTACCAGGTTCAACTCGAACAGGCGCAAGCTGCCCTGGCTCGCGATCAGGCCCAGTTGAAGAACGCGCAACTCGACTACGACCGCTATCAGGGTCTTGTCAAAGATGGCGTTATCGCCCAGCAGCAGTTCGATACGCAGAAAGCCCTCGTCAACCAGCTGCAAGGTACCATGCAGACGGATCAGGCCGCGATCGACACTGCGAAGCTCCAGCTCGTTTACTCGCGGATCACTTCTCCCGTGAACGGTCGTATCGGTCTTCGCCTCGTGGACATCGGCAACATGGTGCACGCCACCGATACGAATCCGCTGCTCGTCATCACGCAGCTTCAGCCGATCGCCGTCGTCTTCACGCTGCCGGAAGATGTTCTTCCGAATGTTTCACAACACATGCACGGCGGGGCTTTAACTGTCGAAGCCTACAGCCGCGACGACGCGACCAAAATCGCGGCAGGGAAGCTCCTGACGATCGACAATCAGATCGATCAGACGACCGGTACTGGAAAACTCAAAGCAATCTTCGAAAATCCCGACAACGCGCTTTGGCCGAACCAGTTCGTTAACGCGCATCTGCTGCTTGAAACAAGGAAGGGCGCGATCGTCGTGCCGGCAGCCGCGATTCAGCGCGGTCCCCAGGGCAGCTCCTTCACCTACGTCGTGAAGTCGGACAAAACCGTCGAAGTGCGCCCCGTCAAGGTCGCCTTTACGCAGGCGAACATCAGCGCCGTCGACTCCGGGCTGAGTGCCGGCGACATGGTTGTCACGGACGGCCAGGACAAGCTGCAAGGTGGCAGTCGCGTTGATCCGCACACAGGCAATCCCACGAGTGCGAACAAGTCGGGACAGATGGCAGGAACTCCTGGGCAATGAATCCGTCCCGCTTATTTATTCTTCGGCCAGTGGCCACGACCTTGTTGATGGTCGGGTTGCTGCTCGTAGGAATGGTCGCGTACCGGCAGCTGCCCGTCTCTGCATTGCCCGAAGTGGATTACCCCACCATTCAGGTGGTCACGTTTTATCCGGGAGCCGACCCCGAAGTGATGGCTTCCTCCGTCACCGCTCCCCTCGAAAGGCAATTCGGCCAGGTGCCGGGACTGAGCCAGATGACGTCAACGAGCTCCTTCGGAAGCTCGCTGATCATTCTGCAGTTCAATCTTGACCAGAACATCGACGTGGGTGAGCAAGAGGTCCAAGCCGCCATCAATGCGGCGACGACGTATCTCCCGAAAGATCTTCCCAATCCGCCCATCTACAGCAAGGTGAACCCGGCCGACGCGCCAATCCTCACTCTGGCTCTCATGTCCGACACGCTTCCGCTCACCAAGGTCGAAGACCTGGCCGATACAACGCTCGCGCAGAAGATTTCTCAGTTGCCAGGCGTCGGATTGGTTTCGATCAGTGGAGGTCAAAAGCCTGCGGTCCGGATTCAAGCAAATCCAACTGCGCTTGCCTCCTACGGCCTGAGCCTCGAGGATCTGCGCACAGTTCTTGGCCAGGCGAACGTCGACCAGGCGAAAGGCGTCCTCGACGGTCCGCGCCAGTCCTTCACCATCAATGCCAACGACCAGCTTTTTTCCAGTGCCGATTATCGCGACATCATCGTCGCCACCAGGAACGGGGTACCCGTTCGCCTGAGAGACGTTGCCACCATCATCGACGGCGCCGAGAACGCCCGCCAGGCAGCGTGGATGAACTTGACGCCCGCCGTCATTGTCAACATTCAGCGTCAGCCCGGGGCCAACATTATCAGCGTCGCTGACCGCATCAAGCTCCTGTTGCCGAGGCTGCAAGCGTCATTGCCTTCCTCGGTGCGGCTGACGATTCTGACCGATCGCACACAGACCATCCGGGCCTCGGTCGATGACGTGCAGTTCGAACTGATGCTCACCATCGGCCTCGTCGTGTTGGTGATTTTCCTGTTTTTGCGGAATCTGCCTGCGACCGTGATTCCCAGCGTGGCCGTGCCGCTTTCGCTTGTCGGCACCTTTGGAGTGATGTACCTGCTGGGCTACAGTCTCAACAATCTCACGCTGATGGCGCTCACGATCTCGACCGGCTTCGTGGTTGACGATGCCATCGTCATGATCGAAAACATCGATCGTTACCTTGAAGAGGGAGAGTCACCACTCGAGGCAGCCCTGAAGGGCGCCGGGCAAATCGGATTCACCATCGTCTCGCTGACCGTGTCATTGATCGCTGTGCTGATCCCATTGTTGTTCATGGGCGACGTCGTCGGCCGGCTTTTCCGGGAATTCGCCGTCACGCTGGCCGTAACCATCCTGGTCTCAGCGATCGTGTCTCTGACCCTTACACCAATGATGTGCGCGAAGTTGCTCAAGACTCGCGGCACCGCCAAGCATAGCCGCTTCTACGAAGCCTCTGAGCGATTCTACGAGCGTGTCATCGAAAAGTACGGCAGCTCTTTGCGATGGGTGCTGAAGCATCAGACCGCGACTCTCATCGTCACGTTTGCCACCTTGGCGTTCACGATCATGTTGTTCATTATCGTGCCAAAGGGCTTCTTCCCGGTCCAGGACACCGGTGTCATCCTTGGTATCTCCGATGCGCCGCAAACCGTTTCCTTCGACGCGATGGTGCAACGTCAGCAGGAACTGGCCAAAGTGATCCTCAAGGACCCCGCAGTCGATAGCCTCTCGTCTTTCATCGGTATTGATGGCGTGAACACCACTCCGAATACCGGACGCATCCAGATCAATCTGAAGCCGCGTAGCGAACGCAAGGAGACCGCTTCCGACATCATTCGCCGCTTGCAGCCCACATTGGCGAACGTTGCCGGCATCACGCTGTATATGCAGCCCGTGCAGGATCTGACCGTTGAGGATCGCGTCAGCCGGACGCAGTTTCAATATTCCCTCGAATCGGCTGACGCCAATGACCTGAATCTGTGGGTTCCCCGTTTGATTGAAAAGCTAAAAGCGCTGCCTCAGTTGAGTGATATCGCCAGCGATCAGCTCACCAGTGGTCTCAAAGTGGAGTTGGTAATCGATCGCGATACCGCGGGCCGGCTCGGCATCCTGCCTCAGGCGATCGACGACACCCTCTACGACGCGTTCGGACAGCGCCAGGTCTCAACCATATTCACGCAGCTGAATCAGTATCACGTCGTCCTTGAGGCCGAGCCCAGCTTTCAGCAGACGCCGGACTCGCTGAAGGACATTTACGTGCGCTCCTCCAACGGCACCCAGGTGCCGCTCTCCGCGTTCAGCCACTTTCAGCCGTCCAGCGCGCTGCTCGCCATCAACCATCAGGGTCAGTTCCCGGTTGTCACGTTGTCGTTCAACCTGGCACCTCGAGTTTCGCTCGGCGACGCCACCAAGGCCATCGATCAGGCCGAACAGGCCATCAACCTGCCTGCCAGCATTCATACGAGCTTTCAGGGAACCGCTGCCGCGTTTCAAAACTCCCTGTCGTCGGAACCGTATTTGATTCTGGCCGCCCTGGTCACCGTGTACATCGTGCTTGGTGTTTTGTACGAAAGCTACATTCACCCGATCACGATCCTGTCTACATTGCCCTCGGCGGGCGTCGGCGCCATCCTCGCTCTTCTGCTCACGCGCAACGACTTTAACGTCATCGCGCTCATCGGCATCATCCTGCTGATCGGAATCGTGAAGAAGAACGCCATCATGATGATCGACTTTGCGCTCGAGGCCGAGCGCGGGGAAGGCAAGCCCCCCGAGCAGGCGATCTATCAGGCCTGCTTGTTGCGTTTTCGCCCCATCATGATGACAACCATGGCTGCCTTACTAGGTGGCCTGCCGCTGGCCCTAACCTCGGGCACCGGTTCGGAACTGCGCAATCCTCTCGGCATCACCATCGTCGGCGGTTTGCTTCTCAGCCAACTGCTTACCCTCTACACCACACCTGTGGTGTACCTGGCCTTCGAACGCCTTGGCCGGCGTTTCGAGCGCTATCGGGTCGGGAATCGCATCGAGGAGCCGGTGGCCGCGGAGTAAGCCATGAACATCTCGGCTTCGCGAAGAGCCCCTTACTTCGTGGCGTTCGTCATCATCAGCACGAATAACATCGGTAGGTAGACGATCGTTGCCTGAAGTAAGTGGCGGGCCCGTAACTTAGAAAGGCCGCTGCTGACGGGCATTCTTAGGGCAGCAAGCCTGACTCCAAAATAGAAAAGCGCAATACCCAGGACAACCGCTCCCGCTAAGTAGGTTCTCCCTGCCATGCCGGTAAACGTGGGAAGAACACTAACCGGGATCAGCAGCAACGAGTAAGCAAGAATGCGCCGGGCTGTTGTCTTCCCCGACGGCTGCACGACCGGAAGCATCTGAACGCCGCCGCGCGCATAGTCGTCACGATACAGCCACGCGATCGAAAAGAAGTGCGGAAACTGCCATAGGAACAGGATCGCGAATAGCACCAGGGCCCCACGATCAACGCGTCCGCTCACCGCAGTCCATCCGAGGACGCCAGGCATAGCCCCAGGGAACGCTCCCACGAACGTGCAATAAGGCGATAGTTGTTTGAGGGGAGTGTAGGCCGCCAGGTAAACAACGGAGGTCAAGAAGGTCAGCACGCCAGTCAACGGATTCGCGAACACGCCGAGGTAGATCGACCCCCCGACAGCGAGCACGACCCCAACGGCGGTTCCGTGGCGCAGACTCATCCGCCCTGCGGGCAGGGGACGAAAAGCCGTTCGGTGCATCTGCCTATCGGTGTCGCGTTCCATGACTTCATTCAAGGCCGCCGTCCCGCTCGACACGAGGGCGATCCCAAGCAATGCGTGTACCAGACCCCAGGTCATGACCGGGAACCCGACTTGCCGAGAGGCGAAGAAGTAACCGCACCAGGCCGTCATGACGATCAGGCTGGTCACTCGAAGCTTCGTAAGCTCGGCGTAGTCGCGGATGATGGAGAAGAATCGGCTGCCGGGAACGGCCAGAGTTTGGGACACGGCGCCCATTTTTGAGTTTCCCCTATTCTTGATGCCTAGCTGTCGCGGTCCGACCTTTTCCGGCACCATCAAACACCGCGCAAGCCTTCTCAATAGAACAAGTTCCGATGGAACGGCGACTCAATCAGGCGTGGGCACAGTGCGCTCACGCCGCGCACGATCAAAAATGCACAGTGTGCGGCCCCAATGCGCACACCGCTTCGCGGCAGCTGAACGAAGAACCCACAAGGACAGCATAGGTAACGCTTGGCGGATGCACGTGTCAAGATAAAATTACGCACGTCAAGAACCGTATTGATAAAAAGTTTACGAATAATTTGCAATGTCGCTAAATTTTTACGAATAATTTGCAATTGATCGTGAGCCGATGTAGTATTCCCGCCATTTGAGGGGTCAGGGTTTCCTTAGTTTGTTCAGACGTTGAATTTTCTTGACCGCAGTTCGACTCAACGCGAACTATGAACACATCGCTGTGTAATTCTTCGAACACTTCAGCTTTTCCAATTAGAGCGATCACCGTCGATGTAGGACAAACTTCTGAGTGCGTCCAAACAGGAGCAAGTATGCAACTCTGCGATGCCCGCGCTGTGACCAGCAGAAAGGCGACTCTGGGGTCTTCGGTCGTCCGTCCGTTTTTGGCGTTCGTGTTTTTTCTTTCGTTCTTTGTTCTTTCCACCACCCAGCCAAGCCACGCAATTCCAGCCTTCGCGCGGAAGTATGGTTTGCCTTGTTCCGCCTGCCACATTGGTTGGCCGATCTTGAACGTGTTCGGACAGCAGTTCCGCGACAATGGGTATCAACTCGGCAATGATCGCGATTCGCCGATCTATCAGAATCCTGCTTATTGGCCGATTACCTTTCGTGTGACTCCGAACTGGCATGTTGAGAGCCAGAACAAGGTACTCATCGATCAAACGAACACGGAACGCACGATAACCACGACCGGTTTCGACCTTTCTGGCCTGGATATCTGGACGGCGGGCACTCTCTACAAGAACATTTCCTTTTCTGTGCTCCCCTCGATGGCTGAGGGAGACGCGTTTCACTTCGAGAACGCCTGGGTCCGGTTCGACAACCTCTTCAAGACGCCGTGGATGAACCTGAAGTTCGGCAAGTTCGAGCTGGACATGTTGCTCTCCCAGAAGCGCTTCCTGACGCTCTCGAATGTTGGCGGCTTCTGGTACAACTACCAATTCCTTCCGCCGGGAG
>Ga0210401_10007454_pt1 | contig 10970 bp, 9 predicted proteins | sample IncBWH32MmetaG_FD_150866 | JGI IMG/M metagenome (GOLD analysis project Ga0210401, IMG submission 150866) | Forest soil microbial communities from Barre Woods Harvard Forest LTER site, Petersham, Massachusetts, United States - Inc-BW-H-32-M | ecosystem: Environmental > Terrestrial > Soil >... | reverse complement strand
GGCGCCCGCCTAAAAAGCAGGCGGCCGCTACAAGGTTAAAGGCAAAGTCAGAGTCAAAAACCCACCTTGACAAACCGAAGAGTGGGGCACCCTCGTGCAGTGATTCCAAACTTATCTAAGTATTTTGAGGCGCGGTGATTTGACGACGGGTGAGTCGCTCGGCGCGAATCGAATCTTGCAGGGAAGCGCGTTGGGGGGCCTACCCTTCGAACCGGCACTGCCGGTTCTCAGGATGAATCGCGCCGCGGCGCGATTTGCAAATGCCAAGTCAAAGGCACCCACCTAAAGGCGGCCGCTACAAAATCAAAAGAGGCGCTCGGCAATGATCGTGGCGCGTCGCTTGCTTGTGCGCGATTTACTTATTGGCGTAGTCGGCGGCGCCTGAAAAATGGAGGGAGACGTAGGGCTCGTCGCCGACTACCCAGCTATCGTGGCCGGGAGGGCCGGGCGGAATGTAAAAGAGCGTGCCGGCGCGGAGCTCGTGGATGGTGCCGTCGTCCATGGCCGCAGTGGCGCAGCCGGAGAGGACGAGGCCGACATGTTCGACATTGCAGCGGGAGGCGCCGACGGTGGGGCCGACGTGCTTGGACCATTGCCAGCCGGGTTGGTAGGTGGCGCGGCCGATGGTCATAGGGCCGATGTGAACGATTTCGAATTTTCCTTTTTCGAAAGTGCGGACTTCGTCGGGGGATTCGAAGCTCTTTAGGATGGTTTCGAGCGTTGGCTGCATTTTTCCCTCGCGGTTTCGTGATGCGACAACCCCGGTGGGTATTTTAGCGCAAAGGAGTGGAGGGTGCAGCGGGGGATGAGACCCGCGAGTTACCGCGTTTAATTCGCGAAGCGCTGGCTACGGCGTGACGAGTGCTGGGGTGAAGGCTTGGCGGACGCGGGGACTGACGAGGTAAGCGAGGGTGCCGATGTAGGCTGCGAGCAGTAGCAGCTGCGCGGCGATCATTTCGGCGGGGGGGTGCAGCACGAGCAGGAAGAGCGCGGCGAGGGTCAAGGCGACACCTAGGGAGATGGACGCCATGCAAAGACGCCGCGCGGTTTCGCGCAATTGCAGGACGCCGATGCCTAGTGTGATGTTGATGCCGGCTAGCAGCAGGAGCGAAAATCCGCCGGCCAGCGCCATGCCGACGATTGCCACGGTGACCGGCTCGCGGGCATCGGTGCCGGTGACGTTCATCATGCCGACGAAAAAGCAGGCGGCGGAGCCGAGGACGAGAAGCGCGGCGACCAGGAACATCAGGATTGCGACGACTGTGACGCCGATGGGACGTTTCATGCTGCCGCCTTTGAACCAAGTGCAGCGCGGATGGCGCGAGTGGGCGGCCGGCTGTTTCTGGTTGGGGAGACGTTAGCGCGGTTGAGCGGGGATAGCTGTTCGATTTGGCACAGTGTTGGGTGAGGCGCGATTGCCTGAAGACAGCATAAGCGTGCGAGCAAGTCAAAAACCCCATCCTTCGTAAATCGCAGGGTGGGGCACCCGTTCGCGGTGATTATACGTTCGAGAATGAATTTACTTGTCGTGAGTTGCGTGTTGTGAGTCGTGGGTCGTTGCGGCGGCGATATTGTATTGAGTCGCACGGCGCCGGTCCTTCGCGCGCAGTGATTTTGCGCGTGGGGGGCGGGGCTGGACGTTCGTACAGGTTACCGCGAGGATATCTTGATTATTCGTACCGTTGACCGCGCGTGAGGGGCGGCATACCGTGGAGTCAAGATCCAGTTCACTGTTCAGCCGGAGGTTTGCCGTGAGCGACTTACTCGAGATGAATTTGGTGCCGAATTCCCTGCCTGGGGAAATATCGCGCGTTGCTGCGATTGCGGGCGGTGGTCTGCGGCGCGCGCGAGGATTGGCGAGCGTTGGAGTTGCGTCCAGTTTGCTGCTGGTTGCGTTGAGCGCGGGGGCTTTTGCGCCTACGGCGTTTGGCCAGGGACAGGCCGGCGCTGCGACGCAAGGGCAGGCGCCGTCTGCCGCGAATTCATCCGCGAATTCTTCGGCGAAACCGCAAGCGGTGGCGGCAGCGCAAAAGCCGGCCGACGCTTCCGCACAGAGCGAGCCGCAGATGCAGGATCAGTCGGCGCCCGCGGCGGAATCGTTGGGTGAAGCGGCGCGGCGGGCACGCGCGCAGAAAGCCGGGGCGGCCAAACCGAAAGTATTCACGGATGATTCGGTGACGACCCTTTCGGGGCGCGGAGTGTCGGTGGTGGGCGATGGGAATGGCGGAGGCGGCGGGACATCCTATTCAGGGAACGCGGAAAGCAGCGGCGGTGGTGGCGCGCAGGGCGCGGCGGGAAGTCAGGAATCGTATTGGCGCGGGCGGGCGAATGAAATCCGACGGCAGATGGCGGCGTGCGACCAGCACATCAGCGAAATTCAGGACGAGATCGCGAAACACGGGGCGGTGAGCGTGGACCCGATGAGCGGAGCGCAGGCCGGAGTGATTTTTGTCGAGGATCGCAACGCGCAGATCAAGCAGGTGGAAAAACAGAAGGATGGGCTGCAGAGCCAGTTGGAAGCTTTGGAGGAGGAAGGGCGGAAAGGTGGGGCCGATTCGGGGTGGTTCCGGTAGTTGATCAGTTTGAGTTGCGAAAGGCAAAAGCATCACAGATGAACGCAGATGAACACTGATAAATTCAAAATATGATGATGGAAAAGAGAAAATAGAAAATCAATGTGGTGCTTGAACTGGAAGTGCCAGACACTGCTGATGAACTTGGGTTAACGCAGATAAAACCTAGCTGCGACTTAGACAGACAATTCAGATCACGGATTCTTCGGTACTGCGCTACCGGGCCCGGACTTTGCGGTCCGGGCCCTGCTTAGCGCTGAAGCTAAGTGTGCTTGCGAGTGCCGATGTCAGCGGCGGACTACCTTGAAGGTTAGGGTTGTGGTCTGGGTTATGCCGCCGCCTGTGCCCGTGATCGTGATGGGGTAGGTGCCGGTTTTGGCTGTGCGGGATACGGTTAAGAGCATGCTGGAGGTGCCTGAGCCTGGGGCGGCGATCGAACTTGGCGAGAAGCTGATGGTTACGCCAGTTGGTTCGCCGGTGGCCGAGAGGGCGATGGCTGAGTCAAAGCCGCCGGAGACAGCGGTGGTGACGGTGGCTGTGCCGCTCTGGCCCTGACGCAGGGAGCCGGACGTGGGCGAGACGGCAATTGTGAAGGCGCCAGCGGTTGGCGCGGTCACGGTTAGTGCTACCGTCGCGGTATGCGTAATTCCACCGCCGGTGCCGGATACGGTGATCGTATAAGTACCAGTGGCGGTGGCGGAAGCTACGGACATGGTCAACGTAGAGCTGCCGGTACCGGGAGCCGCGATGGTGGCGGTGCTGAGGGTGAGTGTCACGCCGGTTGGTTGGCCGCTCGCGGTCAAGGCGATCGCGGAATCGAAGCCGCCGGAGACCGTGGTTGTGATTGTGGAAGTGCCGCTGCTGCCCTGCACTACGGAGACGGATGCGGGCGAAGCGGAGATTGCGAATGCGGGAGACGCGCTGGTGGGAGCTAGCGCGTTGATCAGTCCGACGCCGTTCGGGCTGCCCCAGCCGGTCACCAGGTCGTAGCCTACCTCAGCTGAATAACTGCCGGATGTGCCGCTGGTGATGTCGTGAAAGTCTGTGGCGTAGCTGGACGTTATATTCTGCTGATAAATTGTGGGGTTGATGAAGCCAATCGTGGGATCGCCGTTGTTAGCGAGCTGCTGATTGACCAGAGCGACGTATCCGGCCCACATCGGAGTGGCGAAGCTAGTGCCGCCATATTCGTTGGCGGTGCAGGTGGTTTGGTCGGCGCAAACGTAAAATGTGAAGTTCGCGTTGGCGGCGACATCTGGGCCGTTGCGTAGAGTGGTGGAGCCCTTGTTGGTGGAATTGATCACGCCGGAGAGCTGCTGCCACGACGGGATTGGGATGGAGTCGGGCGAGATGCCGCCGCCACTGTCCGTCCAAGCGGTTTCTGATTTCCAAGGGCCCGCGGCGCTGGAGGTGACGAGGTCCGTGCCGCCGACGGAGACGATGTAGGCGTTATCCGCTGGCCACGCTTCATTGCTGGCGGACCAGGTGGACGAATCGCCGGACGCCGCGAAGAAATTCTGGCCTTGCGCTGCCATTTTCTGGAAGTAGGGGTTGAGCGTGCTCGGATCCGCGGGAGTCCAGCCCCAGGAACAGCCGATGGTGGTGGGGAGCGGACTGTGCGTGGTCATGGCGCTGATGATGGCGGTATCGGTCGAGCCGATGTACATGACGAGGCTCGCGAGGCCGGGGGCCATGCCGACGGCCTGAGTCATGTCGAGAGTTTGTTCGGTGTCGTCGCAATCACCGCCGGCGCGGGTGTCAACGCAGGACGTGCTGGTGCCGTCGGTAGAGAGCAGGGTGATGGGGACATTATTGGTTTGACCGACGTTCGCGAAGTAGGTGTTCAAGTCAGTCAAGTCTGTGCCTAGAAATTCAAACAGGCCGAGGTTTTGCCCTGCGCCGGTGAGGGCCGTGCCGCCGTAGTAGGCCGCGCGCATGTCGCTGCCGAGGAATGAAGCGGACGGGCCGGAGCCGGTGGTGGCGTGGGAGACGACGTCTTCTGCATTGATGCCGTGGGCTTTGGCGTAGTCACTTCTTTTAACGTACATGGGATGCGGGATCGAGTAATTGTCCAAGCCGGAGACATGCCAGAGGGCGAAAGACAGGCCGGTGGTGGGTTCGCGATCGGGCGCGTAAAAAGTGCGATCCTCGGTGGGATGTTGATAGGTGCGCATGCTCACATGAAAAGCAGATTCGACGGCCGAGACGGGGCCTTTAATTTGGACGTCCATGGCATCGCGCGTGCCTCCAGTGATTTCGAAACCGTAGGTCTTCAGGTAACGAACGACGGCGTCATAATTTTCCTGAGTGGGTCCGAACCTTGCGGTGAATTCCGGAACGCTGAGGAATTGCCTGTAAGAGGGGCTGGACGGATCGTAGACTTCCTTGAGAAATGAATTTAGTCCCGCGGGATCGCGTAGCGGCAGAACGACGTCGAGGGTCATGGGCTGGTCCGGGGGAAGCTGGCCGATGGGTCTGGCTGCGCCGGTGCGAGTGACTTCGCGCACGTGACGAGTGGACATGGACTGCGCTTGGGAATTGATTGCCGCTACGGTTACGAGCGAAAACAGCGCTGCGATGGATAGCAGAAACCGACCGATTCTAGGAACCATGGTTTCTCCTTTATGTGGAATTGTTACAGAGGGCGTCCTCGCGGTTGCGAGGAGGCTGGGGCGCCCCTTTTGTGGAGGTAAGGTACCACCGGAGCGCGCGAGGCGGCGAGGGAATTCTAAGAATTATTTACGGATACAGAACGTGGTCGGTGCGTTTACTTACCGATGAATGGTCTCGTTTTGAGAATTCTGATGATGTGTGTTGGATGGATACGAGTGTTTTTTCATTAATTTGCGGGGATACTTTTCTTTTTGTTCGCTGCCGAAACGGAATTTTTCGCGAACACATTCGGCGAGACTAAAGTATTGGCGTTTAGCGCTGAGGTTTCGACGTGGGCGAGGAATTGGGAGATGGAGTGGCGCTGGAGGCGGAAGTTGTGGTCGCGGCTGGCGGCGTGGCGTTTGTGGCGCTGGAGGCGGACGCGGGCGTTGTGGGCTTAGGGGCGACGGGTTTGGGGGCGTCCACGCCGGCGGTGCCGGAACCCAGGCCAAGTTTTTGCAAGCTGGGGGCATCTATTTTGCCGCTGTTGCTCAGGCCGTTGTCGGACTGGAATTTTTGCATGGCGGCTACGGTGTTCGAATCCCATTTGCCGTTGGGACTGCCTTGATAGTAGCCGCTGTGGGCCAGGGCGGACTGAATTTCCGAGATGCGCTCTGGCGTTGGGGCCTTCTGAGTGGGTTCGCGTTTGGACGCGTGATGCTTCTTGCTGGATTTCTTTTTTGTGGATGCGGTGGTGGAGGAAGTTGCTTGCTGCGGCGCAGCGGCGCGAGCTGTGCCTGCGGCGGGCGTGGATGTTGCAGGTACGCTTATTGCCAGCGCTAGGAGTAGTGACGCGGCGATCGGAAGTCTGATCATTTTTCTCCGCTGCAGTTCCCTGCCGGACGCAGTACGGCTTTTGTGAAGTTGCGTCCGGTGCGGGTGCGTTCTCTTATTATGATGATTTTCCATGCGGCCTCAAGCCGGGACATGGGCTAGGGCGCGTATCGTGCAACTGTCCTGAATCAGATTGGATGCTTGGGGGACGCGCAGGGTTGGTGTGAGCTGGGCGATGCGGCGGTGTGGCTGCGGGTGAACGCGAGGAGGAAGGCATGGCCGATATTTTGCGAGCATGAGGCGAGGCGTGCGATAAACTCTGTGCGCGATGACTGCCGCGGCGAAATTCCGGACGGTGTTGGCGCTGAGCTTGCTCTTTTTTCTGGTATCGGCGCCACAGCGCAAAGCAGGGCAGGCCGCTGCAACACGGACGAAAACCTACGCGCTGAATACCGGGAGCAATGAGATGTGCGGCGCCAAAGGGCGATTCCAAGGCCGCGATGATTGTGGATCGGCGGTGATCGATCGGATCGTGGCTGACGGAAAGCCGGCGATCCCCATTTTGATTTCACAGCTCACCGATGCGCGATGGATCGCAGAGCCGGTGTATGACTACTGGCTGCGCATCAGGACGGGAGAATTGGCGTATTTCATTCTGGGAGATTTATTTCTGGACGACACTTGGCAGAAAGGCCCGATGCTGCCTTTATTTCCGGAACAGCACTGCGACGACGCAGCGCCGGTGTGTGGGGGGAACTTTCGGAAGACACACACGCTGCGGCAACTGCAAGCGCGGTGGATGGAGTTCTGCAAAGCGAACCGGGACAAGGTTTACTGGGACGAGAAGGCCCGCTGCTTCAGGCTATCTGCCGCGAAAATCGCAAGTTCCGAACAATAGTCGGATAGTCACGATTGCTGTGCGCATGCGGCCTACCGGAACGGACATTTGCTGCGAGAGTTTGATTTCAATCCCAGAAGTTGATGGGGTCGTTGAACTGGATGCCGATTTGTTTGCGGCCTTCGGCGTCGCGGAGGCTGTAAACGACCTGGGCCTCGGCGCGGGAGCCTTTGTCTTTGCGGCAGAGGATTACGGTGCCGCCTTTTTCCACCGGGCGGCGGCAGAGGAGGGCTGCGCCGTGGCGGCTCACGCTTACGGTCCAGGTTTCCTCGTGCCAGGTTTGGTGCGGGTCTTCGCGGCGCAGCCAGACCGCGATGGAGGAAACAGTGCGCGGGCTGCGGCGCATGCGTTGGCTGAGTTGCGAGAGGCGCAGGAGAAAATCGAGAACGGTGGCCTTTGTGCGGGCTTGGGTGAGGCGCTGGTCCGCTGCGAGTTGCTCGGCCAGTTGCGCGGGCGGATTTGCGGCTAGTGTTTCGGCTTGCTGGGCGCACGTGGCGATGAAGGATTTCAGCGCTTCGGTGGCGTCGGGGTCGAAGGGAAGATCTCTGAGTTGCTTGTTGCGCGATTCGATTTCGGTGATGCATGCGGGCAGAAAGTGTTCGAGGCAGAGAGAGCGGCCGGCGAAGTCAATCGCGGCGGTGGCGTTACAGGACGCGGCGGCGCACCAGCTGGGTTCGTGGAGGAGCTGTGGGTCAAGCGATGATGCGATTTGGTTTTGCATTTTTGCGGCTCGTGAGTCTGTGTTGGAATTCGAAGTTCATGGCCTCAGCGGCTGAAGCCGCTGCGAAATTGCGACGGTTTCGGCACGGCTGAAGCCGTGCCCTGACGAAATCCTCGTCCTCCCGCACGCTTTAAAACCGCGAGCGGCAAAGATTCCGTGGGAACTGCAACGGCTGACAGTCTGAAGACCGCCGCTACGAATTCGCCACCGACGTCAGAGGCAGCTTCAACTACGCCCGCCTGCAAAGCATGCGGCCGCTACCAAGTCAAAGGCGTAGAACAAATTCAACGCCAAGAGAGCCGGCGGGACGCCGGCCCTACGAAAGTCAACGGCGCCCAGCTGAAGCTGGCCGCTACAAATTCAAGACCTTGGCCTGCGTTCATTTTTCCGCAACGTGTAAAGCCGCGAGCTACACAACCTTCCGAGTTTTCCGACTGACTTCAGTTCCCTTTCAGGATTTGGGGCGCGTGACTATGCCTTTGGCCACGTCGGAGATGGAGCTGCTTACGAATTCGAGATGGCCGCGGCTGTAATTGGTTAATTCGGCCGCGAACTCGTTGGAAGTTGCCGCGGCCATTTGTTCCAGGGACTTTTTGGCGTTTTCGGCGATGCGGTCGGACTGCTCGTGCAGGCGCGCTTGCGCTTCTTTTTCGTGGCGCGCGGTCGCGGCGGAAATATTTTGTGCGGCCGCAGCGGTGGCGCCGCGGACGGTGCGTTCGAGTTCCTCGCGGGCCTCGTCGAGGCGGGCGCGCATGACAACTTCGAATTGTTTTTCCAGGCGCTCGCAGGTTTGTTCGATCTTCGCGGAGGATCTTTCCTCCGAAGCGGCGAATGTTTTTTCGATCTCTTCCTGGCGCTTGGCGAGACCGCCGGCGACTTCGCGGGCATCCTGGAGGGTGGGGGCCAGGCGATCTTTCAGGCGCGTGACGATGCGCTCGACGGCGTCCTGCTGAATCGTTTCCAGGGTTTGGTGCAGGCGATCGAGGGCATTGGTGACGAGCGTCGTCGAAAGCATTTCGGCTTCGCGGTGACGGTCTTCGATGCGCTGGAAAGAACTGCCGAGTTCAGCTTCGATCCTTTTGGTCCAGCGGACGTGCAGGGCTTGCGCGTTTTCTTGACCGGCCCGCTGGACTTCCTTGATGCAGGTTTCGGCCCATTCCGCGGCTTGCGAGGCGGCGATTTCGATCAGGACGCGCTTGGCTTCATCGCGCAGGCCGGAGCGAACGTCGTTGAGCAGCATCGCGGCCTTGTCGCGAACCGCAGCGGTCGCTGCGTCGGCGATCATCTCTTCCATTTGTTGCTGGAAATCGCCCATCAGGTTGCCGACGGTACGCTGCGCGGTGGTGGTACGCGATTGCGCGGCAAGAGCGTCATTCGCTGAGGTGATTTTGGCGCGTTCGGGCTTGGGAGCTCCGGTGGTGACCGCTAGTTCCGGATGCAGAACCGCGACGGGCTTGGGCTGCACGGGTTCGGGGCCGCGTTTGCGTTCTGCGGCGAACTGCTGCCAATCTTCGGGAGGCGAAGGGATCTTCCAGATGTTTTGCGGATTTTCGAATTCGACGGCGGTGTATAAAGGACCGCCGGATTCGGCGTCGCGCTGAATCCATTTGACGCGGCCGCGCGTGGTGATCTTGGCGGAGTTTTCTTTTTCGGGATGCAGTTCCAGGGTGACCATGGCGTCCGGTAAGACTTGATACTTGGACGGATATTTGCAGCCGTGGCAACTGATGGTTAGCGTCGAGACCTTCTCGGTGTAAGGTCCGCGGCGCGCGTCAACGCCCGAGACGGTGACAAGCACCGCTTCGTCGCGACGTGTGCTACGTCGAGCTGCACGGAATGAGTTGCCGGCAGCTGAAGGGTTCGCCATAAAATCCCCTTAGAGGCTGGACGTATAGAATAGGGCAACCACGTTCGCAGGGGACGGGAAAGGCGGGGCGTTTTTTCAAAAGGTTACTGTACTTATGGACATGAGTGGTTCGATCCGTGTTCGCCTCTAGGCGGTTAGCGGACGCGGTGAGCCGGGTGCTGATTTTTTGCGGCGATGGGAGGATTCGATGGGGAATGATTTGCGGGGGCGGGATGCGGCGGCTCGGCCGAAAGCCTGGTTGGCTTGGAGCAGCGGGAAAGATAGCGCTTGGGCGTTGCACTCGGTACGCGAGGCTGGCTCATTTGATGTGGTGGCGTTGCTGACTACTGTAAATCGCACGCAGGGGCGCGTGGCGATGCATGCGGTGCGGGAAAGTTTGCTGGAAATGCAGGCTGCGGCTGCCAGGCTACCTTTGGTTAAGGTGCTGATTCCTTCGCCGTGCTCGAATGAGATTTATGAGCGCGCGATGAGTGAGGCGATGGTACGGGCTTCGGTCGAGGGAGTGCGGCATGTGATTTTCGGCGATCTTTTTTTGGAGGACGTTCGGGCTTATAGGGAATCGCAGCTGGCGCGGTGCGGGATGATTCCTGTGTTTCCGTTGTGGGGGAGGGATACGCGGCGATTGGCGGAGGAGATGATCGCTCGAGGGCTTCGCGCTTATTTGACTTGTGTGGATCCGCGGCAGTTGGAGCGCGAGTTTGCGGGGCGGCGATTTGATGCGGAGTTGCTGGCGGATCTGCCTTCGTCAGTTGATCCTTGCGGCGAGAAGGGGGAGTTTCATACTTTTGCTTGCGCGGGGCCGATGTTTGGGGCGGAGGTGGCGGTCACCGTTGGCGAGATGGTGGAGCGGGATGGGTTTGTGTTTGCGGATCTTTTACCGGGGAGTGCGGCGGCGCGAACGGCTTGAGGAAAATTGCCACAGAAGCACGGAGAAAAACCAAAGATTTAACACAGCGGGCACAGAGGAAAGGTAGATAAAAACCTGAGAAAGATAGAAGCGTTACCGCGGAGACGCGGAGCCCCGAAAGCATTTGCCACAACCAACCACTTCTTCCGTCCCGAGGCGCAAATTCTGAGGAGGATGATGGACCCAATGGCAATCGCGCTCATCCAGGCCCAAAACTCGTTCATGCTCCGGATTTTGTAAGGTGGCCGCTACAAAGTCAAATTGTAAGCGGCAGCGAGCTTGACGCCTTGGCAAGCTGGGGCGCAGCAAGCAGCGCCCCCACCGCGTATTAGAGAGACCTCGATGAAATTCGCTGCAGGCCGGTACGGCAGGCCGTGCCCCAGCCACAGCAGAAGCAACGCTGCCCGGTTCGTCCCGAAAAACGCGGGACGAACCGACCGCTACACGTTCAAGAGGTACGGCGGCTACTGCGCTAGGATTGTTGGGACTGCGCCGGCTAGGAACAGCGTCAAGTTGCGGTCGCTGTCGGGGCCGTGGCGGGCAACTTTGAACAGGACGTCTTGGCCTGGGTGGAGCTT
>Ga0210401_10007453_pt1 | contig 10970 bp, 7 predicted proteins | sample IncBWH32MmetaG_FD_150866 | JGI IMG/M metagenome (GOLD analysis project Ga0210401, IMG submission 150866) | Forest soil microbial communities from Barre Woods Harvard Forest LTER site, Petersham, Massachusetts, United States - Inc-BW-H-32-M | ecosystem: Environmental > Terrestrial > Soil >... | reverse complement strand
GCCTCGGTCAAGAACATGGCATCGCCCGACCGCGCCGATAGCGGCGCATCCGGCATCGACGCGCCGGGCCGCGGGCCGCCGCGCCACACTTCGCCGTCGTCGGTCGACAGCGGCGAGGCGTAGACCGAGGGCACCGAAAGCCTTCCGGCATTGACCATGCGTTTGCCGAATTCGGTTTCCTTGGCGAGCGACAACACGGCCTTGCGCAGCCGCGCCTCCTGGTGGGAGTTCGGCGCCATGAAATCGGTCGAGCGGGTGGATTCGCGGATGTTCTCATCCGCCGCAGCGCTGCGCTCGACGTGGTAGCTCTCCAGCAGGCTTTTCGGCGAAGTCTTGCGCAGCACGCGATCGAGTTTCCACGAAAGATTCTCGGCGTCCTCCAGACCCGAATTGGCGCCGCGCGCGCCGAACGGCGAGACCTGGTGCGCGGCATCGCCGGCGAAGATGACGCGACCGTGGATGAACCTGTCCATCCGCCGGCATTGGAATTTGTAGAGCGAGATCCATTCGAAATCGAACTTGTCGTGCCCGAGCATGCGCGCGATCCGCGGCCGTACGTTCTCCGGCAGTTTCTCTGCCGCAGGGTCCGCGTAGCGGCTGAGCTGCAGGTCGATTCGCCAGATATCGTCGGGTTGCTTGTGCAGCAGCGCCGAGCGCCCGGCATGAAACGGCGGGTCGAACCAGAACCAGCGCTCGATCGGAAATTCGGCCGCCATCCTGACGTCGGCGATCAGGAACTGATCCTCGAAGGCCTGGCCCGCGAACTCGGCGCCCACCATCTGCCGCAACGAGGAGCGAGCGCCATCGCAGGCGACGACAAAGTTCGCGTGCAAACAATAGGGCCCGTCCGGCGTCTCGATCGTGAGTACCACATAGTCGTTGCGCGGCTCGAGCCCGGCCACCTTGTTGCACCAGCGTAAGGAGATCGCGGAAAGCTCCTCGACCCGATCGACCAGATAGGCCTCGGCATGGAATTGCTGCAGGTTGATGAAGGCCGGCCGCTTGTGGCCCTGCTCCGGCAACAGATTGAACTGATAAAGCTGCGAATTGCCATGAAAAATCTTGCCGACACTCCACACCACGCCCTTGTCGACCATGCGTTGGCCGATGCCGAGCCGATCCCAGAATTCCAGCGATCGCTTTGAAAAGCAGATCGCACGCGACCCCTCGCCGATCCGGTCGGCGTCGTCGAGCAGCACCACGGATTGGCCGCGCTGCGCCAGATCGATCGCAAGCGACAGCCCCACGGGCCCCGCGCCGACCACCACGACCGGATATTCGGCCACATTCGCGGCCGGCCGATCCTGATCGGGATCACGGCGATAGCCGAACTGGATTTTCGCCTCGTTCTTGGCCTGCGCCATGCGCTTGAACCTGGCTCTGGTCAGGGGGCAACGGCTTTGCTAAATTAGTCGCATCTGCAACTATCCTTATCCCCTCGCGGGGCTCCGCGCAACTCAAATTGGAAACACGTTGGCGAGACTGGATCTCTTTCGATTTACGCCGTTCCGCCTCAACCGGCTGGCGGCCGAGGTCAGCTTGGCGCTGTCGAGCGAGTATCAGGAGCGCTATGGGCTCGACATTCCGGAATGGCGGGTGCTGGCGACGCTCGGCTTCCGCGACGGCGCCTGCAGCGCGCAATATATCTCGGACTGCACCCGCACGCATAAATCGACCATCAGCCGCGCCGTGACCGCGCTGATGCAGCGGCAGATCGTCGAGCGCGTCGAGAACGAAGAAGACCGCCGTGAATTCGCCCTTCGCCTGACGCGCAGGGGCAAGACGCTCTACCAGGAGCTGATCCCGCGCCTCTTGCGCAAGGAGCAGGAGATTCTTGCGTGCCTCTCCGCGCGAGAGCGCAAGGAGCTTGCCTGCCTGCTCGGCAAGATCGAAAAAAGCCTGGCTCTGGTGCAGACCAGCCGGCAGGCGGATGCGAAAGAGGCGTATTGAGAAGCGCCGTCATTCCGGGGCGATGCGAAGCGACGAACCCGGAATCTCGAGATTCCGGGTCTGGTCCTTCGGACCATCCCGGAATGACGATCACGTTTGATCAATATGCTTCGCGATCACGGGGAAATACGCATCGCCCGAACCGGCGTCGATCGCCTCCTGCAAAATCCTGGCCGTCAGTTCGGCGCCACGGATCTTGATGCCGGCATCGCCGGCGAGTTCAAGCGCGTAAGTGACATCCTTCAGCGCATATTCGGTCGAGAAGGCGCGTTCGGGAAAGATACCCGGCACGATCGCCTTGATGCCATGATTGCGCAGCGCAAAACTGTCGGCCGAGCCCTTCGACAACGTGTCGAGCAACAGTTTCGGATCGACGCCGTTGCGCCTCGCGACCGCGACCGCCTCGGCCAGCGCGTTGACGGTCGCAAACAGCACCATGTTGTTGAGGATCTTGGTCACTTGGCCGGCGCCGACATCGCCGCAATGGGTGACGTCGGTGGCAAAGCAGCGGATCAATGGCTCGATCGAGGCGCAAAGCGCGGGCGCGCCGCCGACCATGACGCTGAGCGTGCCGTCCTGCGCCGCCTGGCGGGTGCGCGCGATCGGCGCGTCAAGCCATGACGCGCCCTTCTCCCGCAACTGTCGCGCGAGGTCGCGGGTCAGCTTCGCCGATGAGGTCCCGAGATCGACGACGACCTGGCCGCTCCTGGCGTTCTTCAAAATGCCGTCGCCCTCGAACACGCTGCACACATGCTTGGCGCTGGGCAGGCAGAGGAACACGATGTCGCTTTGATGCACGACATCGGCGACGCAGCCCGCAATCTCGGCGCCCTCCGCGCGCAGCCGCTGCAGCGGTTCCGGCGAAAGATCGAACGCGATCACGCGCCTGCCGCCTTTCTTCACAAGATTGCGGCAGATCGGCTCGCCCATGACGCCGAGCCCGATGAAGCCGATGGTTTTGTCGTCCGGCATCGCAGAGTTACTTCGCAAACGAGCGCGATGGCGCCAGATGCAAGGCGAACGCATCGACCTTGTCGCTGGCGCGCGGATAGATCTCGCTCACGATCGGATCGTGGCCTGGGATGAAGCGATCCGGATGGCCGGCGAGACGCTCGACGATTTCCCAGCCCTGCGCCATGTCGCCGACATTATAGACGATCGGAAACGGGCTCCTCCGATGCAGATTGGCGTAGTAATGCGCGGCGTCCGACGCCAGCACGACCGGGCCGCGCGCGGTCTCGACCCGCACCACCTGCAATCCATCGGAGTGGCCGCCGACCCGATGCAAGGTCACCCCGGGCGCGACCTCGCCATCGCCGGAATGAAAGGTGACGCGATCACCATAGACATGACGCACCATCAGCGTGACGTGCTCGACCGAGAACGGATGCCGCAGCAGGCCGGTGCACATGCAGCGTCCGGTCGCATAGCTCATCTCGCGATCCTGCAGATGGAATCGCGCGTTGGGAAAGCGATCGAGATTGCCGGCGTGGTCATAGTGCAAATGCGTGACCACGATATCCTTGATGCTGTCTGCCGCAACACCGAAGCGATCGAGCGCATCGACCGGATTGAGCGTCAGCTTGCGGGCGCGCAATTTCGCCTCTTCGGCGTTGAAGCCGGTGTCGACCAGGATGTCGCGACCAGCCCCGCGGATCAGCCAGACGAAATAATCGAGGTCTTGCGCAGCGGTGTCATGCGGGTCCGGGATGAGAAAATTCAGGTGAAGCGTGCGCGGCGACATCGTCGCATAGCGGATGGCGTAGATTTCGTAGGCGTTTCCCATCGTTTCACTTCTTGTCGGTTGAGGATTTCGCGATGCTGGCACCAAGCCACCGTCGTCCGCGAAGGTCAAACGCGCGCACGACATGTCGGCGGCGCACGACCTGACGGCGACCCCAATGTGAGGCTGGTCACATTACTGATTACAGAGGTGCAAGGGAACCCGCGGGGCGGGTCGCGGGGGCCCCGCAGCCCAACACGCGTTGCGCGATTTATTCCTTGCGGACACGAACGCCGCGTCGCGGTGAATTGCCGCAATAACCGCGACTTCGCAAGCAGTTGACGGTGCGCGACCGTGGTTTGATAATGCGCCATCCCTAGAGTAAGGTCGCCGCGGCGCAAGCTGGAATCGGCGCCTATCGGGCTGCTGGACCGCCGTAGAATGAAAACCCGCCTTGGACTGCTTCTGACGCTGATTTTTTCGGTCGCGTCGACCGCCCCATCATTTGCGGCGGGCGATCGCTACGCCCTTGTGATCGGCAACGCGAAATACCCGGACGCTGAAGCGCCACTCAAGGAACCGATCAACGACGCCCGTGACGTCGCCGACGAGCTCAAGCGCGACGGCTTCAGTGTCGATGTCGGTGAAAACCTCACCGGCGACGCGATGCGCCGCGCCTTCGACCGCCTTTACGGCAAGGTCAAGCCGGGATCGGTCGCGCTCGTCTTCTTCTCAGGCTTTGGCGTCCAGTCCGGCCGTCAAAGCTACATGATCCCGGTCGACGCGCAGATCTGGACCGAAGCGGACGTTCGCCGCGACGGTTTCAGCCTCGAGACCGTCCTCGGCGAGATCAGCAACCGTGGCGCCGGCGTCAAGATTGCCCTGATCGATGCCTCGCGGCGCAACCCGTTCGAGCGCCGGTTCCGCAGCTTCTCCGCGGGCCTGGCGCCGGTGATCGCGCCGAACGGCACGCTGGTGATGTATTCGGCCGCGTTGTCTTCGGTGATCAGCGACAATGGTGGCGACCACAGCCTGTTCGTGCAGGAATTGCTCAAGGAAATCCGCGTTCCGGACCTGATGGCGGAAGAAACGCTGAACCGGACGCGGGTGGGCGTCACCCGCGCCTCGCGCAGCGAGCAGGTACCGTGGATTTCCTCCTCCCTGGCCGAGGACTTTTCCTTTATCCCGGGTGCCAGTGGTGGTGGTTCGCGCCCCTCCGGTCCGACGGTCGCAACGCTTCCGGTGCCGCTTTCGGATCCCCCGCAGCCGCAGCCGCAGCCGGCGCCGCGTTACAATGCGCCCACGCCGCCACCGCCACAGCTGAACGACCTGCCGGCGCCCAAGCCGGCGGTGGAGACGGTCGCGCCGCCGCTCGAACAGCCGTCGAATAATGCCAATAATAACAGCGGTTCGACCCAGGTTGCGCTGGCGGACGACCCGACCATCAAGAGCCTGACCGCCAAGATCTCCGACAACCCGGACGATGTCAGCGCGCTCTACCGGCGCGGCCAGGTCTATGCCAGCAAGGGGGCCTATAGCCTTGCGATCAGGGATTTTGACGACACCATCCGGATCAACCCGCGCGACGTGGAAGCCCTCAACAATCGCTGCTGGGCGCGTACCGTGGTCGGCGACCTTCAGGCGGCGCTAAAGGATTGCAACGAGGCGCTTCGGCTGCGCCCGAACTTCGTCGACGCGCTAGACAGCCGCGGCCTGGTCAACCTGAAGAGCGGGGCGACGAGAAACGCTATCATCGATTTCGACGCCGCCCTGAAGATCAATCCGAGGCTGACCTCCTCGCTCTATGGGGCGGCCTCGCCAAGCAGCGGAATGGCTCGATTTCCGAAGGCAATTTGGATATATCCAATGCCAAGGCGATGGACCCGAATATCGTCCAGGAATTCGCAAGTTACGGGGTGCGTTGACACTTATTTTTAAGTCAGGGAAGGCCGAGCCCTCGAACCCCAGGGCGGACGCCGGAGACAAAGGGGAAGGCGCCGCGACCGGTTTGTGCTCGCGGCTATTTGGATAGTCGATTTGATCGCGCGGGCGGCGCTGGAGGGACTTGCAATGTCGAGACTGGCAATGTCGAGAGTGGCTGGAAGGGCGCTTACCGCGATCGTTTCGATCGTGGCGGTAGGTGCCGTACTTTCCTTTGGCATCGGCAAGGCGCTTGCCGCCGACGATGTCACCGAGGATCAGATCATCAAGGCGTTAGCGCCGACCAAGAAACCGCTGACCCGGGGGCTGTCGGCAGGCCCGCAGGCCAACCCGGCGGCGACCGCCGCGGAGACCAAGTTTGTTTCGACCATCCGTGGCCGCACGACGCGCTCACTCTCGAGCACCGAGCGCGAGGAAATCGCCACCATCGCCAAGGACAAGCCGAATATCGATCTGGAAATCACCTTCGATTACAACTCGGCCGACATCAGCCAGAAATCGCTTCCGGCGGTGCAGGCCCTGGGACGCGCCCTCACCAATCCCGACCTCAAGGGCTCGACCTTCGTGGTTGCCGGCCACACCGACGCCGCCGGCGGCGAAGGCTACAATCAGGATCTATCGGAGCGGCGCGCCGACTCGATCAAGCACTATCTGATGGACAAATACGGTATCGGCGCTGCCGACCTCGTGACCGTGGGATACGGCAAGAGCAAGCTCAAGGATCCGAGCCAGCCGATGGCGGAAGTCAATCGCCGGGTGCAGGTCGTGAACATGGAAAACCAGAACACGGCGTCCAAATAGACGTTCTCGTACCCGGTCGTGACGCCACGGGCCTTGCCACTATCACGCGTCCCGCAATCCTGCGGGACGCTTCTCTTGTCATTGCGAGGAGCGAAGCGACGAAGCAATCCAGCTTGCCCCGCCATACCTGGATTGCTTCGCTTCGCTCGCAATGACGGTCTTAGAGCTCTTATCTTGCTCTCACGACTTAAGTCTGGGTTAATCCGGCGATGAACCTCTCCGAGTATCTGAAACCTGCGCTGGGCGTGGTTTTGGTTGCCGCCGCCGGGGTCGGATATTACTGGTTCGAGCATCGCTCGCATCCGGAAGAGAAGGAAGCATCGGGTCAGGCCCTGGTGGTTGTCACCAAATCGACCAATGCCTGTTTCTCCGACCTGGTGCGGGTCACCGGATTCGTGGTGCCGCGCCGGGAGGCCGTGGTCGGCGCCGATCAGGAAGGCTCCAAGGTCACCGACCTCTTCGTCCGCGAGGGCGACATGGTCACCGACAATCAGGAACTCGCGCGCCTGAGCGCGCCGTCGCAAACCGGGAGGGCAGCAGAGAGCGAACCAGGGACCGATATCGCTGCGCGCCCCCGCCGCGGGCCTTGTCACCGAGGTCAGGACCATCGTCGGCGCGCCGGCCTCGCCGCAGGCAGGCCCGATGTTCCGCATTTCCGTCAACAACGAGATCGAGCTCGACGCCGAAGTACCGGCGGTCCACATGCTCAAGCTCAATCCGGGCGCCACCGTGCGCATCAGCCGCGACAATGCGCCCGACCTGGTCGGACGGGTCCGCGCGGTGTCGCCGCAGATCGACCGCACCACGCAGCTCGGCCATGTCCGCATCTCCGTCACCAACAATCCGTCGCTGAAGGTCGGCATGTTTGCCCGCGCCAATATCGACGCCAAGCGCAGTTGCGGCGTGGCGGTTCCGCGGACCGCCATTGACCATCTCACCGTTCAGGTGGTCAAAGGCAATACCGTCGAGACGCGCAAGGTCCGGGTCGGGCTGGTATCCGACACCAATACCGAAATCCTTGAGGGCCTCGATGTAGGTGAAATCGTTGTGGCCGACGCTGGCTCTTCGCTGCATGATGGCGACCAGATCAAGACCATGTTCGCGGACGAAATCGATCGACGGGTACGCTGATGGCTCTCAATATCTCGGCATGGTCGATCCGCAACCCGCTGCCGTCCGTCGTCTTTTCGATCATTCTTCTGGTGCTGGGCTGGGTCTCGTTCACCAAGCTCGCGGTGACGCGGCTGCCTTCCGCCGACATTCCCGTGATCTCGGTCGCGGTTTCGCAGTTCGGCGCGGCGCCTGCGGAACTTGAATCGCAGGTCACCAAGACGATCGAAGACGGCGTATCCGGCGTCGAAGGCGTGCGGCACATTTCCTCCTCGATCACCGACGGGTTGTCGCTGACGACGATCCAGTTCGCGCTCGAGACCAACACCGATCGCGCGCTGAACGACATCAAGGACGCCGTCACCAGGGTGCGCGCCAACCTGCCGCAGAACGTCAACGAGCCGCTGATCCAGCGCGTCGACGTGATCGGGCTGCCGATCGTCACCTATGCCGCGATCTCGCCCGGCAAGACCCCGGAGCAACTGTCATATTTCGTCGACGACGTCGTCAAACGGGCGCTGCAGGGCGTGCGCGGCGTCGCCCAGGTCGAGCGCATCGGCGGTGTCGAGCGCGAAATCCTGGTCTCGCTCGATCCCGACCGGCTGCAAGCCGCAGGGCTGACCGCCGTCAATGTCAGCCAGAGCCTGCGCGGCACCAATGTCGACCTCGCCGGCGGCCGCGCCGAGATCGGCAAGAACGACCAGGCGATCCGGACGCTCGCCGGCGCCAAGACGCTGAACGATCTCGCCGGCACCATGATCCCGCTGTTCGGCGGCGGCGAAGTCCGCCTCGACGACCTCGGCACCGTCACCGACACCATCGCCGACCGCCGCACCTTTGCCCGCTTCAACGGCGAACCGGTGGTCGCGCTCGGCATCAAGCGTTCCAAGGGCGCCTCCGACGTGGTGGTCGCGGGCCTGGTGCAGAAGCGGATCGATGCGCTCAAGGTCGCCTATCCCGATGTCGACCTCAAGCTGATCGACACCTCGGTGGAATTCACCAAGGGCAACTACGAGGCCGCGATCTCGACCTTGTTCGAAGGCGCCTTTCTCGCCGTCGTCATCGTGCTGTTGTTCCTGCGCGACCTGCGCGCCACCATCATCGCCGCGATTTCGCTGCCGCTGTCGATTTTCCCGGCGTTCTGGGCGATGGACATCCTGGGATTTTCGCTGAACCTGGTCAGCTTCCTCGCCATCACGCTGTCGACCGGTATTCTGGTCGACGACGCCATCGTCGAGATCGAGAACATCGTGCGCCACATGCGCATGGGCAAATCGCCCTACCGCGCGGCGCTCGAGGCGGCCGACGAAATCGGGCTTGCCGTCATCGCGATCTCGCTCACGATCATCGCGATCTTCGCGCCCGCAAGCTTCATGTCCGGTATTGCCGGGCAATTCTTCAAGCAATTCGGCATCACGGTTTCGGTGCAGGTGTTCTTCTCGCTGCTCGCCGCGCGCTTCGTCACGCCGGTGCTCGCCGCCTACTTCCTCAAGGATCATTCCCATGACGATCCGCCGCCCGGACGCGCGCTGAAGGGTTATACCAAACTCGTCACCTGGTCGGTGCGGCACCATTTGATCACGGTTTTGATCGGCTTCGGCATCTTCGCAGCCTCGATCTGGAGCATCACGCTGTTGCCGCAAGGCTTCCTGCCGGCTCAGGACACCGCCCGCTCGCTGCTTGCCATGGAGCTGCCGCCCGGCTCGCAGCTCGCCTATACCGAGAAGGTCACCGAGGAGATCGTGGCGCGCCTGCGCAAGCGGCCGGAGGTGCGAAGCGTGTTCGTCGACGGCGGCCGGGTGCCGCCGGGAACGCTCGAGGTGCGCCGCGCCGCGCTGATCGTCAACTACACGCCGAAGACCGAGCGCAAGATCACCCAGCGCGAGCTTGAGCTTCAGATCAGCAACGAACTCGAAAACGTTCCCGATATCCGCTTCTGGTTCCTCGACGAAAACGGCCTGCGCGCGATCTCGCTGGTCGTCACCGGCGTCGACAGCAGCATCGTCAGCAACGTCGCCAGCGAACTGGCGACGCAGATGAAGCGGATTCCGATCATCTCCAACGTGATTTCGGAAACTTCGCTCGACCGGCCCGAACTGCGTGTCCGGCCGCGGGCGGATTTCGCAACCCGCCTCGGCGTCTCCACCGAAAGCCTGTCGCAGACCATCCGCGTCGCCACCATCGGCGACGTCGGTCCCGCGCTCGCCAAATTCGACGCCGGCGACCGGCTGGTACCGATCCGCGTCCAGCTCGAAGACGCCGCGCGCGGCAACCTCAAGACGCTCGAGCAGTTGCGGGTGCCGCTCGGCGAGCATGGCGAAAAGGGCGGCGTGCCGCTCTCGGTCGTCGCCGACATCAAGCTCGACCAGGGGCCGACCAGCATCAACCGCTACGACCGCGAACGGCAGGCGACGGTGGCGGCGGACCTCGTCGGCTCGGCGGCGCTCGGCGACGCCACCAAGAAGATCTACGAGCTGCCGGTGATGAAGAGCCTGCCGAAGGGCGTCAAGGTGAGCCCGTCGGGCGACGCCGAAAGCCTCAACGAATTGTCGCAAGGTTTTGCCACCGCGATCACCGCCGGCCTGATGATGGTCTATGCAGTGCTGGTGCTGCTGTTCGGAACCTTCCTGCAGCCGATCACCATCCTGTTCTCGCTGCCGCTTTCGATCGGCGGCGCGATTGCGGCACTGCTCCTGACCGGCAAGCAGCTCACCACGCCGGTGTGGATCGGCATCTTGATGCTGATGGGCATCGTCACCAAGAACGCCATCATGCTGGTGGAATTCGCGGTCGAATCGATGCGCGCCGGCAAGCCGCGCGATGAGGCGATCATCGACGCCGGCATGAAGCGCGCCCGTCCCATCGTCATGACCACGATCGCGATGGCCGCCGGCATGATGCCGTCGGCGCTGGCGGTCGGCGCCGGCGGCGAATTCCGCTCGCCGATGGCGCTTGCGGTGATCGGCGGGCTGCTGTTCTCGACGGTGCTGTCGCTGGTGTTCGTGCCGGCGATGTTCATGGTGATGGACGATATCGGATCGTTGTTCTGGCATTTCGGCAAGAAGCTCATCGCCAACACCGGCGACGCCGAACACGCCGAGGATCATCACAAGGCGTCGCCGGCATCACCCGCCCGGCCGCCGCCGCCGGCGATCGCGCCCGCGGCGGAGTAGGCGGGCAGGCAGTGGCAGCAGCATACTCGGGAAGCGAACGATCTGCTTTCCGGCGAGAGCGATTCGATCAGAGGCTAATGCGCCTTAATCTGGATCAATGAATTCGACGGCGCCTGGCCGCGCCGATTGAAACTCCGCTATAAGCGTTGGCGCAAGTGGCCTGAGATCGGCGAGGCGGTTCGTTTTCGCGCGAAGCACGATTACGGCGACCGGATAAGAAGCCAAGTTCTGCTGGAAAGATAGATTTCGATCCACGGTGACGAATGCATCGA
>Ga0210401_10007451_pt1 | contig 10971 bp, 10 predicted proteins | sample IncBWH32MmetaG_FD_150866 | JGI IMG/M metagenome (GOLD analysis project Ga0210401, IMG submission 150866) | Forest soil microbial communities from Barre Woods Harvard Forest LTER site, Petersham, Massachusetts, United States - Inc-BW-H-32-M | ecosystem: Environmental > Terrestrial > Soil >... | reverse complement strand
GAAGGGCCCCGCCCGCGCCCAGCCGGGTGCCGCACCCTCGGTTTTTAAGGGTGCGGGTTTTACGATTTCAGCCACGAATGACGTCTCTCGTGATTGAACACCCGGTTTCAGTTGCCTAACGCCGGCACCCCAGGATCAACAGGCGTCGTTCCTCGCAAATCCTGCGCACAATAAGGGCAGTACTTATCGCTCTCCACTACTTCCTGCTTGCACTGCGGACAAGATGGATGCAGGTTGCACTTGCAATTCGGGCAAAAGTTGTACCGCGCATCCACGATCGCAGCGCACTGCGGGCAGTTATATGGCAACGGCTGGCGCATCAAGAAATACATGATGAAGCCGATCGCAAAATAAGCCGGCCAAAGTACGATCACCAGAAACGTCCACAACCCCGAATTCATCCCCCGGCGTTTCGCATCGCGGTTTACATACGCGGCCAAAAAAATAAAAATCGCGAAAAACACCGACATGACGGTAACAATCCCCGCCAGCGCAAACGATTGCGCCACCGGATGCCCCTGAAGTTCCGGCGGGAACATCGCACCGTCGTGCAGCTCGGGGTTCAAATTGACGGTTACCGCGATCGCCACAGCGATCAGCCACAACACGATCACGGTCCCAATCAACCACCGCGGCACGAGCTTGAACTCCTGCCAGAACCGCAGCCCCCGCTCCTTCTTTCGCCGGAATCGGATGAGCCGCTTCCGTTCGCTCCAGGGACTATTCACGCCTTGTGGATACTCCGCCATCTTCTTTCCTCGCTCCCATTCTGCCGCTCGCTCTGCATCTCTAAACTTGTAACCGCACCCGCTGCACGATCACGCTGTGCCGCCCACGCCTCTCCTCGCGCTCCGCTCGCCGCCTTCCATCAACAAAATCCCGGCCGCCACAATCGCCGGAAGCGCCCACCACACTCCAAATCCCATCTTCCACACCAGGTCCGGCAACCCCGCGCGATGCCCGATCCATTCCAGCCCGCGCCACACGTACGGCGCAGTCGCCGCACCCGCCACCCAGGACGCTCCGCACATGGCCCATACCAGCCGCCATCGCGGCTCGCGCGCTTGCAATTCCTGCGCGCGCAATCGCACCCGAAACTGCGTCCGCGCCGCAAGTTCCCGTGGCAGTGGAATGCTGAGCGCCCTCAACGAACGCAATGCCAGCTGCGTCGCGTTGGCGCTCTCCGCGCACTGCGCACACTCGCGCAGATGCTGGCCCAGCCAGTCCTGCTCCGCAGCCGAAATTCCTTCCACGCGCTCTTTTGCGATCAATCCTTCCGCGCGTGCATGCAGTTCGTTGATCACGCCGCGCCTCCCGCCAGCAATCCCTTCAACGCATCCAGCCCGCGATACAGCCGCGACTTCACCGTCGAAATCGGCGTGGCTTGAATCTTCGCAATCTCGTCCAATTGCATCTCTTCCTGAAACCGCAGCAGAAGCACTTCGCGATAAGCCACAGGCAATTGCTCCAGCGAAGCCTGCACGCGTTCCTGCGATTCCGCCTGCAAAAATAAATGCAGCGGCGACTCCGCTTTCTCGTCCGCGATCTCGAAGCCTTTGCCTTCTTCCGGATCGGTCATGGAGTCCAGGCTCACCGCTTTCTTCTGCCGCTGCCAATCAATCACCAGGTTTCGCGCGATGGTGAACAACCAAGCCTCAAACTTGAACTTACCGTCGTACTGATGCCCCCGCTTCAACACGCGAATCCACGTCTCCTGAAAAAAATCCTCCGCGCGCTCGTGATTCCCGGTGATATACAACAAATATCGGAACAATCGATACTGATACTGCTCGATCAGCCGATCGAGCACGTCGGGATCGCGCCGGCGCAACCCTTCCACCAAGATCTTCTTGTCGTTAGCCATCAACGTGGAAAAAAGATAAGATCCCGGCCAGCCAGCAGCCAGCCCCGCGTCCGACCCCGCCCGTGCCGAACTCGCCCATATATAGGTCGCGCTCATTCTATTAGGTATACGCCCCACCAAGCCAAAAAGACGCAACTCGCCGATCGGACCAGGTCCTGTCCCACGGTTACACCAAAGGTCATCTTGACCCAGCAATTAAGCTTCGGTAGCCTACTCACAGTTTGGGGTGGAAATTGTAGTTTTGGACCAGATCCGTAAGTGCCCTAGAATGAATACTTACAGAAGTCTATCAAAACAAGTGACTTTAATCGCCTTTAGAATGAATACTTACAAAAAACCAGGGGGAGGGGTCCAGCTAGTCGCAGGCCCGCAAAAGCAAGGGATCGGCAGCGGGCCGCGCAGTCAAATACATGTCACTTCACATCCAACGTAGTAGACTCTCACCTCTCGATCGTTCCCAACGGAGGAACACATGTCGTCAAGCGCTAGCCCCCGCTCTTCTCTAATCCTGCTCTGGGCCGGTGAAGACCCCGCCCTCTACGCCTCTCTCATGGAGGCGCTAAACGCGGCCGGTATCCCCTGCAAGAACATGGCGATCGGCAGCGATCAGATCAAGCCGGACGCCGACCCCCTCCCCATCGATTGGAAGCCTCGTTTCGGCTTCGAGATTGCCGTGCCTTCCCATGATCTCACCGCCGCCCAGCAAATCCTGGAAAAGCTCCTGGCCCAGGAGCCCGAAGACCTCGAGATTCCCGAGCAACCCCTCGCAGCCGAGAAGGAACTACCGTTAACCAATGCCACCGAAACGCATCCCACAGTCGAAGTGTGGACGGGAGCCGACGACAAACTCGCCGAATTTCTGACCGCCGCCCTGCAAGAAAACGAAATCCCCATGCACCTGGAAACCCCGCAAGGCCAGACCCACATCTACGTCTCCGCCGCCAACGAATCCCGCGCCCGCGAAATCGTCCGCGAAATCACCGAAGCCGCCCCGCCAAGATGAGCTCGTCTATTTTCGCGACGTTGCAAATGCTATGTTCTGCCCCCAATGCAAAGCCGAATATCGCCAAGGCTTCACCCGCTGCTCCGACTGTGATGTAGACCTGGTCTACGCGTTTCCACAGGAGCAACGAGCGGCAGATGAAGGGGGCGGCGAGTTCGCCGGCGGAGATGTAGATCGTAGGCTAATCTGGAAAGGCAACGATGAGTCCGAATGCGTGGCTTTTTGCCGGATACTGATGAAAGCAGACATACCCTACAAAGTCGCGCAAGTTCCCGTCGAAGCTAAGTTCAAAATGCGGGTGAAATGGCGTTACGAAATCGGCGTTCTATATGCAGATTCCCAACTAGCAAAGGATCTCCTCGGTATCGAAGGAGAATTTGCGGATGCCTGCTATGACCCGGATGGCAAGGATGAGACTGAGGAAGCCAACGATGGAGATGAGCTTCGCGTTGACGATACGCCGCCCGATGCTGAAGTCAGAAGTGATTCTTATCTCAAGCATTGGTATCCGGAAGATGCAACCGTCGAAATTTGGTCTCAAGACGGCGACGACATTTCCGGCGGCGTAGCAATGGCGCTGAAAGAAAATCTAATACACTGTCGAGTGGACCATAACGATGGCCTCTACAAAGCTTTCGTCATGCCGGAGGACGAAGCGCGAGCCCGCGAAATCGTCCGGGAAGTTGTCGAAGGCCTGCCGGATTAGGTTTGACTTTTAGCCGACAGTAAACTGTGTAGAGTGTGAGGTAAGCGTTCTTTGACCATCGAACACATCAAGACCGCCGCGGTGCTGGGCGCTGGCACTATGGGCAACGGCATCGCGCATGTGTTTGCGCGCGCTGGTTACAAGGTGATTTTGCGCGATGTGGAGCAGCGTTACCTCGATCGGGGCGTGGACACCATTGCCAAGAACCTTGATCGCGAAATCAAGAAGGGTAAGCTGGCGGAAGCGGAGAAGGAAACTGTGCTTGGGCGGCTTGTGCCCGTGACCGACATGTCCGCTGTCGCTAACGCTGACTTCCTGGTCGAGGCAGTGCCGGAAAAGATTGAGATCAAGCGTCACGTCCTGACCGAAGCAGACCACCTGTTGCGCGACGATGTCATCATCGCGAGCAATACGTCCTCAATTGCGATGACCACGCTGGCTGCGCTCACCAAGCGTGCCGACCGTTTCGTAGGCATGCACTTCATGAATCCCGTGCCGGTGATGACGCTGGTGGAAGTGATCCGTGCGCTGCAAACCAGCGACGCGACGTTCGCGGCGACGATGGATCTCGCGAAGAAACTCGGCAAGACACCAGTCGCTGTCAACGACGCTCCGGGATTCGTCTCCAACCGCGTCCTCATGCCGCTGATCAACGAAGCTGCCTATTGCGTGATGGAAGGCGTCGCCACTCCCGAAGCTGTAGATACCGTCATGAAGCTCGGCATGAACCACCCGATGGGCCCGCTCGAACTGGCCGACTTCATCGGCCTCGACGTCTGCGTGGACATCATGCACGTCCTCCACGAAGGCCTCGGCGACCCCAAGTACCGCGCCTGCCCGCTGCTCAAAAAATACGTAGCCGCCGGCTATCTCGGCCGCAAATCCGGCCGCGGCTTCTACACCTATGCTGGCTAAACTGAGTCTTGCCGGAGGCGAATACAGGGCGAAAATAAGTGTTTGCTTTTTGTTCGCCTATTCTGGTATCTTCGCATTCGGCGTTTTCAACAGGTGCTGATGGTGGCCTCTTGCTGGTGCCGCAAAACCTGTCATCCTGAGCATATCCGACAAGGATATGCGAAGGATCTCAGCGCTAAACGCGAGCAGGAAGAAAACAGCAGAAGTAGAACAAATAAATGATAGCGCCAAAGTGAACTGAATGGTAATCTATACGGCGAGTAATGTACGCGTGAACGCACCAAGGACCAAAAATGCGCTTTCCCGGCGCAGGTCGGACCCGGCAGTAAAACTTTCCTCTACTGAGGTGTGAAATGGCAGACGAAAAAGCAAAGCTGATTGAAGCGGCGATATCGCAAATTGAGAAGGACTACGGCAAGGGCTCGATCATGCGCTTGGGCAACCGCGACGTGCTGGTTCCCGTCAGCGTGATTCCCACCGGCTGCCTCTCGCTCGATCTCGCTCTGGGCGTTGGCGGATTCCCGCGCGGCCGTGTGGTCGAAGTGTACGGCCCGGAATCCGGCGGTAAGACGACCATGACGCTGCACGTCATCGCCGAAGCCCAAAGGCTCGGCGGCATCGCCGCATTTATCGACGCGGAGCACGCGCTTGATCCGATCTACGCCCGCAAGCTTGGCGTGGATGTCGACAATCTTCTGGTCTCGCAACCCGATAACGGCGAGCAAGCCCTGGAAATCGCGCAAACACTGATCCGCTCCAACAGCGTGGACGTCGTGGTTGTCGATTCCGTGGCCGCGCTCGTACCCAAGGCCGAACTCGAAGGCGACATGGGCGACCCGTCGATGGGTCTGCAAGCCCGCCTCATGTCGCAGGCGCTCCGCAAACTCACCGGTATCGTGGCGAAATCGCGCACCTGCCTGATCTTCATCAACCAGATCCGCGAAAAGATCGGGGTGATGTTCGGCAACCCGGAAACCACCACCGGCGGCCGCGCGCTGAAGTTTTACGCATCGATCCGTCTCGACATCCGCCGCATTCAGGCCATCAAGGAAGGCGATCGCGTGGTCGGCTCGCGCACGCGCGGCAAAGTCGTGAAGAACAAGGTGGCCGCGCCATTCCGCGAAGCCGAATTTGACATCCTCTATGGCGAAGGCATCTCCCGCGAAGGCGACCTCATCGACCTCGGCGTCGATAAGGGCATTCTCGAGAAATCCGGCACGTGGATCAGCTTCGGCGGCGAACGCATGGGCCAAGGCCGCGAAAACGCCCGCATCTTCCTGAAGGAAAACAAAGACATCCGCGAGAAGCTGGAAAGTGCGCTCCGTAAGAAGCTGGGCATCCCCTCAGCCGACAGCAGCGCCAGCGCAGGAGCCGGCACCACCGGCGCTCCAACCCATGGCCCCAACGGCCACGTTGCCGCCCCAGCGCAACCAGAAAAACTTGCCCAATCCGAAAAGGCACCCGTGAAGGCTGCCGCCGCAACTGCGTCCGCATCCCCATCCGACGCCGGCAAAGCGCGCCCCACTCGTTAACGAACGCGCATCAACGAAACGCGCGGATTGTGCTTCCGCGACCCTCCCAAGCCAGTGGGCGGGCCCGCATTCGTTGTGACCCGCAAAATCGCGTGATAGCATCGTAGGTAAGCAGATGACCACTCAGCGGGAAAGCGAACTCGTATTTGAAGTAACTCAGGAAGCAGACGGCGGGTACGTCGCCGAATGCTTGACGGAAAGTATCGTCACGCAGGGCGATACCTGGGAAGAGCTTCGCTCCATGGTTTTGGACGCTGTCGACGCCTTCTTCTTCGATGGACCCAAGCCTCAGGCAATTCGCCTGCACCTCGTCCGCGATGAAGTCTTGTTGATGAAATGAAAATTCCGCGAGACCTCAGTGGGCGCGAGCTCGCTGATGGACTGTGCCGTCCCTGGGCTTATCGCAAAGTTAGTCAAACCGGAAGCCACATCATCCTACAAACCGAACAACCGAGCCATCAGCGCATCGCCATTCCGGCGCACAAGAGCTTGCGGGTCGGAACTCTAAGCGCAATTCTGCGGCTCGTCGCCAATCACAAGGGCGTTTCGCGCGAGGCGATTGGGAGTAAACTTTTTTAGTTCGGTGGGGTTCGCTTCCTCTTCGCCTTGAATTCCGCTAGTCTGATGAAGTGAATCTCACACTGTTTGATCTTAATCCGCCGCTGGACAGCGCGCTGCAGATGAACGAGGCGCAGCGGCGCGCCATTACGCATGGGCAAGGGCCGCTGTTGGTGATTGCCGGGGCCGGAACCGGCAAGACGCGGGTCATCACCGAGCGGATTCGGCATTTGTTGGACGCGGATGCTTCGCTGGGCGGCGAAAACATTCTCGGGCTTACCTATACAAAAAAGGCTGCTGGGGAGATGAAATCGCGGGTGGTGAGAACGTGCGGGGAGCGCGGCAGAAACGTGACCATGGCTACGTTTCACGCCTTCTGCGAAACGTTGTTGAAGGAAATCGACCCCAAAGTCACGGTGCTCGAGGATGTTGACCACTGGATCCTGCTGCGCCGTAATATGGCGCGGCTTCGACTGGAAAAATATCGGCGGCTGGCGGAACCCGGGCAATTCCTTGGTGACTTCTTGCGGTTCTTCTCGCGTTGCCAGGATGAACTTGTTTCCAGTGAAGATTATCAATGCTATGCCGACAAACTCGAAGAGGACTTGCGAGCGGAGCGAAAACAACTGGACGAGGATACCTACGCCGAGCGGGCTGAAAACGTCGCACTGCAGAAAGAGATTGCGCGGGCTTACAAAGCCAGCGAAGAGCTGCTCAACGAAAAGAAATATTTCTCATTTGGCTCGCTGATTACCTGGACGGTCGCGCTGCTGCGCAAGGATGGCGCAATTCGCGAGCGTTTTCAGCAGCGGTACAAACACATTCTGGTGGATGAGTTTCAGGACACCAACATCGCGCAGTTGGAATTGTTGCAGCTGCTTTCCCCGGAGCCTCGGAATATCGTCGTGGTGGGCGACAACGACCAGGCAATTTACCGGTTTCGCGGTGCTTCGTTCGGGAGCTTCAAGCTTTTCCTGGAGCGCTTTACGGGTTGGAAGACCGGGCAGGATTCGACGACGTATCGGGTGACGCTGACGGAAAATTACCGTTCCACGCCGAACATCCTACGCGTGGCAACGCAGGTGATCGCGCAAAACGAAGTCAGCTCCGACTTCCCGAGTAAGGTGCTGTCTCCGACTCACCCCGAAGGCGAACGCATCCGCGTGGTGGAGTTGGCGACCGAGGACGAGGAAGCTCTGTGGGTCGCCAACGAACTGGAGCGTCTACACCGCGCCGGAAGCCCCTGGCGCGATTTTGCTGTGCTCTACCGCCAGCATGCGCATCGCGATCGTCTGGTGGAAGAGCTTTCGCGGCGGAAGATTCCGTTTGTCATTACCAGGCTGTCGATTCTGGAGCATCCGCTGGTGCGCGATGTGCTGGCATATTTGCGGCTCATTGCAAAACCCTACGACGACATTGCTTGCGCACGGGTGCTGGCGGCTCCTGCGTGGCATCTGGAACCTGTGGACCTGGTGCGGTTGGCGGAGCGCACGCGGAAGAAGCGCGGGACGTCTCTTTACGACGCGTTGCAATCGCCGCAATCCGAATTGCCATTTAACCCGTCGGCTGCGACGCTGAGTGAATTGCTGGAGTTTGCTTCGGCGCAGCGTAAAAACCTCAAGCGACGGACAGCACACGAAATTCTTGGCGCTCTGATCGAGTGGCTGGAAATTCCTCAGCTGGCCGGCCTGCGCGACCGCCGGTACGTAACCCAACTTGCGCAATTCCTGAAGGATTGGGAACCGAAAAGCGACACGCGCTCGCTCCCGGAATTTCTTGAATACCTCGATTATTTCGAACAGGCCGGTGGTGTGATTTGCCTGGACGAGGACGTGCCGGGCGATGCCGTCCAGTTGATGACCGTGCACGGAGCGAAGGGACTTGAGTTTCCGCACGTATTTTTGTTGCGCGTGAATCATGGCGCGTTTCCTCCGCGGGAGCGCTCGCCGCTGTTCGAATTCCCGGTAAAGCTGATGAAGGAGGAGTTGCCGGCCGGGCAGTTTCATATCCAGGAGGAGCGCCGGTTGTTTTACGTGGCGCTGACACGCGCGGAACGAAAGCTGACGATTACCACGCTTACGGAGAAAAAGGGGAAAGTGCCTACCTTCATCGAAGACATCTTGATGGAGCCGTCGGTGAAACGCCGCGATGTGCTGCAAATTGCGCCGAAGGTGCGGCCACGGGATGAAACCGCGAGTACCACCAACGGAGCCAATAGTGGCGCGTCTCTGTTCCCTTCTCTGTCGCAGAGGCCGCGCATCTATTCGAAGATTGCCGATTGGGCGGAGACGTTTCATCCTCCTTCACCGGAGCCTTTGAAATTGAGCGCATCGGCGGTGGACAACTACCGGAAGTGCCCGCAGCAATTCCTGTTCAGCCGGGTGTGGTCGCTGAAGGAAGGGCCACAGGCGACGCTTACGTATGGGAGCGTGATGCATACGACCATCAAACGGATTGTGGATCAGCTGCGGAAGGGCGTGAGGCTGCCGTTTGACGAGGTGGCGCGCATTTTCGAGACGGAATGGACTTCCGCGGGATTTGAGGACGACTACCAGGAGGGCGAGTATAAGAAGGATGGCATCGAGCAGCTGCGCGCGTTCCATACGGCGTTGCTCGAGAACCCGCCGGAGATTCTGGAGCAGGAGAAGGCCTTCGAGTTGCCGTTGGAGAACAATGTGATCATCAACGGACGAATCGATCAGATCAACTCGCTGGGGCGGAACGATGTGGAGATTGTGGATTACAAGACCGGAAAGTCACGGAAAGAGGCGGATGCGCGCCGGGACCTGCAGCTGAGCATCTACGCGATTGCGGCGAAAGAGATTCTGGAGCTCAATCCCGTGCGGCTGGTGTTTCATTATTTGCAAAACAACCAGACACAGGTGACAACTCGGAATGCCAAACAGCTCGATGAGGCTCAGAAAGTGATTCAGGAGGCGGCGGCGGATATTCGGGCTGGATCATTCTCGCCTAAACCGGGGTACGCCTGCCGGACTTGCGCATATGAGGCGATCTGTCCTGCGCATGAGGAGGAGGTTTCGGTTTGACGGAATTGATCAGCGTGGGTGCTTGGACCTCATTGTGAGGCAAGACGCAGTGGCCGGGCGGGGCGAGCCCCGCCCCTACAATGGACCGCCGTTGTCCGAGAGTTGAAGAGAGAACCGAGGATTAACACAGAGGGCACGAAGTTCGGAGCTCAGAGAGCACGGAGACACATTGCCTGGGGCAGGTCGGCTTGCTTGTGGAATGGGCGGGCCAAAAGAGGATTGGCCGGACGAAAAAAGGAATGGGCGGGCGAAAAAAAGGGGCGCTGCGGGTTTCGCAGCGCCCACTTCCGTCGAAAGCTGCAGATGCTACTTCCCTTTTTTGGGGTCCTTCTTGGCCTTTTTCTTCATGGCGAGTCTCCCTCTGCTGTCGTTCTGGAGGGAGCCAGCGTCGCCGCAAGCAACCCTCTTCGCTTCGTATACGAGTGACGAGCTCGGCTGTCAAGAACAATCCGAAGGATCTTGAAAAAATAAGCCGCCGTACATAGCCGTAGTTAAAGGGCGGCCGGAAATCGGCTAGGGGATTTGCGCGGCGGGGACCTGGCCGGCGTAGTAGCCTTCGCGGGTTTTGATGTCGAGGCCTTCGCGTTTCACGCGAACTTCGATGGTGTGGTATTCGGCGGCGGGGTCGGTGCCGCGGGGCACATAGGCGAGGGTGTACTGGTTTCGGGCCTCTTCGGTGAGGCGGGCGTAAAACTCCGAAAAGCTTTGCTCTTTCGTGGCGTGATAGACCTCACCACCGGAATGGTCCGCATAGCGAATCAGGGGCGACCGTTCGCGGTCGATCGGGGAGACTTTGCGCTCGAAATAGGCGGTGGGAACGGCAATGCTATAGACGGAAATGTTTTCGTGGAGCAGCGCTTTGATGACGTCGTCGTAGCTGACTTTGTTGAACTTCTTGCCGCCGTTGACACCGTCGGAGATCAGCACAATGACGCGGCGGCGGCTGCGCGGACGATCGTGCAGGAGTTGGGCGGCAGCAAAGACGGCGTCGTCGAGCGCTTTGGTGGGCTGGCCCTTAATGGCGCGGGCGCCTTTGTCGATGGCGGAGTCGTCCATCGCGGAATGATTGTTGATGGTGGCGCCGCCGAAGGGAGCGCCTGGAGGAGCGACGTCCGCCTCGGTATCGAGACTTGTGCGCTTGAGCTCTTTGACGAGCTTGTCCTGGTCGCTGGTGAAACCTTTGCCGGGGTGGAAAAATTGATCGAAGCGGCAAACAAAGGCTTCGTCTTCGGTGCTCATGCCGCCGATGATGGATTCCAGGCTAGCTTGCACCTTTTCGGCGTCTTTGTCCTTCAGGTCGTTGTCGATCAGGATGACCATCGAGAGAGGAAAGGCTTCGGCGGTGA
>Ga0210401_10007450_pt1 | contig 10971 bp, 10 predicted proteins | sample IncBWH32MmetaG_FD_150866 | JGI IMG/M metagenome (GOLD analysis project Ga0210401, IMG submission 150866) | Forest soil microbial communities from Barre Woods Harvard Forest LTER site, Petersham, Massachusetts, United States - Inc-BW-H-32-M | ecosystem: Environmental > Terrestrial > Soil >... | reverse complement strand
TCGAATTTTACGCGACCAAAGATTTTGTTGTTGTCGTTGAAGCTGTAGTCTATTCGTCCGACCAGGAGCCACTCCTGGTTGCCGCTGCTCCCTGCCAGGGTGACTGCACCCAGGCAGTCAGTGGAACCGTTCGGCAGCCCGTAAGCTCCGCCGGGGCCAGCAAAGATTCCGCCGGCAAAGGCGTTTGAGGGGTTGCCGCCGCAGGTATTCGCGGTGGGCACGGCGTTTCCGGCACCCCTCGCGCCGTTATAGAGGCCAAATGCCTGCTGATAAAAACTGGTAGCAGTCGACGGTACTTGCGACAACACATAGCTCTGGAAGGCTGCTGTCGGCAAGAAAGATTGGGTGGCCGTGGCGAACACGTATCGCAGCCCTTCGGTATCTACGAAGAAGTACGCCTTGCCCTTCTTAATAGGTCCGCCAAAATCTGCGGCCCACTGATTGTTGTTCTGAAATGGCTTGGGCTGCTGGCTGGCGTTAAGGAAGAAATCCTCTGCGTTCAGACTGCTGCCGGTGTAGTAGTAGTTGGCGCTCCCATGAAACGCGTCGGTGCCCGAGCGAGTAGAATAGTCGATCTGGGCTCCCGCTTGGCGGCCGTATTGACCGGTGTAGCCGTTGCTAACGACAGCGACTTCCTGAACGTCATTGCCACCGAGTAACAGGTTGCTCGCGCCGGAATTGTTCAGGTTCAGGAACGGATCGTTGTAGTCGTTGCCGTTGATGGTGAACAGGTTCGAGGTGCCCGGCAAACCAAAGGCGCTGAAGTTGCCGAACCCGTTGCCACTCGAGGTATTCATGGAAATACCGGGAGCAGTTTGGGCAATGTAAGTGATATCGTTCCCGGGATTCGGGATGCTTTGAACGGTTCGCGTGTCAAAGGTGGTCGTGATGTTGGCATTTTCGGTCTGCAGGAGTGGGGGTAGCTCGTTTACTTCAACGATGGTGTTGCCGCTACCGAGTTCCAGGCCAAAGTTGGCTGTCAGGTTTTGACCGAGAAGAACGGTGATTGTGCGTGAATAAGTTTTGAAACCGTCCTTCTTGACAGTCAGCGTGTATTCTCCAGGTTTCAATAGCGAGAACGCGTACTCACCATGAGCGCCTGTTACAGAAGTTGCTGTGTCTCCCCCTGCCTTGCTGGTCAGCGACAATGTCGCACCAGGGACGGTTGCTCCCGTCGGGTCAGTGATCGTTCCACTAAATCCCCCGGTGACAATCGTCTGTGCCCAGGCTCCCAGCGGAACATACACAATCGCAGCGCAGCTCAGAATTAACGTGATGATCAATTTGTTTCTCTTCATTTCTTCTTTTCCTCCCCCGGGACTTGGTTTTCGCTCCGCAGACCGCGAACAGACACACCGACCCTACTCGCGCTGCATCGGCGCTACACCGACACTCAACATGGACCTGGTACCGTCGTCCCGCTGGTCGACAGCCGACACCCTTGGCCTTCCGTCGGCGACGCCGGACGACGCAACTACTTCGGAGCGTCTTAGCCAGGGATTGCTAAGACGATACCCAACACCACAAACACTCCGTCAAGGCGCAATTACTGTGATGTGAGTTTGTGCAAGCGGGTTACAGAGCGGATGTAAAATATATTTAGATCTCAAGTTCCAAGAATTTATATAAATCTTCCAAATTTAAGAATGAGTTTTTGTGTGGCTCTGTTTTGAGGCGATGACAGATGCTTCACGTAGAAATCGCAGCAGGCTGGATCTATCTTCTTATACTTGGCGGGACCGTGTAGTCATCCGTGGCCGGGTAGCTACGCTGGTTTCGACGGTAGGACAGAATAATCCAAACTGATAACTGCAGCCAGAACATGCTCGTTATGAGCTTACACTTTTGGTTCTAGGAAGGATAACTGCTGCTAGCGGCGTAAGGATTGCCTCCAACAATCATCCTGAAACCGTTGGACGCGACGGCGCCTGTGCTGAGTTACACCACAGCTTGTAGACCTCTTCGACGGTAGCGGCCAGCTCATCGTGCAGTTTTGTCCGCATCTGATCTCAACTCCCCGATTTCTTCGAATCAAATGTGTTCAGGACTTCGATGCCCCGCACCTCAGCTTGAGCCAGATATTTTTCGGGAAGCTCGTCGTCAAACCGATACCGAGCGATGGCAGCCTCAAGTTCTCGTGCTGCTACCGCAAATCCCTTCGCCTTCAGCCCGGCGTTCAGCGTGGTCAGAAGGAAGGCTAGCCCAGCGGCGACCATCGAGCACGCGATGATGGTCTCGGGCGAGACAAAATTCGACCTCGCATTGGCCGCGATTAAGGTGCTCAGCAACACCGCAGCTACCCCCATTGTGGTGTTGGCCCAACTCCATCTCGAAGCCCGTCTCTTCCATGCTTTCTGCTTCTCGATAATCTCATCCGGAATAACGCGAGCCATAATGCCTCCGCGCGTTCACTATACGATGAACCATCACCATTACATATTCATTAGCCCATCCCAATCCACGCATCTCACTCCCCCTCGCAACCGCACTCTAATCACGCATTTCGCCGCGCGGGCCATAGCCAAAACAACCAAGGCATCGAGGAGCACGGCGGCGGGTTAGAGCGCTTATGCGGCCGAGTGAGAAACCCTACCCTTTGGACCAGTAGCGTTCCTGCACACCAGGCTTTAGCCTATTTTGCGCCCGCAAGAAACACCCTTATCTGAGAATCCGCAGCGAAAGGAAACCCTGTGACGATCAAAAAGCGTCCGATGACTGCCGATGGTACAAGCGCAGAGCGACGGAAAAGTCGCCGCTTCGTGTCCGCCTGAATACATCTTCGCAGGAATGACAGCAGGCCAAAACGTGGCGAGATCGAGGGTGGCGGCTGGAGAGCCATTCAATTTCGGCGGGAGATGGTCTGCCCTAGAAGTGATTGGGATTCCGCCACTCGGCGCACATCTTAGGTTGCGGCTTGGGGCAAGTCAACGAACCGTAGCGGCGACTGTAGTAAGTATAGTAGGTCCTAGGGAGGAGGGCGCACGTTGCAAGGCGGGTGCCTCCCCCTCCTTACGGCTACTACAGCTAACTACAAACGAAGGAGGCACCTCTAAACGAATCAAGTGAAATCGTCCCAAAACCGATTATCCAACGAACTGGTAGTCGACCATGCCAACATGTGGGAAGGTTCGGGCTTGCATTCCTGTGAGAATGGAAAGTGGATAGAGCATTGGCCGGCACGTCGATAATTGACTTATTGCCTTCGTTCCTGGTGACACATCCAGAGGTTTCGCGGCGCTCCCAGATTGTGGTTGCCTGCGCGTTCAACGAAGTGACGGAGAAAAAATGCAAAACACGGTCACGAGTGTCCTCGGATTCTTGATGTTATTCAGCTCAGCTTCACAACAGGAGCGGCCCCGCGAGTTGAAGGGTGCTGGACATTTGCTTGGCGAAACCGCTGATCGTTTCTTCTCCGAAGATGCCGTTGGGCAACTCCTAGTCGCATGCCAAGCAGGGGACTGGAAAGCTGTGAAACAGCTGGCAAAGTCCGTAAACCCCGCCTCCAAACCCAACGCCAAAGATATTTGTTCTAAGGTGGCGCTCGTCAAGCAACAGGCAACAAGCGGGGCGCGTCAAGAGTACGGCGGCGGCGACGACAAAACTATGAGGACGTATACATTTACTTTGGACGGGGGCCACTTGGTCAGGATAGATATGGTATTTAACGTCTCGACCACCGACGTTGAAGGATACCACCCGAAGTACTTTGCTGAGCTCTTCGAGGGATTGCGGGAAGCCTACGGTGAGCCCTCAAAAAGCTACACCGAACCCGTGTTCGACGTGTATGGCGTAAAATATGACGCACACCGCGCTGAATGGATGGGCAAACAGGATGTCATCACAATTATCGAACAGCCTGGCAGAAACGGTCGAACCGAAATAGTCGTGGAAACGCTTGCAGAACGCAACCGGGCAACAAAAGCGCCCAAGACTGCGAATCCCCTGCAATAAGCTATCCCCCCAACTCCTGATGAACGCATTACAAAAGGAGCGCCTTCATGAATGATGCCAAGTATATTGGGCTGGATGTGCACTAAGCAATAATCTCCGTGGCGATTTTGGATTTCTGCCGGCAACGGATCAAGACGCAGATCGCGTAAACACGACAGCGCCGTCAGGCTTTGTTTCGCGATTATAACGAGTTCACATTTCGTTCCCAATCAGGCGTACGATTTCTCAGGGCATTTTGAAACCCTGTGAAACATAGACAAGTCAACGAGGTCTACCAAGCCGCCTTCGCCGAACTACCGATCCCTGGTCATCGAATACATTTCATGTTGGCAGTCTTGGATTGCTTTTCGCGGTATCTGCTGCTTTTGCGAGTTTTTTCCGAACCGACGGCGCAGGCCATGGTTGAGGGACTAAATGAAGCGCTAGACGAAGCACGAACGATGTCGCATTTGGAAGAAAGCCGGCGGATTAGCCTAGAGTGGCGGATTGCGGGTCGGCTATCGCACCAGCAGAGCTTTCAAAACACATTGCCGGAATGCCTTTTCTCCTAAATCCTCTCACAAATAGAACATTTCGATCCCTTGCGATGATCAGACGCCTCAACTGGACCATAACGGACGAGGAAATCAGCCTACATTCGTACTGTGATCCCGGTGAAGCTCAGCGTTCTTTGGAACGGTTCCTCCAGGCCTTCAACTTCGAACGGCCTCATCAAGCACTTGGCTATCGCGTTCCCGCAGACTTCTTTTGTAGAACCTCCGGCTCTCGGTCGATTCAATGAGCGGAATGAAGCCTGGCAGTCTGGCTACCTTAAGTGCGAACAGAGACCTTATCGAAGTGTATTGAAAACAGACACTGAGAATTTCTGCGGGACGGCAACGCCAGGCGCTCCAATCCCTGCCACATCGCTTTGTACAACGCCTGCTACTCACCTCAGGAAGCAGTTAAAGGGTCGTATCGGGAGCTATGCGCCATGGCTGCATTAGTCTGCGAATCGAGTCTTTTCGGTGTTGTTCGATCTGGTGCGGTGTGTGACACCAAAAGTTTCTGATTTTGAGCTTATCCGTAATTAACCGCTGAGGTATGCGCTGCCGCTCGAAGCTTGCCGTGGCGGTTTAGGTGGACTACTGTACGCGCATGAGCGGTCCACAGGATGAGATTGGCGCTCTCAGGGCGCAGGTTGCTGTGCTTACGGCGCGGGTCTATCAACTGGAGCAACTTGCCGGCGTTGATTCGAAGAAGACGGTCGCTTCTCCGCCACTTGGGACGATGCTTGAGCCTCCCAACGCGCCACTTGCGCCTGGCGCGCCTTCCCTGCCTCGAATGTCAGCACCGCCACAAGTGCCCGCCCTGGCAATGGCTTCGCGAACGGAACACAGCAGTCTCGAAAAGAAGATTGGGCAGTATTGGCTGAATCGCATCGGGATCGTTGCCATCCTCGTCGGAGTTTCGTATTTTCTGAAATACGCGTTTGAAAACAACTGGATTGGGCCCGGCGGACGGGTTGCGGTCGGCTTGCTCACGGGAATCGGGCTGGTGGTTTGGAGCGAGCTCTTTCGCAGCAAAGGGTATAAAGCATTCTCCTTTTCGCTGAAGGCGGTGGGCATCGGCGCGCTCTATCTTTCGCTGTGGGGTGCGTTCCAGGTGTATCACCTGATCCCCGCGCCCGTTGCCTTTGTGACCATGGCAATCGTGACCGGTGCAACGATCGCGCTGGCATTGACTCAGAATGCGGAGATCCTGGCAAGTTTTTCTCTGGTCGGCGGCTTTGCCAATCCGTTGCTGCTTTCCACGGGGCAAAACCATGAGGTGGTGCTCTTCTCCTATGTTTGCCTGCTGGATCTCGCGGTGCTTGCCATGGCCATCGCCAAGCCGTGGCGACAACTGTTATGGGGGAGTTTCGCTGGCACCTCTATTTTGTATGCTGGATGGAACACGCAGTACTACACGGAGGACTATCGCCCCATCACGGTGCTTTTTCTCGCGTTGTTCGCGGCGATTTTTGCCTCGATCCCGCTCGCGACGCGATATGAACGCTCCACACGTTTCGTCGGGCCATCGGTCACCCTGACCGTTCTTCCGCTGCTGAACGCCGGTGCCTTTTTTCTGGCGCTATACCAGATGTACGAGTCGAAAACGGCCACACTTACCTGGTACGCGCTGGTGCTAGCCGCTGTTTATCTGGGAATCAGCAGCCTCTTCCGGCGACGCTTTCCCGAGCAGGACACGAAATTCATCAATCTGCTGCACGTAGCGATTGCGATCGGGTTCATTACGATCGCCATTCCTCTCAAGCTGGATGCGCAGTGGATCACGATCGGGTGGTTAATCGAGTCCGCCGTGCTTTTGTGGATCAGCGTGAAAACGCGGACCGATTTTCTGCGGTATCTCGCGGTGGCAGCGCTCGGTTTGGGGATCTGCCGTCTCCTCACCTACGACAGATTTCAGACCGAAACCCTTGTATTTAATGCGCGGTTTGCCGCGTACCTGGTCGCGATTGCCGTTCTGGGCGGAATTGTCAAATTTGGAAAGGTCCACGCCTCGCAAAACGAGAAGCCGTTTCTGCAAGTGGCGCTGGTCGCCTTGAACTTATTGGCACTGATCGCGCTCACGCTAGAGGCTTCCGACTACTTTGACCGGCAATTGACACCTTCTCACGGGACGAGGTTTGCCAGCGTGGCCTTTGCACAGTTGCGTTTGGCTCGAGACTTCAGCTACTCGGCGATCTGGCTGGTATATGGCGCTGCTCTGATGGCTATTGGTTTCAGTCGAAGATCTGCGTTCATTCGCTGGCAGTCCCTGGTGCTGATCGCCGTGACGATTGTGAAGGTGTTTCTTTACGATGTGTCCGCTCTCGACAAGGGCTACCGGATCCTGAGTTTTGTCGCGTTGGGAGCGGTCTTGCTGGGGATTTCCTTTATCTATCAGCGAGACTGGTTGAAGCTTTCGTCCGGCTCGCCGGAAGACTGAGCCGGGAGAACATCATGAAGGTGACTCTCGGACTGCTGGCAGCGCTGCTGATAACGGGCTCTTCCATTTCTTTTTTCAAATACGAGCGAGACGTGCCGGGAGTGACTTCCAGCGGGCAACACTACGTCGTTGTCGATGACGGAATGTGGCAACACGCCCGCCCGGGCTTGAACGATTTGAGATTGTATTCGGCGGATAGGGAAATTCCGTATGTGTTGGAGACGGAGCGGGACAGCTCCGAGACCGACCAGAAGGCAATCCGGGTATTGCAACCGGCGACTGTCGGAGGGAAAACACAGGTCCTGCTGGACATGTCCGCTTTGTCCGAATACGACCGCGTAGCTCTGGAGCTGTCGACGAAGAATTTTGTGGCGCATGCGCGGGTGAGCGGACAAGACGACCCGCACGGAGCACGCTGGGCTTCTTTGGGAATTACGACACTGTACGATTTGTCTGACGAAAAACTCGGACGCAACGCGACGCTTCAGATTCCTTTGACAACCTACAAGTTTCTGCAAGTCACCGTTGACAACTCCGTGAAACCCTCCGACGTGCGCGGCGGGACGGCGGGGATCACTCGTGCGCAAAAGGCCGTCTGGCGCAATCTCGGCACTGGACTGGCGACGGCGCAACAGGGAAAAGATACGATTGTGACGTTCTCGGTCCTCGAGAATGCTCCGGTGGAACGGGTGGTTTTTGAGATGGATCCGGCACAGCCGAATTTCCGGCGGGACGTGGAAATTCAGGGAGATAAGGGAAATTGGTACGGATCTGGCGACATCAGCCGTGTTCACATTCAGCGGAACGGGCAGAGGATCGACGTGGAGCGGACTTCGCTCGATATTCGCGGAACAGGGCAGGGAACTCTGAGAGCGGTCATCCACAACGGTGATGATGCTCCGTTAAAGATCACCGGCGCGCGACTTGAGCAATACGAACGACGAATTTACTTCGACGCTGCATCAGGGGCTGAGTACAGGCTCTATTATGGCGACATGGGACTCGGAGCGCCGGTCTATGACTACGCCAAATTGTTTCATAAGGACGCAGGGGCGAGTGAAGTTCCGTCGGGTGCCGAGGTGGCGAACTCAGCTTATACCGGGCGTCCTGACGAGCGGCCATGGTCGGAACGCCACCCGGCTGTACTCTGGGCGGCGATCATTGCGGCTGTTTTGATCCTGGGCGGAATCGCGCTGAAATCCATGCGTGCGGCTACATCGTAGAGTCCTAGGGGCTTTTTTTCCTGGCCATATATCTAGCACCTTGTACGCGATTCCAGAGGCATTATTGCTGGTATGAAAGGTCCACGGAAAGGAGGCAGGCAGGTTGACCGATTTGACGATTCCTGCTCTCGCGGTAATGGAGACGTTGTCCTTTCAAGACGGTCCCGCACACAGGAACCTGAACGCTCTGCTATTCATCCTTGAACAGTGTCAGCGTCCATTCCTTTAGGTCTAAGCTTACTTTTTCCTGCGCAATTTGTTTCTCTGTCCATCTTAATTCGCTTCGATGGCGCGAGTCTGCAGGCCCGATGTCTGCGCCTGGGCAAGCTGGCGCAGGGAACCTGCGCTCCTACAATCGCAGCGCTGGTCGAGGCTTCGCGTCAGGTGTTTGACGAACACGACGCCGGGCGTCTCGACTCAAGTACACTTTGGTTGCTCGGAGTGGAACCGTGGAAGAACGGACAGTAAGGGTGATTGGCGAAGCCGGTAGAGGGTCGAGGGTCGAGGGGAGCGCGCTATTGGAGCGTGTTCCTGGGTGCTCTAACGCTGGCTTTCTTGCCATCGCGCTGTTTCTGCTGGCGCTGCACTTCATTTCGTACGCCAAAGCGAAGGCGTTCTTCGATTGGTATGTAGCGGCGCATGGCGTTTCCGGGAACGCCGGAAACTATCTAACGCAGGAAGCCTTCCATCGCCTTTCGGGGAGACTGCCAATCGCCGCAGGCGTGTTCGGGATTTGCGGGGTCACGCTCGCGCTGTTCAAGCGCAAGTTGGCGCGCTTTCTGCTTGCTATTCCATCGGAATGGACGGGAGTCCGTAACTTTCTTCTCGACCAATTCCAGGGAGGCACGCAGAGCGCCCTGGAGATCGGTATTGTTTTTAGTGTGTTTGCCATCGGGATTTGTCTGCGGGTCTGGCACCTGGGCCGTGCGGTGCGCTATGACGAAGCCTGGACGTACGTTGAATTCGCATCGCGACCGCTGGTCATCGGCCTATCGAACTACACGGCGCCCAACAATCACCTGCTGAACACTTTGTTTATCCATTTCAGTACACAGTTGTTTTGGCGATACGATTTTCGGACTGCGGTTTCCGACGCTTGCCGCGGGATGCCTGGTGATACTGGCATCCTGGTTCGTGGCCCGCGCGCATTACGGGCAACTCGCGGGCATTTTGACGGCGGGTTGCGTGGCCGCTTTGCCGGCGTTCATCGAGTTCTCCGTCAACGCACGAGGATATGCTTTGCAGTGGTTGTCCGTCCCGGTGGTGATGTGGTTCGGCATCGTGTTGGAGCAAAACCCGTCTTTGCGAATCGGCTCGCTAGGACTGGTGGTCGCCGGGGTTGCCGGTATGTACAGTATTACGACGACCCTTATGGCGATTGCCGGCGTCTTCGGGTGGATGTTGGCGTCAACGCTCGCCGACGGGGAGGCCAGCAAGTTCAAGAGCACCTTGCGAAATGTAGCGCTGGCGGGAATAGCGATCGGCCTGTTGTCGCTGCTCCTCTACGTTCCACCACTTCTTGTCGGAGGTCCGGCCGCGTTAATGGCGAAGAGCGTCGTAGAGTGGCAGCAAGGTGATTTCACAAAGGGCTTTGAGCGCATGGGCCAGTGCGCATGGGTACATTGGGCCGGAGGAGTTCCGACGGCAGCTCTGTGGCTTCTTTTTGGGGGACTGGTTATTGGCCTGTTGTTCCATCGCCGGGTTTGCGGGCGCCGTGTGCCAATGATGATCGCACTTTGGCTTGCGGCTGCGTTTTTTGCCTGGGCCCGCCACGTTTTCGCTTTTCCGCGAGTGTGGAGCTACCTTTTGCTGAGCACCGTGATGACCGCCTGTGCCGGGCTGTCCTTGGTGCTGACATCTCTCGCCGGGCGCTCCCGAACGCGGCGAATCGTGCTGGGGGCCTGGCGGCAGTGGCGCTGGCGGTGTTCGTGGGCGTAGGAGTGATCAAGCAGCGGGTGCTTTTCACCAGCAACGAGGGCGGAACGATCATCGACGCCGATGCCATCGTCGATTATTTGTCAACGCAGCTGCGTCCAGACGACTCTCTGTTGAGCAATGCCATCATCAACTATGAATTGTTGCGACGCAGGCCGGAACTGTACCGATCGCTTGTGAAGCCGGACGAGGCTGCTCGAGTCGCGGCGGTGGTGGTCAAGAGCACAGGCAGCACCGAATTCTGCACAGATGGGGAGGTTATGCCTTTGCTCGCCGCGCAAGACACGCCGATCCTAAAAGTTTGGCAGCGCGGATAGACCTCAACGCCTATGCACCGCCGCAGGTTGGGGCCAAGTTCCTGACGTCCACGGTGTATTTCCTTGCACGCAGGGGACAGGATTGAGTGACTCCGTGCGGTAGCACGTAGGCCGTTAACGCCTGCACCACGAAGAAAAGTCTGCAAAACCTTTGTTCATCAGCTTCAGAACTTTTTGAGAGCCCGATTCGGCACCGTGGCAAAATCTGCTGAAGGCCGCTGCGTAGGCCAGATGTATGCCAGAAAATCCCCAGCATCAACGGCCCCGAGGCCATTGAGATTACAGCAGCTTTACTGGCTTCTCGGGTGTGCGATCACCACCCATTTGCAGAATAAGTGCCTCAATGAAATATTCGACCCAGCTACGCAGCGTACCCTTGCCAATTTCCAACCCGTGCCAGAATTGCGGCATCGGGGTGGAGAATCTAAACGCAACATATCTGCCCGCAGGCTGCGCCACAACGGATACGACGACGCACTCTTGCGTCTGATCGTTTGCTTGGTTCGTTACCATGATTTGCTGGCCGGGTTCGACACTACCCGCCATCCAGATCAATCCGCCAGTTTCATTGATGG
>Ga0210401_10007448_pt1 | contig 10973 bp, 6 predicted proteins | sample IncBWH32MmetaG_FD_150866 | JGI IMG/M metagenome (GOLD analysis project Ga0210401, IMG submission 150866) | Forest soil microbial communities from Barre Woods Harvard Forest LTER site, Petersham, Massachusetts, United States - Inc-BW-H-32-M | ecosystem: Environmental > Terrestrial > Soil >... | reverse complement strand
ACACGATGCTGGTTCTTGGCGGACTGGCGTTGACCGGAAATGCCCCGAACAGGCCTGCCAAAATGTTGCCGGCGCCGGCGCCGAGAAAATCGCGGTCGACGTCGGCGGGCTGGTCGGGATCGGACGGGAATGATCGCGTGGTGGCCGCCGTCTGCACCATGATGACGACAACGATCACGAAGGCAAGCGGCACCAGCCGCGCCCAGTGTTCCGGCGAGACTTCCGGAAAGCTCAGCGTCGGCAGCGCTGCCGGAACCGTTCCGACCACGCGCACCCCCTTGCTCTCGAGGCCGGCCCAGATCACCGCGGCGGTAGCTGCGACCAGTCCAATCAGCGCGCCGGGGATCTTGGCGCTGATGGCCTCGGAAGCGAACACAACCACCAATACGCCGAAGCCGATGCAGACGGTGAAGAGGTTGGCTTGGCCGAGTTGTTGGGCGAGGACACCGATGCGATTGAGCGTCGATCCGCCTGGCGTGGGCAGCCCAAGCACGCCCGGCATCTGCGAGACCAGGATATGGACGGAGATGCCGGCAAGGAAGCCGACCGTCACGGGGATAGACAAGAGATCGGCGATGCCGCCAAGGCGGAAGATGCCGCTCGCCATCAGCATCACGCCCACCATCAGCGCCAGCGCGATAGCGAGCGCCTGATAATCGGGCGAACCGGCCGCCGCCAGAACCGCGAGCCCGCCTGCAAAGATCGGCGTGATCGTTGAATCGGCGCCGCATGACAGGAAGCGGTTGGCCCCGAATATCGCAAAACCCAGCGATCCCGCCATGAAGGCGAAAAAGCCAATCTGTGGCGAGAAGCCGCCGAGACGCGCGGTCGCCATCTGCTCGGGGACGGCGATCGCGGCAAGTGTGAGCCCGGCGATCAGGTCGCCCGGCAAAAAACTCGGCCGATAGGAGGCGAGTGAACGGAACAGCGGCCAGGCGCTATCCGCCTTGCCGGACACAGTTTGCGCCATCGGTCCGATCTCCCCGCCGCCTCTTTCGGATAGGAGAGATTACAGCATTTCCGGGCAAAGCAACGGCGGCGACAGTCGAATTAACCGGCGGCCACGGCCGCGCCGCCGGTTGGCTCTCGGTCGCACGAAAGCTTATCGCGTCCGGTAAAGCACCCGGAACTGCATCGGCGTCGGAGACACCATGATCTGTCCCGCCACCGTCAGCACCGTGATCACCTGTTCGGCGGCGATCTCGCGCCTGACCAATTCGTTGTTGAGCGCCTCGATCCTCGCTTCGGTGAAGAACTCGTCCACGACGTGGATGTTCGAGAAGGCTGCAGGTTGCGGCGTTGCCATGATGTCAAATCCCCCTTGATCTAGATGAAGTTGCTCGTTAGAGCCTCGGTTCTGGTTGAATCAGAACCGAGGCTCTATTCTTTGTTTGACGCGTTTTCTTCACGCGAACCGGCATCCACTTCGCTCGAAGACCGTATGGCTAACTCACTCCGCTGCTTGCGCCGCGGGGAGATCGGTGGCCGATAGTCCCATGCGGGTAGCGACGCCGATGCCGTAGTCCGGATCGGCGCCGTAGAAATGCGAAACCTGGCGTTTGACGATCTCCATCGGCACGCCGTCCATCGCGGCCTTGATGTTGTCGAACAACTGCTCCTTCTGATCCGCGCTCATCAGGCGGAACAGGTCGCCGGCCTGGCGGTAGTCGTTGTTGCCGTCGCGGTGGTTATAGCGATCGGCATTGCCGGAGATCTTCAGTGGCGGCTCCTTGACGCCGATGTCCTGCGCCGGGCCGCCAAAGGAATTGGGCTCGTAAAAAGCGTCCGGGTTGGCATTGCCGCCAAGCCGCATCGTGCCGTCGGCGTGATAGGTGTGCACCGGGCAGCGCGGCTTGTTGACCGAAAGCTGGTCGGCGTTGACGCCGACGCGGTATCGGTGCGCGTCCGCGTAGGAGAAGATCCGCGCCTGCAGCATCTTGTCCGGCGAATGGCCGATACCGGGCACGACGTTGGCGGGCGAGAGCGCGGCCTGCTCGACCTCGGCGAAATAGTTTTCCGGATTGCGGCTCAGTTCGAGAACGCCGACCTCGATCAGCGGATAGTCCTTGTGCGGCCAAACTTTCGTGAGGTCGAACGGATTGTACCAGTGCTTGCCGACTTCGCTTTCCGGCATGATCTGCACGGAAAATTTCCACTTCGGGAAATCGCCGCGCTCAATCGCGTCGAACAAATCGCGCTGATGGGTCTCGCGGTCGTGCGCGACCTTTTGGGCGGCCTCCGCATTGGTCCAGTTCTTGATGCCCTGCATCGTCTTGAAGTGAAACTTGACCCAGTGGCGTTCGCCCTTGGCGTTGATGAACGCGTAGGTGTGCGAGCCGAACCCGTCGACGTTGCGATAGCTTTGCGGCAGGCCGCGGTCCGACATCAGGATGGTGACCTGGTGCAGGCTCTCCGGTGACAATGACCAAAAGTCCCACATCGCGGTCGGCGACCGCAGATTGGTTTTCGGGTGGCGCTTCTGGGTGTGGATGAAGTCAGGGAATTTCAGGGGATCGCGCACGAAGAACACCGGGGTGTTGTTGCCAACGATGTCCCAATTGCCTTCCTCGGTGTAGAAACGCAGCGCAAAGCCGCGCACGTCGCGCTCCGCATCGGCCGCGCCGCGCTCGCCGGCGACGGTGGAAAAGCGCAGGAAGGCCTCGGTCTTCTTGCCGACCTTCGAGAGCGCGGCGGCGCGGGTGTATTTCGAGATATCGTTGGTGACCGTCAGCGTGCCGTAGGCCGCCGAGCCCTTGGCGTGAACGGTGCGCTCCGGAATGCGCTCGCGATTCTGGTGCGCGAGCTTCTCCAGCAGGTGAAAGTCCTGCATCAGGACCGGCCCCATCGGTCCTGCGGTCAGCGAATTCTGGTTATCAGCGACAGGTGCGCCCGACGATGTCGTTAGGGTGGGATTCTTGCTCATCGGCTTTCTCCTTCGGGGAACAGTCGCGGCAAGCTAGGAAGGGTTGCCGATCAGGTCCAATCGTATTAATCTCAGCTATCGATAAGAAAACCTGATCGATATGATCTCGCTCAAACAACTCAGGTATTTCGACGCTGTGGCCCGCACCGCCCATTTCGGCAAGGCTGCGGAACAATGCGCCGTGACCCAGCCGGCGCTGTCGATGCAGATTCTGGAGCTGGAAAAGTCGCTCGGGGTGCAACTATTGGAGCGCGGCCGCAACGGCGTCCTACTGACCGAAGCCGGCCGCGACATCGCCGGCCGCGCCGGCCGCATCCTGACCGATGTCCGCGACATCGTCGATTTTGCCCGCCGGCAGGGCGGCGTGCTGTCAGGGCCGCTGCATCTCGGCGTCATCCCGTCGGTCGCGCCTTACGTGCTGCCGGCGCTGCTGCCGCAGATCCGCGACAAATATCCCGATCTCGAACTCTATCTGCGCGAGACCCAGACGCATCATCTGGTGGAGGAACTGCTCGACGGCGGGCTCGATCTGTTGTTGCTAGCCTTGCCGGTCGATCACGCGGAAGTCGAGACGATAAAACTGTTCACCGACCGCTTCCTGCTGGCGATGCCGAAGTCGCGGCGTATCACCAACCGCATTCGCGCGACGCCGGATTTGCTGCAACAGGACCGGTTGCTGCTGCTGGAGGAGGGGCATTGCCTGCGTGACCAGGCGCTGTCGTTCTGTGGCTTGAGGCGCGTCGACAACATCGACACTTTTGGCGCCTCGAACCTTTCCACCATCGTGCAGATGGTCGCAAACGGCCTCGGGCTGACGCTGCTGCCGGAACTCTCCATCGATCTCGAATGCCGCGGCGGCGATATCAAATTGATGCGCTTCACCGATCCGCAGCCGCGCCGCGTCGTTGGGCTTGCCTGGCGCAAGAGCTCGCCGCGCAAGCGGCACTTCGTCGAGCTCGGCAAGCTGATCACAAGTGCGACCTCGGCGCAGATGAAGGAGACAGAACGGCTGTGACACCTGATTGTCGCCTGCAAGCCATTCGTCGCGGGGTTTAGAGCACCGAAGTTCGGCCTCTCGGAACCGAGGGTGATGACCCGCAACGGTGCTGTTATGGCTGGACAAGTCGTCCGCATCAGGGGCAAATTCGGGTCGCCAAACACGGCCATGAGCCGAAAAAGAACGCGGACGCCTGCAGCTATAGGCTGACGCCACCAGGGCAGGGAGCGCATCGCATTTACGTCGTGACGTATTACCTGGCGCCGCGCCGATTTCATTTCGAGCGCCGGCGTCGCGCGGCTGGCGCGCCCTCCGGTGGGCAACGGCAGATGCTAGACGGCTCGCCCGCGGTGCGTTGGTGACTGCGTGAAGCGGCTTCCCTTCTTCTATGGCTGGCTGATTGTCGCGGTGACGTTCGTCACCATGGCGATTGGCGTCAACGCCCGCACCGCCTTCTCGCTGTTCTTTCCGCCGATCCTTTCCGAATTCGGCTGGGAGCGCGGCGTCACCGCCGGGGCCTTCTCGTTCGGCTTTGTGGTGTCGGGCGCGATCAGCCCGCTAATCGGGCGGCTGATGGATCGCGCCGGCCCGCGCGCGGTGATGGAGCTCGGCGTCGCACTGATGGGAGGAGGGCTGTTGCTGGCGCCGCTGACGACGCAGCCGTGGCATCTCTATCTCACCATCGGCGTCATGGTCGGCGCCGGCAGCGTGTGCCTCGGCTATTCCGGTCAATCGCTGTTCCTGCCGAACTGGTTCATTCGCCGTCGTGGCCTTGCGATGGGAATTGCGTTCGCCGGCGTCGGCATCGGCTCCGTCACCTTGCTGCCCTGGGTGCAGCACATGATCGAACAGACCGGCTGGCGCACGGCGTGCACAGCGATCGGCATTCTGGTTCTGCTCGTGCTTGCCCCGATCAATCTGTTGGTGCGCAAACGACCCGAAGATATCGGGCTCGCGCCGGACGGTGGCGCCGCGTCCTCGGCGACGATGGCAAAACCGGTCTCCAACATCGTCGACCCGGTCTGGGCCGGCATCGACTGGACGCTGCCGCGCGCGCTGGCTACCTCCCGGTTCTGGTGGATCGCGCTCGGTTATTTCTGCGGCCTGTACATCTGGTACGCAGTGCAGGTTCACCAGACCAAGTTTCTGCTCGACATCGGCTTCAGCCCAAGCGTCGGCGTCTGGGCGCTGGGTGTCGTCAGCCTGCTCGGAATACCCGGCCAGATCCTGCTTGGGCACATATCGGACCGGGTCGGGCGCGAATGGATCTGGACGGCAAGCTGCGCGGGCTTTGCGATCTGTTTCGCGGCGCTGATCGCGCTGAAATTCGCCCCCACGCTGCCACTCGTCTACCTCATGGTGTTCGCCCAGGGCGCGCTCGGCTACGGCCTGACCTCGATCATGGGCGCGGTGGTGCTCGAGATATTTCAGGGCAGACATTACGGCAGCATCTTCGGCACCATCATGCTGGCAGGGCTTGCCGGCGGCGCGGCAGGTCCCTGGGTCACGGGTTTTTTGCACGATCTGACGGGCAGTTATACGCTTGCCTTTGCGATCGGAATTGCCGTGAGCCTGTTGTCCGCGATCGCGATCTGGCAGGCCGGACCTGGCAAAATCCGCGCTGTCGCCGGCCGGTTGCACAGGCTGCGACCAGCTCTTGAAGCTTCGTCAGACCGATGAAATTCCAATCGCCCGCTGCAGATCAGTGATGGCGCGCAGAAAACTGTCGGCCGGCGTAGTCTCCGGATCGATCAGGCGGTGCAGACGAAAGCCGTCCTCCATCGCGAGAACGATAGCCCCCATCCACGCCGGATCGAGAGCTGGATTCCTGCCGCTGTTCTTCGACGTGGTCTCGACGATGTCGGCGATCAGTTTGCGCCCGGCGCGCAGGCGTTTGGCGAGTTCGGGCCGGCGCTTTTCGGCGCGCGCCACGAACAGGATCATCTCCATATGCAGAAGGGGAGAGCGGCCGAGCGGATCCTGCTTGCTACGATCCATGGTCTTTAGCGCATCGATAAAGTCAGCGAGATTCTTGTGCCTGGCGAGAAGATCGAGGTTGCGTCGAATGGTTTGCTCAAGGTGATCCTCGAGCATCGCGATGATCAATTCGTCCTTGCTCTTGAAATTCGAATAGAACGCGCCGCGCGTGAAGCCGGCCGCAGCCGCTATGGTCTCGATGCTGGCGCCGCCGATACCCTGTTCCTCGAACACGCGCGCCGCCGCCTCGAACAGCTTTTCGCAGGTTTCGTCCCGGGTCGGTCTGGTTCGGACTCTTGACATCCTGCCAATTTAGGTCAGAATGCAACTCGATACAACAGTGTATCGAGTTGCAGGTATCCGGATAATCAGGTCCGGCGGCTGCGAGGGCGATGCGACAAGCAATGCGGTGTGGAAACCAATCGAGGTCCCCATGAACGAGCATGTTCCGGCTGCGACGAGCGAACCGCTTTTCAATCCATTGTCGCCGGAATTCATCCGCAACCCCTATCCGCATTACGAGCGGATGCGCACGACCGATCCGATGCATCTGACGCCGCTCGGCGTGTACGTCGCGAGCCGGCACGCCGAGGCCAGTCTCGTGTTGCGCGACAAGCGCTTTGGCAAGGAGCATGTCGAACGCACGATCCGGCGCTATGGGCCCAAGATCATGGAGGAACCAGCCTTCCGCAGCTTGAGCCACATGATGCTGCAGCAGGATCCGCCCGACCACACCCGCCTGCGCGGGCTGGTGGTGAAGGCGTTCACCGCGCGCCGGGTCGAGGACATGCGCCCGCGCATCCAGCAGGTCGTCGATGAGACGCTCGATCGGATCATTCCCCAGGGGAAAATGGATCTGATCGAGGATTTCGCATTCCGCCTGCCGGTCACCATCATTTGCGACATGCTCGGAATCCCCGAGGAGCATCGCGAGGCGTTTTATACCAGGGCGCGCGTGGGTGGCCGTATTCTCGATCCGGTGCCGCTGTCGCCGGAAGAGATCAAGGAGGCCAACGCCGGCAGCGTGATGTCCGCGATGTATTTCCAGCAATTGTTCGAGCTGCGGCGGAAGAATCCCGGCGACGATCTGACCACGCAATTGGTGCAGGCCGAAGAGGACGGCAGCAAGCTTTCCAACGACGAGCTGACCGCCAACATCATCCTGTTGTTCGGCGCCGGCCATGAAACCACCGTCAATCTGATCGGCAACGGCCTGTTGGCCTTGCACCGCAACCCCGATCAATTCGCGCTGCTCAAGGCCAATCCTTCGCTCATCACCAACGCGATCGAGGAATTCCTGCGTTACGATTCCTCGGTGCAGATGACCGGACGGGTGGCGCTGGAAGACATCGACGATCTCGGCGGCAAGCGGATCCCGAAGGGTGAAAGCGTGTTGTGCCTGCTCGGCTCGGCCAACCGCGATCCGGCCGTCTATCCCGATTCCCCGGATCGCCTCGACATCAGACGGCCCAATGTGAAGCCGCTGTCCTTTGGCGGCGGCATCCACTTCTGCCTAGGCGCCCAGCTCGCCCGCATCGAGGCGGAGATCGCGATTTCAACCCTGTTGCGCCGGTTGCCTGGCCTGCGGCTCGATGACGCGGAGAATCCGGAATGGCGGCCGACCTTCGTGCTTCGCGGTCTGAAGCGGCTGCCGGCGAGCTGGTAAGGCGCCCCCGGTCCGGGCTGTCACGTGAGCTTGCTGTGACTTCGCCACAGTTGTCTCTATATTCGGCCCGGTTTTGGCGCGGTGGCGGGTGGGCCGCGGGCGACCCTGAAAGTTCGGGCGCCGGAGCCTGCTTGCCCAAGAGGAGACCCCGTGCAGACAACGCTGCTCGGATTGGCGATTGCCTTCATCATTGCGCTGGTTGCCGCGCTGATCGGGCCGTATTTCATCGACTGGAATCAGTTCCGGCCGCAGTTCGAGGCCGAGGCCACCCACGTGATCGGCGCGCCGGTGCATGTTGCAGGCGCGCTCGATGCGCGGTTGTTGCCGACCCCGACGCTGCGGCTGCGTTCGGTAGTTGTCGGTGCCGCCAACGATCTCGGCAAGGTTCACGCCGACAAGCTCGACGTCGAGTTCAGTCTGGGTGATTTGATGCGTGGCCAGTGGCGCGCCAACCAACTGACGATCGACGGCCTGGCGGTCGATCTCGGCCTCGATCCGAAAGGGCGGATTGATCTGCCGCCGACCAACGGAACGTTCAATCTGGGATCATTGTCGATCGACCGCCTGAATCTCACCGGCCGCGTCGCGCTACATGATGCCGCAAGCCACGGGACGCTGGAGCTGAACGACATTGTCTTCTCTGGCGACGTGCGCTCGCTCGCCGGATCGGTGCGCGGCGACGGCAGCTTCTCGATTTCCGGAGCGCGTTATCCGTTCCGCGTCTCTTCCGGACAGACCCAAGACGGTAGCGGCACGCGCGTTCATCTCAATATCGACCCCGGCGAACGGCTGTCGGTCGATCTCGACGGCGTGCTCAGCTTTGAATCCCGCGCGCCCCGGTTCGAAGGCGCGCTCGTGCTTGCCGCGCCGTCGGCAGCCAAGGCCAAAGGCAACGGCAGCGAGACATCGCCGGCGCCCTGGAAAATATCGGCCAAGGTCAAGGCCGATCCGGCAGCGGCGCGGCTCGAACAGGTTGAGGCCAGCTACGGCACGGAGGACACCGCGCTGAAGGCCGCAGGCGCGGCCGACATCCGCTTCGGTGCCTCGCCCCTGCTGCGAGCCTCCCTGTCGGCTCGGCAACTCGACGCCGACAAGATGATCGCCAAGGATAGCGCAACCGCGCCGGCGCGGTTGTTGCCGGCGCTCCGCGCTCTGATGGCGACGACGATGCCGGGCTCGCCGATGCCGGCCCAGATCGCATTCAGCGCCGAGCAAATCATGCTGGGCGGGCGCCCATTGCAAAATCTGGAAGCCGACGTCTTTGGCGGCGCAGGGTCGTGGACAATCCGCCGGCTCGATTTTCGCGCGCCGGGCGCGACCCACATTGCCTTCGATGGTGGCGGCGCGCGGCCGGATCCGTCCGGGGGCTTCGCCGGCGCGCTCGAGGTGGATTCCGCCGATCCCGATACGTTGGTGGCGTGGTTGCAGGGCCGCAGCGAGATCGCCCATCGCGGCCAGAAGCCGTTGCGGCTGCGCGGCGATGTCAGCGTCAACTCCGATCGCATCGCCATCGAAAAACTGAACGCCGAGATCGAGGGCGGCGCCGTCGAAGGGCGCCTTGCCGTCGTGCATCAGCCGTCAGGCGTTTCGCGCTTCGACGCTGCCCTGAAGGCGGATCGTCTCGATCTCGATACCGCCTCGGTCTTTGCAAGGTCGCTGGCGGGGCCGCAAGGAGACTGGCCAGACCAGGCGCAGCTGTCGCTGGAGATCGGCCGTGCGACATCGGCCGGCCAGGAGCTGCGCGCCTTCACCGCGAAATTCGGGTATGACCCGAAGACGCTCATCCTGGATCAACTGAAGTTCGGCGACGCCAACGGCGTGGCGACCGAAGGCTCCGGGAGTTTCGATCGCGCCAATGCGAGCGGCAAGCTGGCGCTGAATTCAAGCGCGGCGTCGCTTAAGCAGATCACCGCCTTGATCCAGCCGCTTGCGCCGTCGCTGGCGTCGCGGATCGATGCGATGGGTGCCGGTCTAGGGCCGGCCCGCCTCAGGCTGACGCTCGATGTTGACAAGAATGCTGAACACCCCGATCGCGCCAATGCGCGCGCGACGATCGATATCGATTCGCCCTTGCTCAAGGGCATCACCACCATCACTGCAAAGCCCGAAGTGGCGGCGCTGCGTGGGATCGATCTCGAAAAACTCCGCCGCAGCGAAATCGACGTTGAATCCAAACTATCGTCGGAGCGGGGCAGCGCCCTTGTTGCCCTGCTCGGGCTGGATCGCGCCATCGCCGCGGGCGAAGGCCCGGCTCGGTTCGAGGGATCGGTGAGCGGCGTGTGGCACGCGCCGTTGCATTTGAAGGCGAAGATCTGGGGCGCCGGCCTTGACGCGGATGCCGAAGGGTCTGCCGAACCGTGGGCGCAGCAGGCCAAGGCCAGCGTCAACTTGCGCTTACGAAGCGCCGATATCGGTCCGCTGCTCGATCTCAAGCCGTCCGACACGCTGGGGCAGAACATACGTCTGTCCTCGCGGGTTTTGCTTGTTGGCGACAGGCTGACCTTCGACGATCTCGACAGCATCGTCGGCGGTTCGCGGCTGCGCGGGCGCTTGGCGCTCACAGTGGGTGAGGCCAAAAACATCGAGGGCGAAATCGGGCTCGATCAGCTCGTGTTGGTGCCGGCCTTTGCGCTCGCCATCGGCGCGGCCGGCCATGATATCGGTGAGCCGCTCGGGGCGGGGCTCTTGAAAGGCTGGCGTGGGCGCGTCGCGTTTCAAGCCTTGCGCGGAGCGTTTCTTGACGGCATCGAATTGCGGCCGGTCAGCGGCACGATCAGGAGCGACGGCCAATCGCTGACACTTGACGGCATCAAGGGCGGGCTAGGCGGCGGCGCGATGATCGCCAACATCGACGCCAGGCCGTCGGCGGATGGAATTGTGCTCAATGCGCGCCTTGAGTTCTCGGACGTCGATGGCGCGGCGTTGCATTATCGCGGCCTCCAAATGCCTACCGGGCGTGCGTCGATGCAGATGACGCTGGCAAGCCAGGGCCGCAGCGTCTCGGCTCTCACAGGCGCGTTTTCCGGAAGCGGCACGGTGACGCTAGAATCGGCTGGCATCGCCGGGCTCGATCCGCGCGCATTCGATGTGGCGATCCGCGCCAGCGATAGCGGCCAGGCGACCGACGACGCCAAGCTCAAGCGGATCGTCGAGCCGGTATTGTCGGCCGGCAGCCTGCTGGTCGCCGCGGCGCAGATCCCGTTCACGGTGGGCGACGGCCGGATTCGCATCGGCGCGACCACGCTCGATGCGCAAGGAGCCCGTGCCATCGTGTCGGGTGGCTACGATATTCCGGCAGACCAGGCAGACATCCGCGCCAGCCTTGCGTCGACAGCGTTGGGCTCAGTGACCAGTCGCCCGGAAATTCAACTGTTCGCGGCCGGTCCGCCCGATGCACTTAACCGCACCAT
>Ga0210401_10007446_pt1 | contig 10974 bp, 4 predicted proteins | sample IncBWH32MmetaG_FD_150866 | JGI IMG/M metagenome (GOLD analysis project Ga0210401, IMG submission 150866) | Forest soil microbial communities from Barre Woods Harvard Forest LTER site, Petersham, Massachusetts, United States - Inc-BW-H-32-M | ecosystem: Environmental > Terrestrial > Soil >... | reverse complement strand
GTTCCCGTCAAATTGATACAACACACCAGGGCCAGTGCCCCACAAAACACCGGACGGAGAGAACGCAAGATACTCGATGTCGCTGCCTTCGGCGATGGGAACGGGAACATCAATCGGCACAGGCGATGCATTGTGGCCATCAAACCGCACCAGGCGCGCTCGTGTGGTGGCCCAGATATCGCCTTGCGGTGAGGCCAAAATGCTGAGGAACGAACGTCCATGGAACGACGGGCAAGCGGTCATCGAGAAATTGTTGGGATCGATGCGCACCACGGAACCAGGAGCGGTAAGCGCCCATACCGAGCCATCGCCCGCTAGCTGAATCTGACGAACTTCCGAACGCGAAGGGCCACCAAGCGAAGAAATGATGTGCCAGTGATTGGCGCCAGGATCCCATATGCCGATACCATGCACCGTGCTGACCCACAGCCGGCCCTGGTGATCGCGAATCGTAGCCCATGTCGAGTTATCCGGTAACCCTTCCGTCGTGGTCCATGCAGACCATTCGTGGATGCCGGGCAGTCGATCCAGCCCTGTCCCGGATCCAGCCACCCACAGCGTGCCTTCGTTATCCTCTAGCGCTCCTTGCACGTCGTTGCTGGAAAGCCCCTGCTTATCGGTAAGAATACGCCAGTGATCGTTGTCCTCCCAATACAAGCCGGAAGACGAGGGCACCAGCAGAAACCCATGTTGGTCCAGCGATGGCTTCCCTTCTTCTTCATTGGCCGTGCCGATAGGAACAGCACCCAGCGAGATTTTGTGGAGCAGCGGATCAATCCCGGCGAGCTGCGTAGCGGTGCGCAGCCACATTTTCTGTTTGCCATCGAACATTAGAGCGACTACGCGCTCTGAGGGAATCTTTATCGTGGGATCTATTTGCACGTTTCCAGAAAGCGGGTCGATTCGTGCCAGATGCGTACCGAAGGTAAACCAAATCGAATCGTCGGGCCCGCGCACAATCCCAAGCGCCGCCTCGGTTACTCCTTCAGGAGTGCCAAAAACTTTGTATTGCGAAGGATTATTGGAATCCACCCGCAAAACCCCGCGATCGAATAGCAGAACAAAGACCGTGCCAACGCTATCGACAGCAAATATCTGGCTACCACTGGCGAGCGGCATCGCACTAGAGGGAATCGGCAACTTCTGGAATTTGCCGTTTTTGTAGTAAGCCACGCCATGGCTGCCGGCAAACCATGCGGTGCCATCGGGGGCTATCAGCAAGTCTTGAACGTAGTGACCGATGATCGGCTCGACATCCATCATTTTTGTCGCCCGCGCGCCATCATAGCGATACAGGCCGGTCTGCGTGCCGATCCATAAGAAGCCTTGAGCATCCTGCCCCATGGTCGTGACGGTAACAGCGCCCAAACCGAACTGCTCCTCAAGGCGTTGTACGGTGAACCGCGGTTTTGCCGGAAACCCTACCGAAGAATCTGAGGCCCATCCAACAGACGGAAAAATAGCGAGGGTAACAAGAAGACCGAACAATCGAAGTAAGCGTCCCTCAGACAAAACAGTCCACCTTCACGAAGGGTATCGATCGAGGATGAGCAACCGCGAGCGTGGTTCTTCGTGTCAGGACCAAGGTTACGGGGAGAAATGCCGCTCGTAAATCCAACCAAAGTACCGAGTTGTAGTACTTGAGACGAGTTACTGGTTGGATACTACAGATGGATTCAGGTGCGGGTGGATCCATTCGGAATGGTCTTCACTACGAAACCGAGCCGTTGCACGATTACCAGCTAGTTGATTTTAACGGGCGGGAGCGGGTTTCGAGGAGCCGGCGAAGACTCCCTACCAATATTCTCTAAGAGCAGCTTGCGATATTTGCTGCGCTCTTCAAGACTCATATCCACAATCTCGAACGACATATCCTGTGCGCGGTAGTCGCGCATCAGCGCCGTAGCCTGCACATTGCGCAAGCCGACTTGCATCCGAAGGTTGACCTTGGTGCCGGGAGCGAGATGCATATTGGTAGATGCTAATCCGCCCGTGAGGCTGGCAGTTTTGATTTCCAGGCGGCAATTCTGCTTCAGGTTGGTGCTAACCGCGGAAACCGCTTTCTGCAAACGAACGCGAGGATGGCGTCGTTGCCGCACAAATTTCGAATTCTGGGGAATTTCAAGTGGGGCGAGATTAAGCTCATCCCGTTCAATGCCGCTTTTCGGCAGAAAATCACGAGCCCACGCCGGATCGAGTTTTTCCAGCACCTGCAAAGCGGCAATCCGAAGTTCCTGTGGGTGAACCCATCCAAACATCTTGCGAGCTTCGGCGATCCGTTTCAAAGTGCTGGCGGCTTCCGCAGAATTCAGGCGGCCCAGTGCTTCAATCGCTTTCACGCGAAGGTAAGGAGCAGCGTCGGTGGGTAGATCGCCGTCCGCGATGGTGAGCAGGCGTCCCAGCCCGTCGCGATCGCCGGTAATGCCTAATTCGTCGACGACCAGAGGCATAACCAGCGGATCGACATGATCCAGAATTTGCAACAGAATGCGGCAACGTCCCGGTGAGCCGCTGGCAGAAATCTGACGAACGATGCGGTCCTGTGAAGTTCTGGGAAAATCTTTCATACGTGCCGGCAGGAAAACAGCAGCAGCTTGCGGGTCCAGTTTTGCAAGCAGACCTGCCATCTCCACGGCTTCCGCCACAGGGCCCCCGCGAAGTGTGCTGCGCAGATACTGCAAAGATTCTTCGCCCAAATCATGAGCAAGATTGGCGACGTTTTCCAGATCGTCGCGCAACTGGCACCGATTGAAACGCACCGAAAGCTGCTCCATCGCGGTCTGCGGAAGCTGCCGGAGAACTCCGGTGAGGCCCGCGGCAACCTGGCGCGCACGAAGCGCTTCTTCCACAAACTCCGGGACGCGCTCTTCGATACCCATCTTCACGCGCAGGCTTTTGGCTACGCCGGGACGCTGCGACTCGACGCCGGCAAGCAGGTCGAGCGCTTGTTCCATGGCCGGAAAGCAACGTTGTGAGGCAGCTTCCTGACTTAGCCGCACAAAGGCCGCGCTCACCAGCGACTGAAGGTCCTGGTCCTGCTCGACGCTCAAGCGCAGTCCGACGTGACGTAACGCTTCGGCGAGCAGCTTGGGATCGGCCTGCGCATAGAGCCCAGCAAGCTCAGAAAGGCCAGTGGCGGCGCGTTTGCGCGCGTCGGGCTCCTCGCTGTCTGCGCAGCGCGCATAGTTTTGCAAAATGCTGATCGCTTCGGCAACATCGCCCTGCGCAATGAGATCGGCTACGTACGACTGCACGTTCTTTGGGGGGATGCACCACGCTTCCTCTGAAAGCAGAACTTCACGCTTGGCGCTTTCCGGCACCGAAGCCCAGAACTGGCGATCCAGAATTTCCCGATGCGATTCGACAAGTATCCCCGCATCGGCGAGCTTGTCTTCATGCTGCCCCAGGATTTTGCGCAACCCTTCAATTTCCTGGTTCATGCGATCCAGCATCTGGCGTACCGCGTTGACCTTCACTTCGCCGCGTTCGAACTGCTCCAGGGCAAAACGAATCGAGAGATGCTCGGCCAGTTGCACCAGAACATCTTGATCCAGCTTCTTGTGCCTTCCCTGTTCTGCTATTCCGGCCAGCGCGTCACGCAAGACATCTTGCGATTGCGGAGGAAGCTGTGTTACCTCATCCTGAAATTCAACAGCCGCCGACGCAGGGTTCTGCGACGTTCCCATTTTGCCGAACATGGTAAGCGCGCGAAGGATTCGGTAGATTTCCTCGTCGTTGGGACCTGCGCCCGGCGCAACGGAATTCGCCTTGCCAGTCCACGATGCAGAGCCGGGCCCAGCATATCCGCCCACAAGCCCAGCAGTACCCGCACCTGAATAGGCCGAAGCTGAAGGATGCGTTGTGCCGTTACCGGATGCACCGGTTGCGTGAACCCCACTCGGGACCGCCGGAAGAAATACGCCAGTCGTAGCTTCAACCGCAGACCCAGTCGTTGCAAGACCTACGCCTCCGCCACCAATCCCGCCCGCACCATCCCCTGAACCGGCATAGAAGCCGCCCGAAGATGAACCCGGACCTGAACCATCCCCGGAACCGCTGCCAGTCTCCGCACCAGCGTGAGAACCCTGCGCGGCCGCAATCAATTCCAAAAGCTTCTGCGGATCGTTCAGCATCTTCTTGAACGAATCCTGTTCGTCACCGAGAGACGCCGCCGCGATTTGCGCGGCCATGCTGGCATCTTTCAGCCGCGAATCCGTAGCAACAAAGCAAATTTCGTTTACGCGAATTCCTCGCGCCCCGGCGATCGCTTCCTTCAGTTGCATCGCAAGTTCGGCAGGCTTGGCTTTCCCAGTCGGAAAGGCGTGCACGAACTTCGCCAACTCGCCTTCGGTAATCTCGGGAGTAAATTGAACGCTGGCCAGTCCGGCAGCGGAGAGCAACTGCGCGAATTGCTTTTCGGCAGGACTACCTTCGAGCGGAACACCATCCAGCAGCAATTGCGCACCAGTGGCGCCCAGCAGTAAACCGCCTTCGGCATCTTCGGGAATTGCGGTACGCAGTTCACTCCAGGCAGTGGCAAGCTGCTCGACCGTACGGGTGTGGTCATACCCATACAGGCGCGCGAATTTCAGCAGAATATTGAGGCTTCGTACGAACGCCCTGCCCGCCGCCGTTCTAGGGTCTGTTTTCATCCCGCAACACCCATTTCGGTCGATAGCCCTTTGGTCTGGCTCAATAGGACATCCCTTCTAGTACCGTAGGACCGTTGCAGGATGACCACAATGGTACAGTGGTCCCATGTGACGCGCTTGTTATCGCGACAAGTGGGCAGTCGCGCGACCTGAACGAAAGGACGGTTCTGTGTCGAGGCGGTACAGGTGAGCAGAAAAGTGTTTCGCGGCGAACCGCAGGCTACTTCGTCAGTGCAATTCGGCCCTGGCGCCGGCTGCGGTTGGTAACGATTGCCGGTTGCGGAAGGCCGCCGAGTTCCAAAAGCAATTTGCGCATGCGCGATCTTTCATCTAGGTCCATTTCGACAAATTCGAACGCCATCGCTTGCGGACGAGCACCGCGCACCACTGCCTGTGCTCGAATGCTACGAACACCGTGGGAAAGTTTCAATGATAGTAGCGAGCCCGGTGCCAGGTGACGATCTGCCGCACCTAAGCCGCCTCCCATATTCAGCTCAGCAACGCTGATGCGCATATTCTCGCGAAGATTGGTAGTCACCGTAGGTACATGCTTCGTGAGCTTTAGACGAGCATAGCGGCGCTGCCGAATCACCGGAGCATTAACCTCTGGATCGAGTGGTTCGAGAACTAATTCTTTACGGTCCAACCCGCTGGCCGCAATTTTCTCGATGGCCACACTGGGCTCGATTTTCTGCAATGCCTGTGCGGCCGCGATCCGCAGTTCGCTGTGATAAGCCCACCGCCACACCTGCTTAGCATCCAGAATCTGCTGCAGGAGTGGGCTGGCAGCACTGGCTCGTAAACGACCCGCTGCCTCAATCGCTTTGGTCCGGATAAACGGCGGGGTACTGTCATCGCGGATAAGATCGACCAGCTTGGGGATGCACTCGGTCCGCCCACTCATCCCCATCTCATCAATGGCCAGCGGGCGAATTAAGGTATCGATCGAATCGTATAGCACCACCAGCAAATTCCCGCGCTGCTCTGCCGGCGCTGAAGATAGTTGCCGAATGGCGCGATCGTGGGAAGCCCGCGGCCATTGCGCCAATCGTGCCGGCAGAATCTTAACCACAGAATCCGGAGAAATCTGGCTGAGCACGCCAATCACTTCCGTAGCCTCGGTTGCGGGCGCATTCTGCAACGTTTCTACCAGCCGGTGCGTTGCTTCTTCACCGAGCCCGTGAACAAGTTGCCCCAGTAAATCGCAATCTTCCCGGAATCCGCAGTTCGCAAATCGATTGGTCACGTAGTGCAAAGACGCCTTGGGCATCAGCGTCAAAATCTCCAGCATGCCGTCCGCAATCTGTCCCGTCCGCATCGCGTCTTCCACAAATTCCGGGATGCGCTCTTCGGTGCCGATTCTCTGACGAAGGTTGTTGGTGCTCCCCGGGCGAAGTGCCTCCACGCTGTCCAGCGAAGCCAGGGCCTGCTGCATCGCCGGATAAAAGCGTTTCGAACTGGCTTCCTGGCTCATGCGCACAAACCCCGCACCGACCAGGGTCTGCAGATCCGCTTCTCGCTCAATCGCCAATTGATTGCCCAGGCGGCGAATGACGTCGATCAGCGCGCTGCCGTCACCGCTGCCGTAAAACTCGGCCAAGTCCGACAAGCCAATGGCGGTAGTCCGGCGCGCTTCAGGAGCTTCCAGCGCGATACAAGCGGCGTACTTAGTCAGAATTTCGTTGACGGTTTTCAGTTCACCGCGACGCAGCATCTCTTCCAGAAAAGCGCGCACATTGCGCGGAGGAACGCACCATGCCTCGTCGGAAGTTAAAACTTCCTTTTTATTCTCTTCGGGAACCTGTTGCCAGAATTCCTGGTCGAGCAGCTCGGTATAGGCTTGTACCTGCAAACCAGCGCTTGCCATGGCTTCTTCTTGTGAGCCGAGAATTTTACGCAGCGCTTCAATTTCGGCGTTCATGCGATCCAGCAACTGCTTCACCGCATTGACGCGCAGTTCGCCGCGTTCATAGCTGTCCAGAGCAAAGCGAATCGCCACATGCTCGGCCAGCTTGAGCAACATTGGTTTGTCCGGCTTATCCGTTGGAGCCTGCGCGGCAAGTCCCGCCAATGCCTGTTGCAGCGTATATTGCGCTCGCACCGGCATGGCCGAGAGCCGCGATTGGAACGTGTTCGTGTCCATGCGGCTGTCGGGATCCTTGCGAGACTTCCCAAGCTGCGCGAACAAATTAATCATCGAGCGAATTTGTTCTTCAGCGACGGCATAGTTGCCGCCGGCTTCGCCTAAACCACCGCCTCCGCCAACGCCAACCGCGCCAGGTACGCCGCCAAGTACGCCACCACGCAGCAGCGCAGACGCAGTAACCCACTTACCCGGTTCTTGACTGGAACCACCACCGCCACCAGTCCCGGTCCCAGTGCCACCGCCAGTTCCTCCGCCTACCCCACCGCCACTCCCGCCGGTGCCTGTACCCGTGCCACTTCCACCGCCAGAGCCACCCGATCCAAAGCCGCCGCCGGTCCCCGTTCCGCCACCGCCATTACCGGAACCGGAGCCGCCGCTGCCACCCGAACCCGTACCGCCGGAACCAACGCCCGAACCTCCAAGGCCACTACCCGAGCCTTCTCCGCCACCAGCACCTCCGCCACCTCCTCCATGCGACGGAACCGGTCCTCCTCCTGACGCGGATGGCTTGCCTGCTTCCCAAAGACTGCCACTGGCACTTCCCGCTCCGCCGCTCCAACTGGCACCGCTGCTGCCTCCGCTTCCCGAGCCCCCATCGCCAGCACCCATGCCGGGCCCGCCACCGCCGCGACCGCTCTCCGCCGCCAGAATGAGCTGTAAAAGTTTATTAGGGTCTTCGAAAATGTCGCGAAGGCGATCACTCTGCGCGCCCAACGCTTTCGCGGTGAGCTGCGCCGCCATCTTGATTCCCGCCACCGAGCCATCTTCCGCTACGAACCGAATCTCGTTGATGCGGATCGACGTTTCGCCAGCCAGCGCCGTCTTTAGCTGCTCGGCGAGGGCACTGGGCTTGGATGTGCCCGTAGGAAAAGCACGCACAAAGCGCGCGAATTGTCCTTGGTTCAGGCTGCGTGCGAAATGAATGCTGGCGATACCAGAAGTAATGAGCAACTGCGCAAAGCTGCGTTCCGAAGCAGATGCGCCCAGCGGAACGCCGTCGAGCAAAATCTGGTTGCCGGATGCACCAAGGAGCAGGCCCGTGTCGCCGCTTTCATCCAGCGCAAGGCGCAGTTCCTTCCACGTCGTCTCAAATTGGCCCATGGTGCGCACATGGCCAAATTCGTACAGCCGCGCAAACTTGAGCAAGATGTTCAAGCTGCGTACGAACGCGCGGGCGGAAGACGATCGAGTGTCGCCACTCATGGCTTGCGGAGAACTCCTAAGTACCCCTGATATTACAGTAGAGCGCAATCCCCGTGGAGACAAGCCTGCTTCGGGCCGGTGTCACCATATGACTAACACAACCCAGGTCGCGAATAGTGGCTTTTTGAGCAGAAATCCGCCGCTGTGTGTTGCTGAATTCCACGCATCATCAGTACAATGCAATTTGACCGGATTTGCCATGTGCTGGTTCTCGCTTCCCTTCCCGGCTCGGTCAACTTAAGTTCAGTTGAATCGTTAATCGCAAATGGCAGACAATTCTTCACCAGTTCGCTTTAGGGCGGAGATGCCCCATATCCCTGGCGTGGCCGATCTACCGCCCAGGCCTCCGCGCTTGAACCCCTTAATACCACTGATCATCGGTGTCTTAATTTTAGGAGTGGTTTTCGTCTTCACCAGCCGCTGGATTTCGCGCACTCATCCTGCGGAAGCCACCCGCTCCGAAGCCGTCCCGCAAATCGAAGTGCCGTCGCCACCGCCCGATCCCGACTCGCTCTTGCCACATGCAGACGCCTCGAATCCTGTCATCGCTACTGTGGCACAGTTGGCGAAACCGTGGTCGTCGCTTAATTTTTTTGTTAAGAATCCCGTCAATGGTGAAGATATTCCCGCGATCATCGTGCGGCTGCCGACTGGCTCCGCCACCCAGGCCAATGGTTACTGGGCCTTTTCTCGCAAGGCGCCCTACGGTCCCTGCGAACTGGAGTACGTCACCAACCTTTCGAGCCTGCGCGACGGTTACGGTTATCGCGCAGCAACTCATCCCCTGACCGGCAACCCTTGCAGCCACACTCTGTACGACCCGCTGAAAACAGCGAATCTTCCCGGAAATGTCTGGATCCGCGGAGCCATCGTGCAAGGCAGCGACATTCGGCCGCCTTACGGCGTAGAAATCAAAGTTCAGGGCAAACAAATCTTGGCCGTGCGCTCCGAGTAAACGCAGCCGGTGCAGCGAGAAAAACCCGCGCACATTACGAAAAATTGTGTAATTGTTCTTTGCGTAAAAAAAAGTGGGAACTTTAGCCGCCGGTAGTTTGCGAAGCGCGTTTCACTTCTTCGCCCATTTTCCCTACTAACATCATCGCTACCATTTTTTGATCCGCCCACCATGACCACAAAGGATGTTCGAGAGTAGCAGGCCGATTATGCTCAATAAGAAAGTGCGAGATCCACGCCAGCGCGTAGGGCACAACCAGAGCCAACCCAATCCACCACCAGTGCCGCGTCACAATCGCCGCCACCAGAATCGCCCACCCCAGCAGCGTCCCAACACAATGCATCACCCGCGTCGACGCCTCGCCATGCGCTCGCACATACTCCGGCCAGAACTCAGAGAAACTTGGCACAACTACGCTTTTACTACCTTTTGGAATTTCGCGCCACAAATTGACTGCAGTAATCATCCAGAAGCAACTGCAAAAAAACGGGGAGCCCAACGCACAGGCTCCCCGGAACAGGTTCAGTTTCTGAGTTCTTAGAACATCAACTTCAAACCGAACTGGATGTTCCGCCGCTCGTCCGTCGGTGCTCCCCCAACTCCCAAAATGCCGCCCTTTTCTGATTGAACGTAGAAGTTCCCCAGAGAATTCGCGGTCATAGACGAGACATCTAGGTTGTTAACGTATACATACTGGTTGTGGTGGTTGAAAATGTTGTAGAACTCGCCGCGGAATTGCAGGCCGAAGCGCTCCGTCAACTTAAACGTCTTATAGAAGTTCATGTCCGTATTCCAGAAATTCGGGGAAATGAATTGGTTGCGGTCAGGATATGCGGCGTTGTTCACCGTATATGTGCAACCGACGTGGAGCAATCCCGTGCAGTTCGGGATACCCTGCGAATTCCCCAAACCTGCTGGGGCTCCGGCGGAAACCGGCAGCTGAATGTAGTTGAAGATATTCGCCTGAGCATCGACACCGGTGGTGGTGGTTGCCGAACCCGCACGCTGTACAGGTACTCCTGCAGCGTACAGCGGGCAATTTTGGCCGCTGAAATTGCTGCAGTCGAAGACGGTGAAGGGCAGTCCGCCGCGGATGTTGACAATGGCTCCCATTCCCCATCCACCCAACGCTGTTCGGACGAACGCGTTACTCGCGTTCTTTAGCCAAGGTACATCCCAGGTCGCGCCCATTGTAAACCGATGACGGATGTCGAAGTCCGAGTTTCCATAGTTAAGTCTGGGGTTGAACGCGTCCAGATAACCCAAGCCGTACAAGCTCTCGTAACCATCCGTGAACGTCGAGGAAATGTTGTCCAAAGAATGAGAGAACGTATAGTTCGCCGTGATCCCCAATCCTTTGTGGCCCAGGTTGGTCACGCCGTATTTCACGTTAAGCGCGTTATAGCGGCTCAAGCCGTTATCGCTGCGGTAGTTCATTGAACCGTACTGATAATTGAGTCGGTTGGCAAACCGGGCATCGCCCAGGAATTCTCCTCCATAGCCGCCTAGGTTAATGTTCGCGATATCGTACAAGTGAATGCCGTGCGAGCCTGCATAGGATACAGACAACACGCCCCTGCCGACAGCCTGGTCGATCGATGCGTTAAAGGTTTCGGCATATGCCGTTTTCATGTTCTGATTGACGGCTCTTTGGCTTACGGGTGGCAACGGTTTTGTACCGGTGCCGGCCAAGGGACCGGCCGTATCGGTGTATACCGGCATCGACGGTAGGTCTACACCTGCAGTCAGGTTTACCACCGCATACGCCGGCGGATTTTGAATCGTGTTGTAGGTGACGTTGCCGAAGTTACGCTCGTAGCTGATTCCGTAGCCAGCGCGGAATGCTGTCTTTCCGTTTCCAAAAATGTCATACGCAAAACCTACGCGGGGTCCAAAATTGTTGTATTGCGGCTTCCAGAAAACGCCGCCATTCTTCGCCAGCTGCACTTGTCCGTTGCGGATCTGGTCGAAGATGTTCGAACCAGTACCCAAAACGAAGTTGGAGTCGAGCGCAGGGT
>Ga0210401_10007444_pt1 | contig 10977 bp, 13 predicted proteins | sample IncBWH32MmetaG_FD_150866 | JGI IMG/M metagenome (GOLD analysis project Ga0210401, IMG submission 150866) | Forest soil microbial communities from Barre Woods Harvard Forest LTER site, Petersham, Massachusetts, United States - Inc-BW-H-32-M | ecosystem: Environmental > Terrestrial > Soil >... | reverse complement strand
GTAGCCCTCGTTGAAAATCAGGTAGATCATCGCGGCGACGGCGGCGAGCCGCTCGCTGCGCTCTACCGCACCCGGCGTCTCGAACGGCACGCCGGCACTGGCGACCCGCGCCTTGGCGCGGGTGATCCGCTGCTCCATCGCGGCTTCCGAGACCAGAAACGCGCGCGAAATCTGCTTGACGGTGAGGCCGGAGACGATGCGGAGCGCCAGCGCGATCTGCTGCGTCGCCGGCAGGTCCGGATGACAGCAGATGAACAAGAGCCGCAGAATGTCGTCGCGGTAGTGCGAACCATCGAGCCGTTCGGCCAGCGCATCCTCGGCATCGTCGAGATCGGAGATCGCCTCGTCTTCGGTCAGCGCCTGCTGCTTGCTGGTCCGGCGCACTTCGTCGATCGCGACGTTGCGGCCGACCATGATCAGCCACGCCGCCGGATCGCGCGGCGGGCCGTTCAGTGGCCAGCTCTTGAGCGCCCGCAGGCACGCGTTCTGAAAGGCTTCTTCCGAGGTGTCGATATTGCGGAAGTAGCGCAGCAGCGCACCGACCGCCTGGGGACGCGCCGAGGTCAGCGCGGCATCGATCCAGCCGGTATCGGTGTCACTCACGTCACGGTGCCCCCGGGCTGAAACACGCCGACGGGACGAATCTCGTAAGCCCCGCCGGGATTGACGGCGCCGAGATCGCGCGCGACGTCGAGCGCCTCGTCGAGATTCCGGCAATCGACAACGTAGAAGCCAAGCAACTGCTCCTTGGTCTCGGCATAGGGGCCGTCGAGCACCACCGGCGGATTGTCCTTGCGCAATGTCGTCGCAGCCGTGGTCGGCAGCAGCCGCGCCACCGGGCCGAGCCGGCCCTCCTTCTTGAGCTTGTCCTGGACGACCGCGAGCTTCGACATGACGGCGGCGTCCTGGTCCGGGGTCCAGCAACCGACGACGTTCTCATCGTGATAACAAAGGATGGCATACAGCATAGGAAAGGGTTCCCTTTTTGATCCAAGGACGAGCGAGTATGCCCGGGGCCGACAGCCAAGCGGAAATATTTTGTGGGCCAAGCGCGCCCCGGTAAGGTCGCGCCGGTATTTCGAAGCTGGAAGGCAAGATTGCGATGAACAGAGGTACGCTCGCCCTGCTTATTCACGGCGGGACCGAAAACTGGTCGCCCGAGCGGTGGCAGCGCCGGTTTGACGGGGTGTGCTCCGACCGCCCGGTCTGGCTGGTGGGGCAAGGCCATGGCGACCCCGCAAATGTCCACTACGCCGCGGTCTGGAAGCCGGCTCCAGGCGAGCTTGCAGGTTTCCCCAACCTGCGCGTCATTTTCAACCTGGGCGCGGGTGTTGATGCGCTGATGGCGGATACGTCGCTGCCGAAAGTGCCGCTGGTTCGCGTCGCGGTTGGCGACCTCACCCATCGGATGACGGAATATGTCGCCCTCCATGTGCTGATGCATCACCGGCAGGAGCTATATTTGCGGGCCAGCCAGCGCGAAAGGCGCTGGCAGCCGAAGTTTCAATGGCCGGCGAGCGCGATTTCGATCGGCATCATGGGCCTCGGCACGCTCGGGGCGGATGCCGCCGGCGCACTGAAGCAGCTCCGCTTTCGCGTGGCAGGCTGGAGCAATAGCCCGAAGGCGATCGAGGGCGTCGAATGCTTTCACGGCCAATCGCAGCTCGATGCTTTCCTCCGGCGGACCGACATCCTGGTCTGCCTGTTGCCGCTGACGCCGGACACGCGGCACATCCTCAATCGCGAGGTTTTTGCGAAACTGAACCGCACCGGCCCGATGGGAGCCCCGGTCGTGATCAACGCCGGACGCGGCGGGCTGCAGAACGAAGCCGATATCCTGGCCTGTCTCGACGACGGCACGCTCGGCGCGGTATCGCTCGACGTCTATGCCACCGAGCCGCTGCCAGCAGACAGTCCGTTCTGGACCCATCCGAAGGTCGTGCTGACGCCGCACAACGCCGCCGACACCGATCCCGACGAAATATCGCGATATGTCGCACACCAGATCGCGGGCTTTGAAGCCGGCAAGCGGCTTGAAAATGTCGTCGATCGCGCGCGGGGCTATTAGCGGCCGAGATCAAAACGGGCTCGTACCCAGTCCCGGCACATCCGCCGGCCGCGGACCGGGTGCGGGCCAGTGGAAACGGCGATCCCTCGCGGTGATGGCGATGTCATTGATGCTGGCTTCGCGCCGGCGCATCAGACCGTGCTGGTCGAACTCCCACTGCTCGTTGCCGTAGGAACGGTGCCACTGCCCCGCTTTGTCATGCCATTCGTATTGGAAGCGCACCGCGATGCGGTTGTTATCGAATGCCCAGAGATCCTTGATCAGACGGTAGTCGAGCTCCTTTGCCCATTTGCGCGTGAGAAACGCCACGATGGCGGCGCGGCCTTCGAAAAATTCGGAGCGATTGCGCCAGCGGCTGTCCTCGGTATAGGCCAGCGCCACGCGCTCAGGGTCGCGCGAATTCCAGGCGTCCTCCGCCATGCGGGCCTTTTGTGCGGCTGTTTCGCGGGTGAATGGCGGAAGCGGTGGGCGTGACATGATGGCCTCGGATTTCGGGTGAGGCTGCAAGTCTATCGCAGCGCAATGCGTTGTCGATGGCCCTTCGCCCGGTCGATAACTAGGTCAGATCGGCCCTCATCAAAAGCCGCAGCGATTTCGGAATCGGCTGCGCCCGTCCTTCGCTGATAAAGGCGACCCTTACCTCGGCCTTGACCAGCACGTGGCCGTCGCGCCGCACTTCCTGCGCCAGCGTGATCGAGGCACCCTTCACCGCGACGGGCCACGTCACCACGTCGAGGATGTCGTCCATCCGCGCGGGTTTCAAAAACTCGATCTGCATCGAACGCACCACGAAGGCAAAACCGGGCGTTTCCGCCTGTGCCTCCTCAAACAGCGCGTGCTGCTCCGCCCCCATCAACCGCAGATGATTGGTACGGCCGCGCTCCATGAAACGCAGATAATTGGCGTGATAGACGATGCCGGAAAAATCCGTATCCTCGTAATAGACGCGGGTTTGCATGTGATGACGGCCGTCGCGGATCACGCCGTCGAGTGACGACAATTCATCGGACATTGCCCGCAACCCTTCCCGTGCAGGCCAGCGGCAAGACATGCTCGCGCGTCAGCGGCGCCAGCGAAATGTCGGGAGGTGCCGCCGGGTCGATCCAGATCGCCTCATCAATCTCCTGGCTCGGCCTGATATCGCCGGTCACATCGATCCCGTACAGGCTGGCATGCACATGATCGCAAATCAGCGCCGCGAAGATTTCGATCGTCCCACTATCCATCACTCGTCCTCGCCGCCGTTCCCGAACAATCCGAATTGCGCCGGGTCGCGCGCGGGTTCGGCGAGTCCGAGATGGCGGAAGGCATGCGAGGTCAACAGCCTCCCGCGAGGCGTGCGTTGCAGATAGCCGCACTGGATCAGATAGGGCTCGATAATGTCCTCGATCGCATCGCGCGGCTCGGACAACGCCGCCGCCATGGTTTCCACGCCGACCGGACCGCCGCCGTAATTCATCGCAATCGTCGAAAGATAGCGCCGGTCCATGGCATCGAGCCCGGCGGCATCGACCTCGAGCGCGCTCAGCGCATTGTCGGCAATCGCACGATCGATCGAGGCGGCATCCGCGGCGGAAGCAAAATCACGCACCCGCCGCAGCAACCGTCCGGCGATGCGCGGCGTGCCGCGGGCGCGGCGGGCGATCTCGTTGGCACCGTCGCCCGTCATGCCGATCTGCAACACGCGCGCGCCGCGGGTCACGATCTTCTCCAGCTCTTCCTCGGTGTAGAAATTCAGCCGCACCGGAATGCCGAAGCGGTCGCGCAGCGGATTGGTCAGAAGGCCCGCGCGCGTAGTGGCGCCGACGAGCGTGAATTTGGCGAGTTCGATCTTGACCGAGCGCGCCGCCGGCCCCTCGCCGATGATGAGGTCGAGCTGAAAATCCTCCATCGCCGGATACAGCACCTCCTCGACCGCGGGGCTGAGGCGATGGATTTCGTCGATGAACAGCACATCACGTTCTTCGAGATTGGTCAGAAGGGCGGCGAGATCGCCGGCCTTGGCGATCACCGGGCCGGAGGTGGCGCGAAAGCCGACGCCGAGTTCGCGCGCGACGATCTGCGCTAGCGTGGTCTTGCCGAGACCGGGAGGACCGACGAACAGCACATGGTCGAGCGCCTCGCCGCGTTTGCGCGCCGCCTCGATGAAGATCGAAAGATTGGCGCGTGCCTGCGCCTGACCGACGAACTCCGACAACAATTGCGGACGTAGCGCCGTGTCGCCGCCATCATCGGCGCGGCGCTCGGGCGTGACGATGCGGGAGGGCGGAGTCATGATTATTCATCCACCCTAGCGCTGGCGTCTTGTATTTGGCCTACTCCTCTTGAGACAAATTTTGCACTAAGTAATTCGCCGGGGGCGATAACAAGCGTCCAGTACAGCAATTTCCAGAAATCGCCCCTTTGTATCGTTTCATACCGATCGGAGATATCTCGATAAGTAACTATCAGGCCACAAATCGGGATGACCACAAGTAAGACGAACCAGAGAGGAACACGCTTGAAAAACGAAAAGAAAAGAGTGGCCACTATTGTAGCGAACGCCTGCGCGGGAAGTACCCACACGCATGTTAACACAAGTGCACCGAACAGCCCCATCGGAAGAACCTCTTCAGGGGCGACACTTTCGACGAATAAGTACAATCGTTCCGTCGCCCAGAGGACCCAATAGGAAGCGAGTATCCCGACTAAGAGAAATGTCCAAAACACACGCGGCGTTGTTTTGGTCACTTCGCCAGCTCCTTCAGCCCGAGCCGGATCAGCTGCGCGGTCTCGGCCTTTTCGCCGGCGCTGCGCGAGGCCGCAGCGATGGCGGCGGCGGCCTGTGGCTGGCCGTAGCCGAGATTGACCAGCGCCGAGATCGCATCGGTGACCGGGCGCGGCGCGCGTTCGTTGTCGATCGCGCCGGACAGATGCACCAGCGCCGGATCGACGTTGGCAAACGCGGGCGCCTTGTCCTTCAATTCGGTGACAATGCGCTCGGCGACTTTCGGCCCGACACCCGGCGTGCGCGTCACCGCGGCCTTGTCTCGCAACGCAATTGCATTCGCCAGTTCCGCCGGCGGCAAGGTGCCGAGCACCGCCAGCGCCACTTTGGCGCCGACGCCCTGCACCGTCTGCAGCAGACGAAACCATTCACGTTCCATGTCGGTGCGGAAGCCGAACAGCTTGATCTGATCCTCGCGCACATACGTCTCGATCGAGAGCACCGCCGCCTCGCCCGGAGCCGGCAGCGCCTGCAGCGTTCGCCCAGAGCAATGCACCTGGTAGCCGACGCCGCCGACGTCGAGGATAATATAATCCTCGCCGTAGGAATCGATCAGGCCTTTGAGCTTGCCGATCATACCTCCACCAACCTCAGTCGCAACGTCGTACTCTGGCGGTGATGGGCGTGCGTAATCGCGATCGCTAGCGCGTCCGCGGCGTCGGGGGATTTCGGCTCGGCCTTGGGCAGCAGGATCTTCAGCATCACCAGAATCTGGTTCTTGTCGGCGTGGCCGGCGCCGACCACGGTTTTCTTCACCTGGTTCGGCGCGTATTCCGCAACCGATATGCCAAACATCGCCGGCGCCAGCATGGCGACGCCGCGCGCCTGGCCGAGCTTCAACGTCGCAACACCGTCCTTGTTGACAAAGGTCTGCTCGACGGCGGCTTCCGCCGGGCGGAAGTCGCCGAGCACGGCGGCCAAACCCTCGTGGATCGCCAGCAGACGGCTTGCGAGCGGCAGACTTTCCTGCGGTTCCACCGAACCGCAGCCAAGATAAACAAGTCGGTTACCGTCGACCTCGATCACGCCCCAACCCGTGCGGCGCAGGCCCGGATCGATACCAAGGATACGGACGGGGGAGCGAATCGGCTGTGAGGTCATGGGCAATTGTACCCCATGCCGGAGTCTCACGCCTAGCGCACCCGCTCGTCATACCCCGCGAAAGCGCGGTATCCAGTACGTCGAGGCGTCCGCGATGAATTTCGCGTTCGCCGAGTACAGGATCGTCCGGCCAAGCCGGACAGCCGGCGATTAGTGAAACGCAAGTTACCCGCCCATCCTGGCGACCAGCGCGTCCGAGACCTCGAAATTGGCGTAGACGTTCTGAACGTCGTCATGCTCGTTCAAGAGATCGATCAGCTTGAGGAGCTTTTCGCCGGTGTCATCGTCCACCGCCACCGTGTTTTGCGGCTTCCAGATCAGCGCCGTCTTGCGCGCCTCGCCGAATTTTGCCTCCAGCGCCTTGGCAACATCGCGGAACGTATCCTGCGAAGCGTAGATTTCGTGGCCGTTTTCGCTCGACACCACGTCGTCGGCGCCGGCCTCGATCGCCGCCTCCAGCATCGCGTCGTCGGAAGCCACCTTGCCGTCATATTCGATAACGCCGGTGCGATCGAACATAAACGAGACGGAGCCGGTTTCGCCAAGATTGCCGCCCGATTTGGTGAAGTAGGAGCGAATGTCGGATGCAGCACGGTTGCGGTTGTCGGTGAGCACCTCGAGGATGATGGCGACGCCGCCGGGACCGTATCCTTCGTAACGAATCTCGTCGTAATTTTCGCTTTCGCCGCCGATCGCCTTCTTGATGGCGCGCTCGATATTGTCCTTCGGCATGTTCTCCTGGCGCGCTGCGATCACGGCTGCGCGCAGGCGCGGGTTCATCGCGGGATCGGGCGTTCCAAGTTTCGCGGCGACCGTGATTTCCCGCGCCAGCTTGCCGAAAAGCTTCGATTTCTGGGCGTCCTGGCGGCCCTTGCGGTGCATGATGTTCTTGAATTGGGAATGGCCGGCCATGCGTGATCTTTCGAAGATTCGTCCGACGGTGGGGTGGAAAGCGCGGCGTTATAGGCCGGAGGCTGGCCAAAATCAAAGATTCGGCCCTGTTTTCGGTACGAAGGTAGTGCCGACTGCCTGCAAATCAGGCAATTGTTAACCATCATTTCACGACGCGATGGGAGGATGGCGGCCTCCTCCCCGAGTGGCCGAGAGGGCTCATGGCGTTTGGATTGTTTCGAAAGCGGCTGCCTGAATCGCCCGTGCCGGCCGTCCAGCCACAGATCATCAAGCCAGCTTCGGCCACCGAGGCATCCGCAGCCTCCGACGCCGATTCGGCCAAGCAAATCCTCGAACTGCTCGAACTCGAACTCGGCGGCATGATCCGCCAGCTTGAGCGTGCGGCGCGTTCGGTTGCCGGCGGTGCGGAGGCAACCGCGGCCACGCTTTCCACCATTCGCCAGCGCACCGACACCCTCACCGGGCGCTCCAGTGCCGCGCAAAGCACCGCGACCATTTTCTCGCAAGCCGCCGACAAGTTCACCCATTCGGCCGAAGGCATCGGATCGCAGGTGCGCGGCGCCGGCAAGCTTGCCGATCAGGCCAGCGCCGCCGCCCATGACGCGAGCCTCAATGTCGACCGGCTCAAGGAATCCTCGGCCGCCATCGGCAATGTCGTCAACCTGATCGCTCATATCGCGAGGCAGACCACGCTGCTTGCGCTCAACTCGACGATCGAGGCGGCTCGCGCCGGCACCGCCGGACGCGGCTTCGCCGTGGTCGCCTCCGAGGTCAAGGCGCTCGCGGTGCAAACCCAGGAAGCCACCGAAGAGATCAAGAAGAAGATCGACGCCCTGCAACGGGATGCCGCGGGTTCCGTCGATGCCGTGCACCGGATCTCGCAGGCCATCGAGGCGATCCGGCCGGTGTTCGAGAACGTCAACGGCGCGGTAGCCGAGCAGAACCAGACCACCGGCGAGATGTCCGAAAGCGTCGCCACCGCTTCGCACTTCATCGCTTCCGTCGGTGACAGTGCCGCCGAGATCGACACCGCGGCGAGAGAAGCCGCGTCCCACGGCGAGCATGTCGCCAATGCCGGCAAGGCCGTCACCCTGTTCGCGCAGAAACTCAAATCCCGCTGCGCGGTGCTGCTGGGCCAAGAGATACGCGCGAGCGAGCGCAAGCGCGAGCGGTTGCCGTGCAACCTCAAGATCGAAATCCAGACCCCGCGCGGCCCGATCACGGCGGCGGTCTACGAGATTTCCCTGGAAAGCATCCTGATCGGCGGGCCCGAGGCCGAGAAGGTGCCGCTGAACCAGACCCTCAATGTCACGATAGAGAGCATCGGCGCGGGCAGGATTCGCACTTCCGAGCGCGCAAAGGCCGGCGTTCAGGCCGCCTTCGAGGCGCGGAGCGCCGAATTCACCGAGAAAATCGAAGACAAATTGTGGTCGATCCACGACGAGAACACCGAATTCGTCACCCGCGCGATGGAAGCAGGCCGCGAGCTGACCAAAATTTTCGAAGATGCGGTCAGAAGCGGCGCGATCTCGATCGACGACATGTTCGACACGGATTATGTCGAGATACAGGGCACCAACCCGGTGCAGCACCGCACCCGAGTTCTCGACTGGGCGGATCGGGCCCTGCCGGCGTTTCAGGAGGCCTTCCTCGCCAAGGACCCGCGGATGGTGTTCTGCGTGATGATCGACCGCAACGGCTATCTGCCGGTGCACAACAAAGTCTACTCCCATCCGCAGCGCCCGGGCGATGTCGCCTGGAACACCGCCCACAGCCGCAACCGCCGGATCTTCAACGACACCGCCGGCCTTGCCGCCGGACGCAACCAGCGCTCCTATTTGATCCAGAGCTACGCGCGCGACATGGGCAACGGCAAGACCGTGATGATGCGCGAGATCGACGTCCCGGTTCGCGTCAATGGCCGTCACTGGGGCGGCTTCCGCACCGCCTACAAACTCTAGGAATGAACTGATCGCTCTTGAACGCTGATCCGGAGAAATGCGGCCATGACCGTCGCTCAGGCCAAAACACAACCCGGCGCTGACGCCGCCGCCACCGACAGCCAGCGGCTGGTCGACCAGCTTTCGAACCGTATCGACGGCCTCGGGGTCGAGCTTGCCGACGTTGCGGGGAATCTGCGGGAAGTTGCGGGGCGCGTTTCCACCCAGGCCAGCCGTTTCAGCCATCTGCAGCAGACCGCCGAGACGATGGTCACCGCCAATCACGACATCGCCACAGCCTCGCGCGCGGTGCAAACCGCGACCTCGGCCGCCGTCGGCGACATCACACAATCGCGCGCCGTGGTGGAAACAGCGGTGCAACATATTGCCGAATTGATCGACGCGGTCGGCCGTATCGAACAGCGTCTCGGCGCGGTCGGCACCGCGCTCACGCAGGTCGCCAAGGTTTCGGGCTCGATCGAGGCGATTGCCAAGCAAACCAACTTGCTGGCGCTGAACGCGACGATCGAGGCCGCCCGCGCCGGAGCCGCCGGAAGAGGCTTTGCGGTCGTCGCCAGCGAAGTGAAGAGCCTCGCCGAGGCCACGCGCCAGGCGACGCATCTGATCGGCGATACGGTTCGCGATCTCGACGGCCAGGTCGGCAGCCTGATCGGCGAGAGCAGTGACGCCTCGCTGCGGGCAAAGAATGCCGGCGAAGGCGCCGGACAGATCCAGGGCATCATCGTTCGCGTTCAAAACGGCTTCACCGCGGTCAGTCAGGAGATCGACGGCGTTGCAAAGGCCGCGACCTCCAACCTCGCCCATTGCGACACCGTGATCGACGAACTCGGTCATCTCGCCAAGGGCGTCGATCTGTCCTCGAACGACCTCAGGCACGCCGACGACCGGGTCGCCAAGCTGCTCGACCTTTCCGAAAACCTGATCGAACTGATCGCCGACAGCGGCGTGGAAACCTCGGACGCGCCGCTGATCCGCGCCGTGGTCGACAAGGCCAAACAGATTTCCGCCGCCTTCGAAACCGCGGTCGCGCGCGGCGAGATCAGCCTCGATCAATTGATGGACGAGAACTACCGCGAAATTCCGGGCACCGATCCCAAACAATACCTCACCCAATATGTCGAATTCACCGACCGTATCCTGCCGCCGATCCAGGACCCGCTGCAGAAGGTCGATCCCCGCATCGTGTTCTGCGTGGCCTGGGCCAAGGGCGGCTATCTTCCCACCCACAATCCGAACTACCGCCTGCCGCAGGGGCGCGATCCCGTCTGGAACAACGCCAATTGCCGGAACCGGCGGCTGTTCAACGATCGGGCGGTGAAGAAGGTGGCGGCAAACAAGAAGCCGTTCCTCCTGCAAACCTACCGGCGCGACATGGGCGGCGGCAATTTCGTCCTGATGAAGGACGTCTCCTCGCCGATTCTCGTCCAAGGCCGCCACTGGGGCGCCTTCCGCATGGGCTTTCGCCACACCTGAACCGGCCGAGACGGCGCGAACAAAGGCCGCTCGCCGAAATCTCCTCCCGGGTGTAATGTTAGCCGGACCTCCACCGGAGTTGCACGCCTCATGAAGAGCCTGTTCGACGCGGCCAAGTTGCTCCTCCTCGACCTCGCCTCGACGTTCTTTTTTCTTTTCGTCTATCTCCTGACCAACAACATCACGCTTTCGGTTCTGCTCGGCATGGCGCTGGGCTTGGCCCAGATCGGCTGGGAGTTCGTGCGCAAGAAGCCGATCGACACCATGCAGTGGATGAGCCTGTTTCTGGTACTGGGCGCGGGCGCAGCCACACTGCTCACCAATGATCCGCGCTTTGTGATGATCAAACCCAGCGTGATCTACTGCATCGTCGGCATCGTGATGCTGAAGCGGGGGTGGATGAACCGCTATCTCCCGCCGGTCGCGATCGAACTGATACCGGACATCGCCACCATCTTCGGCTACGTCTGGTCGGGCCTGATGTTTTTTTCCGCAGGCCTCAACCTGATCGTCGCCTTCAACTTCGACGTAGCGACCTGGGCGGAGTTCATGTCGATCTACGGCATCGTCAGCAAGCTGGCCTTGTTCGGGATCGGCTACGCCACCATGCGAACCATCGCCGTCCGCCGCCGCGCCCGGATGGTGGCAGTCCCTTCCTGACGCGTTGACCGCCCTTATTTCCCGGCGGTGTCGTC
>Ga0210401_10007443_pt1 | contig 10977 bp, 6 predicted proteins | sample IncBWH32MmetaG_FD_150866 | JGI IMG/M metagenome (GOLD analysis project Ga0210401, IMG submission 150866) | Forest soil microbial communities from Barre Woods Harvard Forest LTER site, Petersham, Massachusetts, United States - Inc-BW-H-32-M | ecosystem: Environmental > Terrestrial > Soil >... | reverse complement strand
ATTGACGGAGCACCGTCCTACCGTGCCATTCGTGTTAACTCACCGCCGAGTCCGCTCGTTGAGGAGTACGCGGCGAAGATTGCCGGAAACGAAAACTTCGTTCCGGGTGCATTTCTCCTGTTTGCTGGCCGGTTGGCCGCTTATCGACTCGCGGCAAATGGCGCGATCACGCCTTTCCTGGCCATTCCCGGCGACTTCATGAATCGCTACGGCGCGATGCTCAACCAAGCCGTCACGGAACAATCCGGTTTCGCCTCCAGCACGATTCCGCCGCTCGCCGAATACGCCAAGCTGATCGGCCGCAAGCGCCAGGCCGCCGACCAACTGCCTCGCCTTGAAGCTCTCGTCCGCAGTGTGGACCGCGTGGAATCGCTCTGGCGGGACGTTTACGTGGAGGACAAGCTCTTTGAATTCCTCATGCGCCGTATCGATCTTTTCAACATGGGCGATACCGCCACACCTTCCGGCATCCTGCTGTACGGCTACCCTGGCAACGGCAAAGCTTATCTCGCGGGGAAAATTGCAGAGTCGGTCTCGGCACGTCTTGAAACCGTCGAAGCGACGACTCTCGCTTCGCCTGACGCGATCAAATCTTTGTGGGACCGCAATCGCGGCAAGAATCCTGTGGTGCTGTTTGTCGATCACGCTGAGCAGGTCTTCCCCAAGCCCGGCTCGGAAAATCAAGGTTCCGGCACCCGCGAAGGAACGCTTGCGTGGTTGAGCGAATGGGGAAAAGCCAGCCCGGGACAAAGCCGCGTCTGGGTCGTGCTTGCCGCCTCCAGCGAAAAAGAACTTCATCCTTCCATCGCCTCCCAAATCGGCGGCTCGAAATTCGAAGTCCCGGCGCCAAACCAGCAGGGCCGCGAAATCATCCTCCGCAACGCCTCGCGCGAAAATAGTCTTCCGGCCGAACTGCCCGTTTGGCTTGCGGCGTCCACCAGCGGCTGCAGCATCCGCGAACTTTGCGACCTGGTCAAAGAAGCAAAGTTGCTGTCATTGCCCAACGCTCCGAGCGACGATCAATGGCGCCAGGCGATCAAGACCGTCCGCGGCGCCGACGCGCAATTCCGCGATGAATCGAAAACGTGGGACCGCCTGGTTTTACCAGAGGACGTCAAATCACAGCTCCAGCGCGCCTGCAAAATCCTGCGCGAAGCCGATCGCTACAAAGCGCAAAAAGTCCGGGTGCCCAACATCCTGCTCTACGGTCCTCCGGGCACAGGCAAAACCGACATTGCCCGCACGTTCGCCAACGAAGGCGGCGTGCAATTTGTATCGGCCACGACCGCCGATATGAAAGCGCAGTACATCGGGCAGTCCGCGCCGCTTGTCCGCAAGAAATTCGCCGAAGCCCGTGCGAAGTCGCCCTGCGTCCTGTTCATCGACGAAATCGAAACTGTCGCCGGAAAGCGCGACTCGGGCGGCACTGACATGTTCACGCAAGACATCGTCACCGAAATGCTCGCGCAAATGGACGGCGTGGCAAAAGACGACCGGCCGATCTTCGTCCTTGCCGCCACCAACATTCCCGAGAAAATCGATCCAGCGATCCTCAGCCGTTTCACGAGCCAAATCCCGATCCCGCTGCCGGACGAGCCCGCCCGCCGGGAAATTCTCAAGCGCCTGCTCGCCGAGCGCATCGTTGATCCCGCGATGAACGTCGATGAGGTCACCGCCACGATGGCCCAAAATCTCAAGGGAAAGAGCGGTCGCGATCTTGTGAAGCTGGTCGACCGCGCCATGGAGCGCGCCGTTCTCGAAGCGGATGCGCCGGAAGGCGTCGTTCTGAGCGCCAAGCTCTTGCTGGGAGAATCCTCGCCCAAGGGCCGCTCGGTTTCCGAAGAACAGCTCCAGAAGATCTGGTCGCAGATCATTCTCAAGCCGGAGATCAAGGAAACAATCCTCGCGAAAATTCGCATGTTTAACGCCGGCGACCAGGCGGCGCCGCGCGGTTTGCTGCTTTACGGTCCTCCCGGCACGGGCAAAACCGAAATCGCGCGCTGCATCAAGGAGTCGACCGGCTCCGAACTCATGTCTCTTACTGCCGCGGATTTAAAGGCGGGCTACATAGGCCAAAGCGGCCAATCCGTGCAGAAGATTTGGGAAAAAGCTCGCCAGCGCGGCCGCTGCATCATGTTCATCGACGAATGCGACGCCGTCTTCGGCCGCCGCGGCTCGCTCGGCACTGATTCGGGCGTGGAAGAAATCGTGCCGCAATTCCTGGCCGAATGGGACGGAGTCGGTTCCGACGGCACCGTATGGGTGATCGGCGCCACCAACCAGCGCGAACGCATCGATCCGGCGATCATGTCGCGCTTCGGCAGCGGCTCTGCGATCGAGATCACGCTGCCCGAAGCGCCGCAGCGCCTCGAAATCCTGCGTCTTGAGATGCAAAAGCTCAAGCGCCCCGCCGACATTCCCGATTTCGTCGCGGGGGCGACCACAGGATTTGCGGGCCGTGATTTGTCGCAGATTGCAAAGGACATTTGCTCGCTGTCAAGCGAGCGCAACGCCGCGATCAGTCCGGAAATGTGGAAGGAAGTGATCGCGCGCTATACGAAAGCCGGCAGCGAATCGGTTGACGAAGATGCCAGCTGGGAGTCGCTTGTTCTTTCCGATGAGACCATCGAAAAACTGCAAACGATCTGCCAGTCGCTCAAGTTTATGGACGTTCTCATGAAGCAGGGTATTAAGCCGCCGCGCGGCGCTCTGCTTTACGGCCCGCCGGGCACGGGCAAGACGCGCATCGCCAAGACCATGGCCAATGAAAGCGGCCTGCCCTTCCTGGCCGCCGGCCCTTCGGACATCAAGGCCGGATACATCGGCCAATCGGGAATCAAAGTGCATGAACTGTTTGAGCGGGCGCGCGCGAAGGCTCCCTGCATTTTGTTCATCGACGAGATCGACTCGGGTGTCCCGGCCCGCGGCAGCGGCAAGTCGGATCAGTTTACCGACGAAATTGTGACGCAAATGCTCACCGAACTCGATGGCGTGAAGAAAAATGACAGGCCTGTTTTCCTGCTCGCTGCTACGAATCGCCGCGAACTGGTCGACGAAGCGATTCTTTCGCGCTTCATCGATCAGATCGAAATTCCGCGGCCCACGGTCGAGCAACGCCAGCGATTGTTTGAGATTCTGCTGGCAAAAAAGCACTTGGATTTTGATCCCGCGCCGCTCTCTGAGGAAATCGCCTCGCGCGCAGGCGACATCAGCGGCCGCGACATCTACAGCATCATCGAACGCGCCGCGCAAAGCGCTCTGCGCCGCGCGCTGAAGGCAGGGCGCCCGGACCAGGTGATCCTTTCGCGCGAAGACGTGATCGCGCAGCTGCCTTCACAAGCAAAATCGGCCAGCGGCGGCGCTAGCGCACCGCTCGGCGGCCGGATTCCTGCCGAGTAGGCGACCCTTGTGGGCGACCTCGAGCAGAACGGACCCTCTCTGCTGGGGCAGATCGAAACTGGTCCATTCGAACTAGCGAGGACATTGCATGACCGATCAAAGCCAATACGGCCGGCACGACAATCAGCAACCAGACGCCCGCTCGGTTGAGCATCCGCCTGTCTCCGCACCTCCTGCGTACAATCCGGGGCCCGCGTACGCGCCACCTCCGGTCGACGTCGCGCAGGATTCAAAAAACAAGACAGGCTTCAGGCTCAGCGAAGAAAAGCGGTCGGCGGGAAAATCCGGCGAACACAATCTCACGCTGCAATGGATCGAAACGTCGGTAGGCAACGCGCAGTCGGCCCGCTTCAATGTGCAGACGGCGCCGGGAAACGCGCTCGAAGTAACCATCGAACAAACCGCTTACAATCGCAGCTATAACGGCACAGGGACAGTTGCGACCAGCGTCGTACCGGTTGCGCCCGTCGGAACGAAAGGCAAAGTCACCGCCGTCGATACAACCACTGGCGAAACGCTCGAGCAGAAATTTACCTGGTACAACGTGGGTGGCAGTGCCAGCTTCTGGGAAATGATCAAACGCTTGTTCTGGAAGGGTTAGTTTTCTCGTCGCGACATTCAAACATCGTCATCCCGCTCGCCTTGACCAAGGTCGGGAGGCGTGGTTCGGGCCGACCAGACTCTGCTAGCTGTCCTTCGAAATCACGCGTCGTACGAGCTTTTTCGCCGGAGGAATCGAATCGCCAATCGCGTAGCTGCCCCGCAAAAGCTTTTTCGCCCGAGCCATGCGCGCATCATCGTTGTAATAAATGGTGCAGAGCGTCTCACCCACGGCCACGGGATCGGAAACTTTCTTGTGAAGCCAAATTCCGACCGCCGGATCAACCGAATCCTCTTTCCTTTCGCGCCCGCCGCCTAGCACAACGCAGGCCGTTCCGACGTCTTCGGTTTGCATCGCAGTGACGTACCCGCTCACCGTGCTCACGACCTCAACGTAGCGCTTTGCGCGCGGCAGCAGGGTGAAATCATCCAGAGCATCGGGGTTCCCTCCCTGCAGCTCCACCATCTGGCGGAATTTGTCCAACGCCGCCCCGGATCGGATCAGTTCTTCGGAAAGGCTTCTTGCCTCGCCGAGGCTTCTTGCGCGTCCACCGACACGAAACATCCACGCGGCCAGTTCAATGCAAAGCTCATACAAATCCTCGGGCCCTTTGCCCCGCATGATATCGAGGCATTCTTCCACTTCCATTGCATTGCCCACGCGCTGTCCGAGCGGCTGATCCATGTCGGTGATGAGCGCCGCCATCTTCTTGTCCATGCGTTCGCCCGTTTCGACCATCAGTTCCGCCAGGAACGCGGCGTCTTCTTCGGTTTTCATGAACGCACCGGATCCGGTCTTCACGTCGAGCACCAGTCCGTCGATTCCTTCCGCGAGTTTCTTGCTCATGATGGACGCGCAAATCAAAAACGGGCTCTCGACTGTCCCGGTCACGTCGCGCAGCGCATAGAGTTTGCGGTCAGCGGGCGCGATTTCTGCCGTCTGCCCGATCATGCAGCAGCCGCATTGGCGCATCACTGCGCGAAAACGCGCGGGCGAAAGGTCGACTTTGAATCCGGGGATTGATTCGAGCTTGTCGAGAGTCCCGCCGGTGTGTCCGAGGCCCCGGCCGCTGATCATCGGCACCATGAGGCCACCTGCCGCAACCAGCGGAGCGAGCACCAGCGAAGTTTTGTCGCCCACGCCTCCGGTCGAATGCTTGTCTACTTTGGCGCAAGCGAACTCGGAAAGGTTCATCACCTGGCCTGAATGCAGCATCGCATCGGTAAGCGCCGCCGTCTCGGCGCGGCTCAACCCGCGCAGCAGGGCCGCCATGAGCCACGCGGAAACCTGGTAATCGGGAATTGATCCGTCGGTATAACCGCGCACCAGTGATTCGATCTCAGCGCGGGAAAGCTCGCCGCCATCGCGTTTTTTGCGAATGACATCGACGGCTCGAATCGGTTCGTTCGCGCTCACTTCAGGCGGAATCCTTCCGGCAGAAGTAGGGTGATGGGCGTTTCCTTCCAGCCTTTCGCGGATTGGAAATATACGAGCGCCTTGGGCCCAAATTCGTAGATCACCTGGCGGCACGCCCCGCAGGGAGCGCAAGCGACGTCCTGCGCGCAGGTGATGGCAATTTCGATGATTTCCATGGCGGGTCCGAGCTTTGCCACGGCCGAAAAAATCGCCGTGCGCTCGGCGCAGTTTGTCATTCCGTAAGACGCGTTTTCCACGTTGCAGCCGGCAAAAACCTCGCCCGACCTGGTCCTCAGAGCCGCCCCTACGCGGAAGTTCGAGTAGGGCGCATGGGCGTTCTTCATCGTCCGACGCGCAGCATCGAGCAGGGGCTGCCATCGGTTTTTCGACTGCTTGGGTTTTGCCATCGGGCGCAATCCTGTGAAGCGGAAACAACTAAGCGTAGTAATATCAGGCTTCTATGTCGAGCCTAAATTCCCGTTCTAGTCGGAACAATTTCAGCGCTCTTCGACGCACCATCCAATCCTGGCGATTTTCGAAATGGACCCTGATTCTTCTGGTAGTTGCCACTTGCGCGCGGGCGAATTTCGGCCAAACCGCTGCGCATCCTGCAGATGCGACGGCGATGACCCCGGGCGAAGCGCGCGCTTCAAAGCAGCTCGACGCGGCTCGAGCGAACACCGAAGAGCTCTATGCTTTTCTTTACCGCATGCCGAAGGGTGCCGATCTTCACAATCATCTTTCCGGTGCCGTCTACGCCGAGTCGTTCATTCGGGCCGCGGGGGAGGATCATCTCTGCGTCGATCCTGTCGCGCTTGCCTTTATAAAGCCTTCGGTCAACGGCTGCTTGACCGGCTCTGTTGCCGCCGCGCAAGTTCCTGCAAACCAGCATTTCTATGACGAGTTGATCGATTCGTTTTCGATGCGTGGCTGGGTGCCAACGCCGGGTGTGACCGGACACGACCATTTTTTCGATGCGTTTGCAAAATTCAGCGGCACCGATCCAAAGCATGTCGGCGAATGGATCGATGAAGTCGCTGGTCGCGCTGCTTCGCAAAATGAGCAATATCTGGAACTGATGGACACGCCCGAATTCAGCCAGGCCACCTTGCTTTCGCGGCAGGTACCCTGGGACAACGATCTTGCCGCCTATCGCAATGCACTTCTCGCCGCCGGCCTTCGGGACGAGGTTGCCGTCGATCGCGCGCACTATGATCGCGCCGAAGCCACCCGAAATGAACTCGAGCACTGCGGCCGGGCGAATGAGGCCATCGCCTGCCGAGTGAAAGTGCGGTATCTCTATCAGATTCTTCGCGGTAATCCGAAAGAACAGGTCTTTGCGCAAACGCTGTTGGGCTTTGAAGTCGCGTCGGCCGATCCGCGTGTTGTTGGAATCAACTATGTGATGCCCGAGGACGGCTACACGTCGATGGCCGACTACTCCCTGCATATGCAGATCGTCGCCTTTATGCACTCGGTCTATCCCAAGGTGCACATTTCGCTCCATGCCGGCGAAATTGCTCCCGGCCTGGTCACCTATGAAGGCCTCTGCTGCCACATTCGGCTTGCGGTCAAGCAAGCCCATGCCGAACGGATCGGCCATGGCGTCGACATCATGTACGAAGATGATCCTGAGGATCTGCTGCGCGAAATGGCCGCGAATCACGTAATGGTTGAAATCAATTTGACCAGCAATGACGCAATTCTCGGCGTGAGCGGCAAGGACCATCCGTTCCCGATCTACCGTCAATTCGGCGTTCCCGTCGCGCTTTCTACCGACGACGAAGGAGTTTCACGCATCAATCTCACGCATGAATACGTACGGGCCGTCCAGTCCTACGATTTGCACTATTCGGCCCTGAAAAAAATGGTTCGCGAGAGCATCGAACACGCATTTTTGCCCGGCGCAAGCCTTTGGCAAGCGCCCGAAGCGTTCGGCCACGCTGTCGCCGCGTGCGCGCAGGACCAACTGGGAGCGGAAAAGCCATCGGACGGCTGCGCGGCGTTCCTCAAGCAGAACGAGAAAGCGGGCGAGCAGTGGGCCTTGGAGTCCCGGTTCCGTGTTTTCGAGTCCGGTACCTCCAACCCCTGAAATTTCAATTCAGTACTCGCAGTCAGAAGCGGTGTAATGCATAATGTCGCGCGTCCTCGGGCGGGGGCTTCGCGACAAGCAACCGGAAATTCAGGGGATTTACCTGCTGCCGGGCGAGCGGCTGGATATCTGTATGTACGAGGGAGGGCTGAATGCACCGATTCGTCGGCGTCCTCGGCATTCTCACAATGCTGATGCTGGGATATATATTCTCGACCGACCGTCGCGCCATCCGCTACAAAACCGTCGCCTGGGGACTCGGTCTGCAGATTGTTTTTGCATTTCTTGTAATCAAATGGACTTACGGGCAGTACATCTTTTCGAAATTGGGCGCGGCGGCGAACTGGCTGCTTGATTTCGCGTTTTTCGGGTCAACATTCGTATTCGGGAGCCTTGGACAAAAAGGCTCGCCGATGGGATTCTTCTTCGCATTCCAAGCATTGCCCACAATTATTTTCATCGCGGCCTTTTTTGCACTTCTTTATCATTTTGGCGTCATGCAGCTGATCGTGAAAGCGGCGGCGCGCGTGATGAGTTCGCTGATGGGCGCCAGCGGCGCCGAATCGCTCAACGTCGCCGCGAGCATATTTATGGGGCAAACCGAGGCCCCGCTTTCGATCCGGCCGTTTTTACCCGACGTGACGCGTTCGGAATTGATGACGATTATGACCAGCGGTATGGCGCACGTCTCGGGTGGGATGATGGCCGCCTACATTCTTTACGGGATCAAAGCCGAGCATTTGCTCGCTGCGGTGATCATGACGGCACCCGGAACGATCCTGATTTCAAAGATCCTGGTGCCGGAAACAGGACAACCTTTAACTGCCGGACGCGTCGAAATGGCACAGATGGAGCGCGACGCCAATGCCTTGGGCGCGATTTCCCGCGGCACGATTGACGGGCTGCATTTGGCGCTTAATGTGGCGGCGATGCTGATTTCCTTTATTGCGCTCATTCATTTGGTCGACGGCATTTTCAGCATCGTGCACCGTGGCATCGGATGGTTTCCGACGAGCATCGAACAGGTATTCGGCTGGGCGTTTTCTCCTGTGGCATGGCTGATCGGAATTCCCTGGCGCGACTGTCACGCGATCGGCGACCTGCTTGGAGTTCGCATGGTCACCAATGAACTGGTGGCGTTTCAGCAACTCGGCCCGATGCAGACGGCGCTCGATCCGCGTTCGTTTACGATTGCTACGTTTGCCCTGTGCGGTTTTGCAAATTTGAGCTCGATTGGGATTCAGATCGGTGGAATCGGCGCGCTCGCGCCAAACAAGAAAGCAGAGCTGGCGAAACTTGGCGTCCGCGCGATGCTGGCGGGAACAATGGCCAACCTGATGTCCGCCTCGCTCGTGGGGATCATGCTGAAATGACAGCTGCGAAGACTCGAGGCCTCGCGCGCAACGATGAATTCGCAGTTACCCGGCGCGCTGCCAAGTTCGTTCTCGAAAAAACGAAACTGCATCCGCGAATTGGCCTCGTGCTCGGCTCGGGGCTTGGTGCCCTCGCAGACGACCTGACGGGCGCGACGCTTATTCCCTACGGCAAGATCCCCGGATTCCCGCGTTCAACGGTCGACGGGCACGCCGGAACTCTCGCCGTCGGCAGGTTGGGCGACGTGCCGCTCGCGGCGATGAAAGGGCGCGTCCATTTCTACGAGGGGTATACGGCGAAAGACGTGATTTTTCCGATGCGCGTCTTCCGGCAAATGGGAATTCAGACCGTGATCCTGACGAACGCGGCCGGCGCGATCAACATCAACTACAACCGCGGCGCGCTGGTGATGATTCGCGACCACATCAACCTGCAGGGAACCAATCCGCTGATCGGGCCGAACGACACGCGATTTGGTCCGCGATTTCCGGATATGACCCAAGCTTATGGCAAGAAATACCGTGAAATTGCGGCGGCGCAGGCCAAGAAGCTCAATATTCCAGTGCACGAAGGCGTCTATGCCGCGTTTTCCGGGCCGAGCTATGAAACTCCGGCAGAGATCCGGTTTCTGAAGACGGTTGGGGCGGATTTGGTCGGCATGTCGACGGTCCCCGAAGTGATCGCAGCGCGGCACATGGGAATGGGCGTGCTGGGAATTTCGTGCGTGACGAATATGGCCGCCGGCATCATCGAACAAGAGATCAATCACGCCGAGGTGATGGAGACCGGCGACCGCGTGCGGGCGCAGTTCGTGGCCTTGTTGCGTGCTGTGATTCCCGAGCTTGCGACGGAAGGATAAATCGAGGATTGAGTCTGGAATAAAAAAGGGGCGCTGGGCCAATGGCGCCCCTTTTCCTTCAGGTTTCTTCTAGAAGTCGAGCTTCAGTGCGAACTGAATTTGCCGCGCCGGGTACGTACTGCGGATCGTACCGAAAGCGGAATTTGTTGTCTGCGTATTGGGAATGCCGAAGTTTGTATGGTTCAGGAAATTGAAGAACTCGGAACGGAATTGCAGACGAATGTCCTCGTGAATCGTGAAGTACTTGTCGAGCGCGAAATCCCATTGTTCAAATCCTGGCGCGCGGAATGCGTTGCGGCCGAGATCGCCGAACGGGTCGTTCACGGGCGGCGTGTTGAAAGTGTAGCCGTTGAAGTACTTGTTGATCATGCCCGTACCGCCCAGCGGGACGCCGCTTCCCGTCACATTCGGCCGTAGAAACGCCTCGCCTCGGTAGTCGTTCGAAAGGCCGGTCACGTCCTGGGACGTCGTGGGGCCATAGTAGACGTTGATCGGATTGCCTGTGTGAGCGGTGTTGATCGTGTTGATTTCCCAGCCCCCGGCGACCGCATCTTCGATCGCGTTCATGTCCGAGCCGTATCTGCGGCCCTTGCCAAACGGTAACTGATAGATGACGCTCGTGACGTCGTTGAGGCGGACGTCAAAGCTCGAAGGGCCGTACTCGGCCGCGAGATCGTGAATGTTTTGTGGATTGGCTTCGACGTAACCGGAAAAATATTCCAAAGCCTGCTCGGAATCGCCCAATCCTCTGCCCCACGTGAACGAGTTGAGCAGATAAAGCCCGCTCGTGAATTTGTGCTCCAGGCGAACGGAAAGACCGTTGTAGTTGTTGTTGCCGACCGGATCAACCCACGTAATCGGACCGAAGCTCGGGATCGGGCGCCGAGCCTGCACACCGAGAGTACCGCCTGGTGCATTCGGCAAAGCCTGGTTGTAATCGCCGAGAATGGGCAGGCGCAAACTGTGATTTCCGTTGTAGGCGACCTCGAGAACGGTTTGCATCGGCAACTCTCGCTGCACCGAGACGAACCAGTTCTGGATGTATGGCCAGCGCGTGTCGGGCGGAACATACACGACGTTGGAGTTGACCGGGTTGAAGCTGGACGGATTGTCGATGCCGGTCGTGAAGCTGTTTTGTGTCGCCAGGAAGCCCGCGGGAACCGGGCCGCCTGCCGGAATCGACTGGTTGATCACGCCGAAAAGCGCTTGGGGAGCGTTGATTCCCTCAAGAGCGCT
>Ga0210401_10007440_pt1 | contig 10979 bp, 4 predicted proteins | sample IncBWH32MmetaG_FD_150866 | JGI IMG/M metagenome (GOLD analysis project Ga0210401, IMG submission 150866) | Forest soil microbial communities from Barre Woods Harvard Forest LTER site, Petersham, Massachusetts, United States - Inc-BW-H-32-M | ecosystem: Environmental > Terrestrial > Soil >... | reverse complement strand
CCGTCTTTTTGTGCTCTCCGGCCAGCGATTACGTCCACGGCCATGTACTTGTGGTTGATGGTGGTTGGTTATCCCGCTGAGAGGCGCCTGGTGAAGGCTCAACCGCGGGACACCCCAAACTGCACTTCGAACCGGCATTCTCCTCGTCACGGACAAGCCCGAAAAAAAGCACACGAATATTGCAGATCAGTTAGGGCAAAGCTGAACCGGCACCCAACTGCAAAAGCATCTACCGACTGCAAACGGTTCAGTCCTTCAGGACCGAATAATCATCGGTGTCACGACCCCGTCTTTCGATTTAGGATGCCGACTTTCGAGAGAAGTCTCGGGAGTGGCAGTTCCATTGAATTGGCTAACTTCAAAAGCGTCTCAATCGAGGGCACGCTTAGCCCTCTTTCGAGTCTTGCTAGAGTCGAGCGAGAGAGGCCTGTCCGCTCGGAAACTGCACCCTTGGTTAATCCTCGTTGCTCACGCAATGTTCGTAGTTCGACCCCATTAAACATTCTGTTTTCTCCTTTCCAGCTAAGTTGCTTCGGTGAAGCGTAAGACAAACCACGGTGAGACGGCACTTCCGTGGTTTCTACCCCAAGTTGATTCACTGCCAACTTCCTGACAACGCCACTTCTTGTGCGCCGCTCTACTCCATGAGCGGTCGACCGGAGACCCTATTAAATGTGCTTTTGACCCGTCTGTTCAATTTTGAACACTTTATGAAATTGCTACCTGCGAGAAGCTCTGGTCATTTGTCTTATGAACGACAGGCAGGGGAGGGACCCCTGCCCCGAATGGCGGGCCGGGGTGGTGCGCGAGAATCGATTCTTGACATCCAAGAAACAGATACATATACTGCCGCTAATCGTTGCTCAACCGATTTACTAGCGGGTGTGGTGCAGCATCCGAAAAACTAAGGAAGGCGAAGGAGTAGGCATGCGCTTTTCCAGGCTGTCTTTTCGGATGATCCTTAATCCTTTTACAGACTTAATTTCAGGAGCGCAGCTACGTTCTGGCGTGCGGTACGCCGAATTGAGTTTCAAGCGGTAGAAGTGGGGTCAACTCAGGGGATTGGGACGTCTCCACGAATTCATTCCGAGGTGAAGGACTATGCAACGCAAGATGCTTTTCCTGGTGGTGATGCTTCTCTTCGCTGTTTCCGCTCGCGCGCAATACCGGGCTTCGATTCAAGGGGTGGTGACCGATCCGGAAGGGGCCGTTGTCTCCGGAGCGACTCTGACATTAACGAATCTGGACACCAATCAGGCCTTGACCGCTACGACCGACGAGAACGGAGTTTACAACTTCAACGCCCTTCCTTCCAGTAGGTTTACCCTCACCGTCGAGAAGATTGGCTTCAAGAAGAAGGTGCTCGAGAAGGTAGGCGTCATCCCGGAACAAGCGAACGCCTTGAATATTCAGCTTGAACTCGGGCAGGTCACCGAAAGCATCACGGTCAGCGGCGATTCGACCCCACTCATGGATACGGAGACCGCATCGCTCAGCGGGGTCGTTAATTCAAACCAAATTCAGCACCTGCCGTCCTTTGGGCGGGATGTGCTAAAGCTCGCCCAGTTGGCCCCCGGCTCAATCGCGGACGGGTCGCAAGCAGGCGGCGGCAGCGACAACTATAACCTTCCCGGTACTCAGACCGGGGGAGGGCAGTCCGGTGGTGCGGACGGCATTTTTAAGACCGAAAACGGCGCGCAGGTCATTTCCGGTGGGCAACAGACCGAGAATAACGGCATTTCGATTGACGGCATCAGCACCACCAGCGCCGTCTGGGGCGGGGCAACGATCATCACACCGTCGGAAGATTCCGTCGATAGCATCAAAGTTATCACCAATAGTTATGATGCCGAGGATGGCCGCTTCACCGGCACACAGCTTCAGATTACCTCCAAGAGCGGCACGAACGACATCCATGGCAGTCTTTTTATCACGACCCACCAGCCGGGCCTGAATGCCCACCAACCCTTCAACGGCGCAGGCAATAGCGTGACGAAAGACGCCAATAAGTTCGAACAGTTCGGCGGCAGCGTCGGTGGCCCGATCAGGAAAAATAAGCTCTTCGCGTTCTTCAACTATGAGACTGTTCGACAGCCGACCTCCAACGTGCAAGGCAATGGTTGGTACGAGACGCCGGCTTTCGCTGCCTTGGCGCCTTCGGGAAGCATCGCCTCGAAGTTCCTTTCCTTCCCCGGTAATGGTGTGGTCGGGACCCTCAATCCGAACGGCACCTGCGCATCTGCCGGCCTTACGGAAGGGGTGAACTGCAAAACGATTCCGGGCCAGGGCATCAATGTCGGTACACCCCTGACGACAGGCCTGGGCAAGCAGGATCTCGGCTGGACCGATTCCAACCACCCGGGTTGCGGAGGGGCCGGCACCGGCTGCGGAACCCCTGGCAGTCCTCTCGGTACTGTGGCTGACCTTGCGAACTACAACACGATCAACCCGACCACATTTACGGCTACCCAATACAATGGCCGCCTGGATGCGAATGTTACCGGCAAGGATCAAATCACTTTCGCCATCTACTGGGTTCCCCTGACAAACACTAAACTCAACGGCAACCGGGGCTACGACGTCTTTCACCATGAGCAGATCAATGAGGCGCTTTCTGTAGTCTGGAACCACACCTTCGCGCCCACGCTCCTGAACGAGTTTCGCGTGAATGCCGCCGGATGGCGCTGGAATGAAATCACCTCCAACCCCCAGTCTCCGGTCGGATTTCCCACGGATCGTTTTGAAAAGACCGGCAACACTACGGTGAATAATTTTGGGCCGAATGTCGGCAGCACTCTGAATCAGTGGACTTACACCTACAAGGATGTGGCTACCAAGATTTATGGACGCCACAGCATTAAGTTTGGCGGTGAACTGACTCGGCTCTTTTACCTGCAAGAGTGCGCCGGTTGCGGCGTGCCCAATTATGCCTTCTTCAACGTCTGGGACTTCCTGAACGATGCGCCGCATAGCGAGGGCGGGGGCTTCAATCCGATTACTGGGTTCCCAACGACCATTCGCCAGGACGACCGCGGAGCGATCTGGGGCTTGTTTGTCCAGGATGACTTCAAACTGCGCCGGAACCTGACTGTGAACTTGGGGCTGCGCTGGTCCTATTTTGGTCCGCTCTCCTCCAAACAGGGCAACATGCTTAAAGCCATCCCCGGTACCGGTGCGAACTACCTGACGGGCTTGGTAGTTAAGCCGGGCCATTCCTGGAACGCGGAGAAGGACAACTTCGGGCCGCAGATCGGTGTTGCCTGGAGTCCGTCTCGCTTCAAGGACAAACTCGTGGTTCGCGGCGGATACGGCCTGAGCTATAACGGGATACAACTCGCTATTTCGTCGAATATCGTCAATAACCCCGGATTGGTGACGTTTCCGGGGCTTAGCTATACCAACCCCACGACCTGTGGCGGCACGCAGACACTTGCGAACAACTGCGGAATTATCTATGCCCTCTCCTCGAGTCCGAACGCCATCGGTGGCTATCCCTCGAACCCAAATACGGTTTCGAGTTTTGGGGCGAATGGACTGCCAACCTCCGGCTCCGTCGGCGTTCAAATCTTCCCCAACGACCTTCCCACTACGCGCACGCATCACTACTCGGCGGATCTCCAATACGATCTGGGTCACCAATTCGTCGCGTCGTTGGGATATCAGGGAAGCATTTCGCGTGACACCTACTTCCATGAGAACCCGCTGGCCGTCCCTGCAACCCAGGGTCTCGCCTTTAACCCGCAGATCAGCGGGGGGGACTTCTGGGGCGTTTCCGGTCGAGGCAACTACAACGCCATGCTCGCCGAGCTGAAGCACGGGTTCTCGCACGGGTTCATGGCCGACGGCCAATTCACCTGGTCGAAGTGCATGGACACGAGCTCCGCGCCGTATTCGTTGCAGCCGTATCCGTTTAACTCCAGCCTGGATTACGGACGCTGCGATTACAACGTAGGCAAGTCGTTCAAGCTCTATGGCGTGTGGCAGCCGGTTTTCTTTCATGGCCAGGGCTGGAAGGAAAAAATCCTTGACGGCTGGTCGCTCAGCGGCATCTTCAATATCCACTCTGGATTCCCCTGGACTCCATTCGTGAACGTCACTGGTGGAAACACCTATTGCTCACAATGCGGTTACGGGTCGCTCTTCCCCGCCAATTACCTTGGCGGCGCGGGCGGCAGCACCAGCAATGATGCATTCAAGACGGTCGCGCAGTCGAACTTTCCGAATGGCGGCGCCGCATATTTTTCACCAACAACCTACCCTACTGGTATGTTCGGCGCCACGCTTCCTGCAAACCCCGGTGTCCATCGCAATTCGCTCAACCTTCCTGGATATAAGGGCGTGGACCTGACGCTGGCCAAGGGCTTTGGCCTGCCCAAAGCGCGGATACTCGGCGAAAACGCCAGGATCGAGTTGCGGATGGATGTCTACAACCTGTTCAACAATTTGAACCTCAACCCGAACTCTATCTCGAACAACATTGGCAACGGCAACTTCGGCACGATTACAAATGCTCTTGCTGCCCGTGTCGTTACGCTGGGAGCCCGCTTCAGCTTCTAAAGAACCTTTTCCCGGAGGCGCTTCACCCCGGCGCCTCCTCTTGCGCAAGGCGGAAACCTGCCAACGAGTTCCCCACACCCCGGGAAGCTCCCTCGTTGGCAGGTTTTCCCGAACGATCTTCTAGCGCTCACCTTGGTTAGGAAGCCTCATGAAAAAACCGTGGCTGTGCTTTGCTGTGGCAATCCTTCTTTTGTTGGGCTCCCCTTCGCTTGAATCTTCGCCGTTCGAGGACTCGCCGGCCGCGGCACAAGAGATCGCCGTGGACGCCAATGCCCCCGCGCATCCATTCCCGCATTTCTGGGAAAAGATGTTCGGCTCGGGCCGCGCCATCCTGAGCCTCCGCGAAAGCTATCGCAACGACCTCCGCGAAACGAAGCGCATCACCGGATTCGAATACGTGCGATTCCACGCCATCTTTCACGATGAAGTCGGCGTGTACGACGAAAACAAAGACGGTCAGCCCATCTATAACTTTTCCTACGTCGACCAGATCTACGACGGCCTGCTGGAGAATCATGTCCGCCCGTTCATCGAGTTGAGCTTCATGCCGAAGAAGCTCACCGCCGACCCGGACGCGCTGCACCCTTTCTGGTACAAGCAGAATGTGGCCCCGCCAAAAGATTGGAGCAAGTGGGAACAGCTCATCGGAAATTTCACACGCCATCTTGTCGACCGCTACGGCATCGACGAAGTCGCACAATGGTATTTCGAGGTGTGGAACGAGCCCAACATTGATTTCTGGGCGAGCAATCCAAAAGAGGAAACATATTACGAACTCTACGACCATGCCGCCCGCGCCATCAAGCGTGTGAGCCCGCGCCTGCGCGTCGGCGGTCCGGCCACCGCCCAGGCCGCCTGGGTGGACCGCTTCCTCGCGCACTGCAAAGAGAAAAGTGTGCCGGTGGACTTTGCCTCAACGCACGTGTATGGCAACGACAAGGCCGAAGATGTCTTCGGCACGCACGAGAAAATCCCTCGAACACAGATGGTTTGCCGTGCAGTGAGGAAAGTCCACGATCAGATCGCCTCTTCCCCTTACCCGAACACGCCGCTCATCTGGAGCGAGTTCAACGCTGATTACGGCAACGATCGCAAGGTGACCGACAGCGCCTTCATGGGTCCATGGATGGCGGACACGATTCGCCAATGCGACGGCCTGACCCAGATGATGAGCTATTGGACTTTTTCGGATGTGTTTGAGGAACAGGGAGTGGTGAAGACGCCTTTTTATGGCGGCTTCGGTTTGCTCGCCGAGCGCGGCATCCCGAAGGCGGTTTTCAACGACTTTGCGCTGCTCCATCAACTCGGTGACGCGCGCCTTGAACTGAACTCGGATTCCGCGCTCGTTACCCGCCGCAAAGATGGTTCGCTCGCCATCGCTACATGGAATCTTTTCCTGCCGGAAGAGACCGGCTCGCCGAAAACGTTCACCTTTCGTTTCAAAAATCTTCGGGGCGCCCACTCTGCCCGCATCACCATCGTAGACCGAGAACACGGCTCGCCTCTGCCAACATGGGACAAGTTGGGGCAGCCGGCCTTCCCGTCTTTGCAGCAGATTGAGGCGATGCGCAAGGCCGCCGCGCTTCCTGCTCCGCAACGCGAGGAGATCAAGAACGGTTCCTTGACGCTAACTTTGCAACCTCATGCGCTTGCCTTGATCGAAATCGGAAAGTAGCTTCGCGGCTTACTAAGCTGGATGGAAGCCGACTTTTTGGATTGCCGACTGTGCTTCTGGATTCTTCATGAACGTATTCCACACGAGGCCGGTGCGATAGTTTTCGGCCATTACCATTGTGGTGCCGAGGTCGATGCCCAGAACGTCCTTGTCGTACCAGCCGGATAGGGGATTGAAGGCGTCGACGTAACTGTAGAGGCCCCAGGCTTTCGATCCGTAAGCGCCGCGGATATTGCGCAGCACGCGCATGCAGTCGGTGTAGAGGAAGGGCAACGAACCTCCCGTTGCATTGGGAACAATGCTGCCATCGATCGGCCCTTGCGGCGGCGGGCCTCCCCAGGCTGTATATCCCTTCGCGTAGTCCGAAGCCGAAATTCCCCAGAGGTCGTCGGAATAGTCGGGGAATTGCGACTTCAGCGAGAGGCAGAACAGCTTGTGGGCTTTGGTCGCGGCAATCGAGTTATCGAAATAGTTTGCGTAGGCATCCTTCTTATTTCGAAAGTCGAACCAGGCGTGGGAATACTGGTGCGTGAAGAGCGGGTCGTTGCCTGAAATGTAAGTGAGGCCTTGATAGGTAATCTTCGGGCGCGTCCATGCGTTCCAGCTATCGGCGGAAACCGGTTTGGTTGGGGAGCCGATGCCCAGCAGATAGATCATCATCAGTTCGCAATAGTGCTCCCAGCGGGCTGCCAGAAAGCCGGACTCTGGCTTCCAACCCATCGAAAACGTGGGGCCGCCGTTCATCATCCAGGGCCAGTCCACCTGGGCATAAATCTTTGTCGCCAGATCCTGAATCGCCACGTCCTGAAAATATTGGCGCGCCGTCAGCACGCCGCAGAGCAGCAGGGAAGTGTCAATCGAGGAAAGCTCGCATTGCGCCCAGCGTTGCCCAGTGTTCATATCCACGAAGTGATAGTAAAAGCCGTGGACGTTGGGCATCTGCTTGTAGATGAACTGCAATGTGTTGCGAACTCGCGTGATGATGTCGGAAGTTTTGGCGTAACCCCGGGAATCGCCGATGCACAGCGCGGTCAGACCAAACCCGGTGGCGGCAATGCTGGACATGGTGCGGGTGTCGTTGCCATTAAGAAAGGCGCGATCCTTCACCTGGCCGGTGGCGGGATTGGTTTCATTCCAGAAAAACTGGAAGGACCCTCGCTGCAGATCGTCCAGTAACTGCGCGTCGGTCCCTTGAAACGGAGCGCCCGCGGAATTCCGGGAACTCTTCAAGCTGTAGTTACAACTTAACAGTGAAGCAAACGGCGCCAGCGAGAGGTAGGCGCCGCACGCGCGCAGCCACTCTCTCCGGCTTGGTTCGTGGATTTTCACTGGGGAGTACCTCGCTATTCGACAATTTCCAGTTCCGCCGGCAGCCCGCGAGAGGAATCGGGGCTGATCCAGAGCTGGACGCGGCTGGGTTCCACTCTCAGATTATTCTGCATGTCCCACAAGGAAAAGGCTTCCGCGCCCAGGGGGAAGCTCACCGTCTGGCTCTCACCGGGAGCAAGCGAAATACGTTTGAAGCCCACGAGCTTGCGAACCGGCTCTTCCATGCTGGTGCCCGTCAGCCGGACATAGAGTTGGACGGTCTCATCCACCGCGCGGCTTCCCGTGTTCTTCACGTCCGCGCTGGCAGTGGCGTGAGAAACGTTGCCCGGCGCTGCATGTCGCAAATTTGCGCTTAATCTCGATGCGCTCAGCTTCGCCGAATCCATACGCGTCTCGGAATACTCGAGCGACGAGTAAGAAAGTCCGAAGCCGAACGGGAATTGCGGGCTGTTTTGCTCATCCACATAACGAGAAACATACTTTTCCACCGAGTTTCTCGGCGGACGCGTCAGATCTGTGTCGGCGGCCGGACGGCCGGTGTTGAGAGCATTGTAATAAATCGGGATCTGCCCGATGGTTCGCGGCCAGGTGACAACCAGCTTTCCGCTTGGCGAAACATCACCGAAAAGTACGCGCACGAGCGCCGGGCCGGCTTGGATTCCGGGAAACCACGCCGCGACGATCGCGGGCACATGTTCGAATGCCCAGGGAAGCGTCAGCGGCCGTCCGCTGAAGAGCAGTAGCACCACGGGTTTTCCTGTCGCAGTGACTTTCTCCAGCAATTCCTCTTGCCGCCCGGGCAAGTTGAGATACGCGCGCGAAGCGGCCTCTCCGGTTTGCTCCGTCGGGTCCTCTCCTAGTGCCATTAGCACCACATCCGCTTGTTGGGCCGTTTCAACCGCCTTTTGTATTTCCGCGTCGCTGGCGGTTTGAAGTTCTCCACCCTTCGCATACCGGATGTTTTCGACGCCGGCTCTTTGCTCCAGTGCAGTTTTGAGCGCCACGACATCTTCCGGGCGTCCGCTCCCGGCCCATGGGCCGAGCATACTTTGTGCGTCCCCCGCGAGCGGCCCGATCAAGGCGATCGTTCCGGATTCGTTGGTGAGCGGCAAAATCGGCCGGGAACCGGCCGCTGAGTTTTTCAGAAGTACGAAAGAACGTTCGGCCGCCAGCCGCGCGGCCTCCACTCGCTCTTTGGGTAGCGCTCCCTGAATCTCGCGCGATTCGTCAGTGTAGGGATCTTCGAACAAGCCCAGCGCAAATTTCACACGAAGCACGTCCCGCACAGCCGCATCAAGCCGGGCTTGGGAAACTTTGCCCCTCTTCACCTGATCGGCCAGGTGCTGATGGTAGGAATCGCTCACCATGTCCATGTCCACGCCGGCGTTCATTGCCTTTTGAGCGGCGATAGATTTGTCGCGGCCAATTCCGTGGCCAACCAATTCGCCGACGGAGGTCCAATCGCTCACCACCAAGCCGGGATATCCCCACTCTTTGCGCAGAATCTGCGTCAAGGTGAAAGGATTCGCCGTCGCCGGCAAACCGTTGAGTGTGTTAAAAGAGCTCATCAGGGAAGCGCTGCCCTCGCGAAGGGCCGCGTAGAAAGGCGGAAGATAGATTTCCCGCAACGTGTGTTCGGAAATTTCCGCGGTGTTGTACTCGCGTCCGGCTTCCGCTGCGCCGTATCCGACGAAATGCTTCACGCAGGCGGCTACGCTTTCTTTATCGCTGAGGCTTTTGCCCTGGTAGCCGCGTACGTAGGCGCGCGCCATCACGCTGCCCAGGTACGGATCTTCGCCCGCTCCTTCCACGATGCGGCCCCAGCGCGGGTCTCGCGCGATATCCACCATCGGGGAAAATACCCAGCGCACGCCGGCTGCCGAGGATTCCTGAGCGGCAATCCGCGCGTACTTTTCAACGATGGAGGGGTCCCAAGTGGAGGCGAGCGCCAACGGCACCGGAAACGTGGTTCGAAAACCGTGGATGACATCGAGTCCAAACAGCAACGGAATATGCAGCCGGGTTTTGTCCACCGCAATGTGCTGATACTGGTTCGCGGTGTGTGCGCTATCCAGATTGAAAAGGGACCCGACTTCTCCTCGGGCAATCATGTTCGGGTAGTCCGCGTTGCCCGCGCTCGGCCCGGTGGGTGCGCCGGAAGAATATTGTGCAAGTTGTCCAACCTTTTCTTCGAGCGTCATCTGCTTCAAAAGGGCATCGACGCGTTTTTCGATCGCGGGGTCCGTCAGGGAAGAAGGAACGACAGCAACTGAGTGGGATGTTGGTTCGGGTGTCTGGGGGTGGAGCGGTTCGGCCAGAACAAAACTTAGACCGACAGATAGAAATCCCGCAACGAAATGAAGCTCGAGACGGCGACGACGTGAATTCCAGGGCATGGAGAGAGAATCCTCAGTGGAACACGCTATCTGCTAAATCGATTTAGCAGGTGAATTCTATCACAACTCCAGATTCGGTTACCGGCGTTTCCGTCCTAAATTTTGCGCGCCATCCTGTTGTTCGATGGGCCTCATTATGTCAGACTACCGCACGTCAACCTCCATGGCCCGCCCTAAGAAACTGCTGCCGGATAATTTCGAAGAGCCTGCGGGCGGCTCGATCAGCATGAAGGCTCTTGCGGAACACCTGGGGCTTTCGACAGCCACCATTTCGCTGGTGATCAACCGCTCTCCGGGCGCCAAGTCTATCCCTCACGTGACGCAAGAGCGCATCTGGGCCGCTGCGCGCAAATTCAAATATCGCCCGAATCTCATGGCGCGGTCGCTCCGGCAAAAACGGAGCTTCACCATCGGCGTGATGGTGCCGGAAATCAGCGAAGGGTACTCCTCGATGGTTCTATCCGGCGTCGAAGATCACCTGTTCCAGGAAGGCTATTTTTATTTTGTGGTCAGCCACCGCCACCGCAAGGATCTGATCGAGGAATATCCGCACCTTCTCCGGCAGCGCGCGGCGGAAGGAATTATTGCTGTGGACACAGTGTACAGCGGCAATTGCGAGATACCGGCTGTCTCCATCTCCGGCCATCGTCACGTCAAGGGAGTGACGAACATCGTTCTGGACCACAATCTCGGTGCGCACCTTGCGCTGGAACACCTGCATCGCCTGGGGCACCGCCGAATCGCGCTGATCAAGGGCCAGGATTTCAGTTCGGACACGGAGACTCGCTGGCAGGCGATTCTGTCGGTCGCGCGAGAACTTGGAATTGTCGTCGACGAAAAACTTACGGTTCAACTGGACAGCGATTCGCCGTCTCCCGAAGTAGGCCATCGTGTCACGCGGAAATTGCTGGAAGGCGATCCGCAGTTCACGGCGTTATTTGCGTTCAACGACATTTCCGCCATGGGCGCGATCAAAGCGCTTCGCGAAACGGGCAGGCGGGTGCCGGAGGATGTCTCCGTAA
>Ga0210401_10007437_pt1 | contig 10983 bp, 9 predicted proteins | sample IncBWH32MmetaG_FD_150866 | JGI IMG/M metagenome (GOLD analysis project Ga0210401, IMG submission 150866) | Forest soil microbial communities from Barre Woods Harvard Forest LTER site, Petersham, Massachusetts, United States - Inc-BW-H-32-M | ecosystem: Environmental > Terrestrial > Soil >... | reverse complement strand
CGTACAAGAAGAAGGTGAGTTTGTGGCCCCGTTGTGAAATCAGTTTGTTCGAGGGTCCAGGGCAGGGTTCCCGTCTCATTCGGAGTAATTACATCCAAATCCTTTTGGCGTTTGGGATCCAAAACTACAAACCGCATCCCGCTCTCGGTGGAAATTTGATCGGTGCGCAGAAATCCTTGAAAACGGTAGTGAGTGCCTGGGGAAACCAGGACGAATTGAAATAATCCCTCGTACGACAGATTCTGGGTGCCGTCGAAAATCAAGCGCGCTGACCGGCTACCGGAATGTTTCTCATCCGTGTCGAAATCAAAGTCCGCGCCGGGCACGTCGCGTTGCTGCCAGCCGAGGCCCCCTCCGGCGATTTCCCTCTCAAATCCACCATCATAAATGAGCGAATTCCCAGTATATGCGGGCGCGGGGCCCGGGTCTCCTCCGATGGCCTGGTGCCAAACGGTTTCAGCTTCCACGAATTCTTCCTTCCCAATCAGCACATCCGTAAGTTTGACAGCCCACTTCAAGTCCGAGTGGGGATCTTTTGCGATCAGACGATGCCAAACCTCGAGCGCCGCCGCGGGTTCCTGCGCATCGGCCAGAAAGGACAGCGCCTCCGAGTAGGCGCCGGGTGTATCCGGCAAAACTTGATCGAGCAACACCTGAACGTTGGGGTCGCTATGCCAAATTCGCGACAGCGCAAAGGGAATCAGCTTGGGGTCAACCATAACCGCACGGTGAATTTCCACGTACGCTTCAGGCAAGCGGTTCTGACGAAGAAGAAAATTCCCATATTTCCAGGATACTTCGGCGGAAATCGGATAAGCAGCCTGCGCGGCGCGGAAATTACTGTCCGCTTCGCTATTGTCTCCCGCCATCTCGAGCGTACTTGCAAGATCGAGCTTGTAATATGGCGAATGCGGATTAAGTTGAATGGCGCGCCGGTAATAAGAAATGGCCAAGGGGATGTCCGCGTTATCAAAATCAAGTTGGCGAAATCGTCCTAATCGGTACCAGATCTCGGCGTTGTCCGGTTCGATACGGGCGGCGCGCTCCCAGTCTTGGGAGTTTGACGAATCGGCGAAGTGGCTTGCCAGCGCATGCTTGCTGCCCGCATAACAGAACCACAATGCGGCTATAATGGCGATGGCAGCGGCAGTCCATCGCCGGCCAGAATTGGATGATCCCTCAGGCATGCTCGCATAATCTGCTACGAATGCCTAGCCTTGCGCAACTGAAAACACGAGAAAGAAGTAACTTTTGGCGCAGCGGGTAACAGAACGGAATGACACGAGCTAGTGTCGTCTGGCGTCCAAGGCGGCCGGTCCCGTTTCGATGACTGCCTGCTTCGCCCTTAGATGTTGAGACGTTTGGCGCAAGGCATCATGAAAATTCACATTCCCATGTTCCCAGCGAAACCATCCAGCCATCGCTGTTCTGGGGATATCCCCTTCGACAGGGAGAACGCGGTGGGACAGCTTCTTCGTAACAGGCATGAGAAGGGCGTCACCCAGCCCTGTATTGTGAACTTCGTGTAGAATTTCCTTTGAAGATTGACTCCGGATTTGCAATGTCCCGCCACGATACTCTTGCGTCGTCAAGTTGAGGGAAAACGTTACCATGCGATGTGCGTAGACGTCGGTGTGCCAGACGATTCGATCGTCCGTGTTCGGATTTAACCTGTAAATACGCCCCTGAAAATCAGCAATCCTCCGGCACCCCGTGATTCGTTGAACGAGGCGTTGAAATTCGGGTATGCTGACGAGGAACAATAAAAGATTGTAAGTGAGCGGGTCGTCGATTACGGATTGCGCGATAATCCCGTCATATTCCTTCGGCACAATTGGCGCGGACTCAATGCGCTTCAGGATCGTCGCCAAAAGGGCCGGTTCAATCAGTTTCGGCAAAATGAGGTAATGTTCGCGCTGGAATTGGGCACGCAACGCGTGGAGGTCCGACGCAGAACCTGAGAAGATTGCACCCTGCCGCGTCAATTGAATCAATCCGCGATTCCTCCACCCATTTGTCTTCCACTCTTTCGGATACTACAGGGCCGATTCTCCAAACTCAAGAAGCGTCCCTCGATCCTGCGCGATTCATACAACTCCGGCGGCGCGTACACCATAGACTCAACATCGCCTTGATTCACTTTGCGTTCGCCTGTTTGTGGCGAGATCACATGTTTATCGCCGCTTCGAGCCCAGACCGTATTCCCGCAGAAGTCTCCACGGCCGAACCAACATGTAAAGCGGAGTGAGCCAGCATGGCAGGCCCACGGCCTGGCGGTCGCTTTCCGTCGGGCTCAAGGCGAGGTGTAAAGTGTGGCGCAGCCCTTGTCGGATTCCGTCGCGCAACCGGAACCGGAACACCGCTCGATGCAGCACCCCTGCGCTCTGATCCGAAATGCCTGCGTAGCGTTCATACACTTTTTCCGCGAGATCTCGAACCGCTCGGTCCCGGCCAATCTCATCCAGCAATTGCGCAGGTAGCGGAGCATCAAACAAGGTGTGCGCCAGATCAAGTCCCAACAGAAGCACACGCGTGGACTCCATCTTTGATGCTGTCTCTGTAAGCAAAGGCCAGTCCACTTCACGGGCCGCGATCAATTGCGCGATATCCATTATCCAGGCGAGCCTTTCCCAGAAGTGTTTTGCTCCGTGCACGCACAACATCACCAGCTGGTCCTCGACGGAAAACGTACGAAGATTTCGTCCGCCGATCTCCAGATGAATCACCCTCGAATTTATCTCGTCCAAATCGAGCGGTCTTGAAAAATAGCGCAGAGTTCTCTCGGTATGAAGTTCCACATGACTCCGCTTGCCGCTCGGCGCAAAGGCGTATTGGCCTGGGGCAGGCCTGTGCGCGCCGGCTTGCGCCTCGATAGGATCAAATTGCGGGGCATACCCGTTATGTTCAAGCAACTCCTTAGCCTCCGGGATGTAGCGCTGCGGGAGGATAAAATCGAGATCCACGCAGGTCCGGTGCGCGAAATTCGGATAGGCAAACCAGGCCAGCGCGGGACCCTTGAAAGGGATTGCCGGTATTCCCGCGGCTTCAAACGTGCCACACAACCAAAGCATTTCTCCCATGTACGCAAGGTTGTTTTTCGCTAGCTCCCGGCCAAGTTCATCCAGCTTTTTTTTCTGATCCGGGGGAAGCCAAGCTGAATCGAGGGCGGAGAGCCTCTCCCGCAGGAACGCGCCGAGCTTGTGTTCACTCGCGTATGCCAGAACATCGGTCCAGTTCAATCCCTTGCCGAGCAATTCGCGGATTCGTTCGTCATTCTCGGGGCTATTCGGACGCGCTGAACAAATGACAAGCTCAAGTTCCGGGCGCATCTTATTTTTCGGTTTGCCTTGGATCGCGGGCGGCATCGGATTCATTCTCTCAGGGTTTGACCTGGTGGGCATGGGAAAATTCGGGAGGCATCCTCGTGCGGGTTGCCAAAGCGCATGCCGGGCCTCGGTTCAATTGCGCGGGCATTGCAACGGATCGCCAACGGATTACAGGCTGTTTTCTTCCGAAATGGTCCCGGCGTAAGACAGCGCTTTGTGCCAGTGACCGAATCTCTCCGGGAACTCTGCGGCAAGGCGCCGCGCGATCTCTTCAAGCGAATCTCTTCCGTCCATCAGGTCCAGAACGCGGCGGCGCAGGAGTCCCTCTTTCGACAGTTGGGGAATGTAGGTAGATGCTCTTTTGTGAAGTTTTTCAAGAGACAGCAGCGCCCCTTGGAGTACAGACTGGTCAAATTCGGCAGCCATTTCGCCTGCTCGGGCGGCAGATTCAATTCGGGTAATCCAGCGCCAGAAATAGTCTTCCTCAATTAATTTCGCCTGAAGATGAACGCATACTGTTTGACCGGCCACCAAGTGCACCGGTTCCTGCCAAGGAAGAAATATCGAGCTGTAAATAGCTACGGACGAACCGGGGCTATTCGAAAAACCCACACCATCAGCTAGGTCCGCATCGAACCAGATCACAATCCCGTGCCCGGTCCCGCCCCGGTTCACGGTCCAAATTAGATCGCCCTGGGCGTCGGAATTTTCAACGCTCATATAGTCCAACGCCACCCAAAGATTGGCGCTCGTCAAAAGTAACTCAGGTGCTGTTTGCATCTTGTGAATTTCGTTCACGACCTTCCGGCGGCACGGGCTCAGATCCTGACTGGGCAAATCGCGTACCCAAGGGCCAACAATCTTGGAATAACGTTCTGGAGCTTCGACGACGGCAACCCAAATTCGATCTTTTCGCCCGATCAGTGTTCCGCCAGGGGCAAGGAAACGCTGCCGGGCGTCTACAATTGAAGGAATATGCTGCGCGTAGAGCGGAAGCACTCCGCGCAAGTCTGAGACGATGACATCGGCACGGGCGGGAATTGTAATGTTCGTGGAAAAGTCCTCAAAGAATTCAATCTTGCCAGTGCAGTGGTTTGCCGCGGCGATTTCCCGTGCAACCTGAATGACTTCACTCGGCTCAATCGCATAGACGCGCTTTGCTCCGAGTTGGCATGCCAGAACCGCCATGATCCCCGGTCCTGTCCCAATATCCATGACTACCGCGCCCGGCCGGACGACGGCGCGAAGAGCCTCCATATATGCATCGGTGCGAACCCGGTCGGCAATCATTTCCCCGTATCCAGATAGGCTGTATCCCTCTGTGCCCATTTGCGGGGGATTATAGCAGGCCACTCCGCCTTCCACTATCTGAATGGAGCTGCGCGAACGATAAGACGATTGGATCGATAAAGATAGGAGTAAGGCAGGGACAGGTTCAGGCTTTGCCGGAATCGGGAAAATCGAACCCTCGGCAGGTCCATTTTATTCCGAGCGCTGCTCGCGCTTCGGGAAGCTGCGCGATCCCGTCGACCAGGGTAGGCAGGTCTCGCAGGAGATGTGTTAGGTAGCATCCCATATTCACCCGATTGAAGAAGTTGTAGTTTACCGTGATCGATTTTTCAATGCTAACTGCGTGATGCCACCAGCGGAACGGAATGAATAGCAGCTCGCCTGGCTCCAGGGTGCATTCGTAACCAGTCGCATTCTGGAGGAGCGGAAATTTCTCGAAGTCCGGAGCATACACATTCACCTTGCCGTCGTAGAGCGCGGCGGAATCCGCAGGGGAGAAAAGCACGCATCGCTTTCTCCCGATAATTTGAGCCAGATAGGCATGCGACTCGAGAAAGTCATAGTGGAGTCCTATTTGGGCATTCTTAGGGCCGATCATGACGCCCGCGATAAAATATTTCGTGGCACCATCCAGAATCTTTCGGAAAGCTTCCGGTAAAAGGGGCAGCAAATCCTCCACGAATTTTGGGCTTAGTTTAACTTCGTCCAACAACTCGGGGTGTCGTGCAAACACGTTCCAAGCGAGATACAAGGGATACTCGGAAGCATCCGCGGGGCCCTGAGACGGGTGAGAAGTTTCTCTGTCAACCCATAAACCCGGCGATGGTCGATCTGGAGCGTCGAGGTAGTCAATAAAATCACCCAACCTCATCAGCTTCAAGAACTTCATTCCGCTGGGACCCACCCAGGTACTTAGGGCGACGCTGTCGGACCCGTACCGTGTCTTGAACAGTTCAAAACTCCACCGGGACAAAGCGGGCCAAGAATTTAGCGCGTCCGTCAGAATGACGGGTTCACCGGTTCCGCTGAGGTATTTTTCGTGAAAGAATTCAGGGGTCACACGGCTGGTTCGTTCGATGGGTCGGTGATGCAAGCGGGCAGTCGCTGTAATCATGGATCTGTTGGTTCGCGTTTGCGGCTCATTTTATGGCACCAATCGGCCCACTGTCCATACACGATGCGACGGTTCCGCCTTCACATTGCCGTCGGCGGGAGCATTGTCATCCCCTCAAAGTGCTGCTTTGGTTGCGCCGGATAATGCAAGCTGCGTGGCGTCGGAATTGATGCTTTCACAAAGAGCAAAGATCTTCGAAGTATCGGCGGTTGGCCGCACACGGCGGACGGCCACTCCGGCCAACAGGCGGCTGAGGACATCAAACTCACGTGTCCGCATGTCGCGGTCAAGGAGATAGTTCACATAGGTGTTGGCGACGATCGTCATGATGGCTTCGCCTCCAACGACTTCTTCTATCACCGGAGCGGTCAACTCCGGCTCGCGCTCGCCGAGAATATAAATCGCACTGAGGGGCAACGGCCTGGATTGGAACCGGCACCCGTTCTGATCGAGCGCCAGATACCGCTTGTCCCATGTCGGGGTGATGCGAGGCAGAGCATCCTCGGATCCGAAAAGAGCACGAACCGAATCCGGCCACAGATTTATGCGAGGATAACCCGGCTGAATCAGAAAGCGATTACCCAAATCGGCCAGAACGGCCACGTCATCCGACAGGACTGAAAAACCTCTAAGGGCAAAGGCGGCGGCAGTGGTTGATTTCCCCGCTCCAGCCAATCCGAAAAGCGCTATGGCCCGGCCGTCCACAATGACCGCGCTGGCATGCAAACAAATTACACCTCGAAGCCGGAGCACAAAAGCAATGACCGGTCCCAGCAGATAGGTGCAAGCATCTTCGAGCGTGTAGTTCTCCGGCCAGTCGGCATAGACCTCGGAGCCCGTGCGGTCCACGGCGAATCGCGCGCCGTCGCTGTAGAAGAAACCAAAGTACTTACCGCCTTCGAGCACGGCTACCTGCAAGGCAGGGCAACCATTCTCATTCAGGTTTGAACTGACGTAAGGAAGCTTGTCTGGTGTTGTAGGAATTGCCGGCGGGAATACGGATTTCTCGTTTAGGCGAACTTGCACATCACTTTCATGAGTTCCGCATTGAACAGGAAGTCCAGAAAGGGGAATTTCGGCTGCGATTCGTAAACCGTATACCAGGTGGAGGACGGACAAAAATCCCTCAAACAGCGATCAAGCAGTCTTCCTCGGAACGGCGGCATCTTTTATTGTGGCGTGCATCGAAATCGATTGGGTCAATATTCGGATGTCCCCATAGACTCGTAGGCTCGGTTCTTGATAGATCTTCCGGCTAACCGGCATTTGCTGTTTGTCCACAGTATACCCCTTGGCCCCTTAAGAATTACCATACCGGGAACGCCCCCGCAACCAAAAATTCAGACTCAACGGGCGTAAGTGAATCCAAGCCATCCAGGAGTCCAATTCTCCTTGGACCGCCGGAATACGATTCCTGACCACGTACCGCCCAAGCTCGGGAACCGGTTCAAAGCGGTCCACCCATGCCGTCTCCGGTAGCCGAAGACAAGCAGTCAGCGGGTCGGACTGAAGAGGTGACTTGCGACGCAGCCATATGGCTTTCGGCAGGACGCCGCGGCCGGCCTCCCTCAGCAGTTGCTTATCGCAGCACCAAGGCAGTCTAGGCAGCGCAAGTAGGAAACTTGCCAGACGCAGATCGAAGAAGGGGAAGCGGGCCTCGACGGGGATCCCTGTCACACCAGCGTCAAATTCTTCAAACATATTCGGCCACGTCGAATCGACAAGCGCGTACTGAGCCTCAGGGCGAAATGCCACCACCGTTGACTTCGCCTGGCCCCAGGATTCCCACCGTTCGCGTAAAGCAAGCCGCTTCTCCAGGTCTCCTTCCAGCCATCTTGGGTACAGTCCTGGGTTCTGGTTCTTGGAGGCCGTCAACAACAACCTCCAACGCGTTCGGATGTACAGGCGCGAGAGTCTCCCTTCTACCGTGAGATATCGGGCGGCGTCGCTGAGAGCGTGGCTGAACTGCTTCCTAGCGAACAATTGACGGAAATGGACCGAAATCCGGGCCGATAATCCCGGATCCGCGCCGTCCCCGGTGAGAACCACGCGGCTTTCGGCAGAGACCTGGCGCAATTGATCCTGGGTTGAGCGCTCAAGAACCGAATGCGTGGGCTCAGGGCTGGCGTTTCCCGAATGATCCGCGCCGTCATACAGTCGATAGTCATCAATCGCTAGAAACTGAATGGGAATGTTGAGCGCGTCTGCGACGAGCTTGGCGTAATAGCGCTCTTCGTGCCGAATCAAACTGTCGTAAACTTCGGTGTAGGCGTGCAGTCTGGAGGCGCCTCCCTTCCAAGTGAAAACGCGCTGGGCGCTGGCCGCCACGGTGGAGGAATCCAGTCCACCGCTCATCCGCACGCCGGCGGTTCCTGTGCGCAACCGATCGGCAACAGCGGTGTCGAGCAGTTCGCGGAAGCGCTCGACGTATTCTTCGTTCCGGGAGTAGTGGATGGGCGTAGTGACAGACAACTCCCAGTAGCGCCGAGTGGAAAGAGTTCCTTGCTCCAGTATCAGCAGGTGCGCCGGCGGCAGTCTTTGAATATCCGAAAAAGATGTGGTCGCAGGGTTCTGATTTGAATCGAAGAGAAGAAAATCGGCGATAGCCAAATCGTTAAAACGATCGGAAACTGCAGGATGCTGTCGGACGCAGTTGAGTGTGTTGCTGAAGACAATCGTAGAGCCAATGTAGGAATAGTAGAGCAGCTTGACGCCAAAATGGTCGCGCGCGCAAAAAAGGCGTCGCCGCGGCGCATCCCAAATGGCGAAGGAAAAATCGCCCAGCAGATGTTCGACGCATCTCTCGCCCCAGGACTCGTACGCATGGAGAATCAATTCAGAGTCGGGCGTGGATAGCGACAACGAACCGGCGGCATTGCTTTTTGTTTTGAGCTTGTCGATCAGCTCGGCGCGGGCATCGATCCGCGCATCCGCGACGATGTATAAGCGATCGTCCAACGCGCCGGGCTGCTTCTCCGTTGCGGCTTCCCGCGTCGCGCGCAACATGGCGTGCCCCAGACCCAGCGGGCCCTGGCAAAAAATCTCCTGAGCATCCGGGCCGCGAAACGCCAGAAAGCGAGTCATCCGTTCGAGCAACGTGCGATCTACCGGCGAGCCATCCAGATTCAAAATTCCGACGAAGCCGCTCACCATGTCACCATTGAAAGTTGATTCCGCATTGCAACCTGATGTAGAAAAAACTGTCGGGGCCGTTTCATTGTAGCGGTAGTAGAATAGGACACAAATGCTTTTTCTTCAGCTTGGACGGCAAAGGAAGACAACTACCGTTTGTTTGCTTGTTACATACATTCAACGATTCGGGAGGACCTAATGGCGGACAGCGCGGAAAAGAGCGGCACAGGCTTGGCTGAGACCCGACCAGAGAATAGCCGACTCTATCCTTGGTACGACTCGGGGTGGCTGTCTATCTATGCCGAAGCCAAGTCTATCATTCGAGAGGTCAGGCCGGACGCGCTCGCAGCATTCGTCGATGCCTTCCGAATATTACACACGCGACCGGACTTCCGGGTGAGATTTCTCGAAGAACCGTTTGACCCCGCGACGCTCAGTGAAATTAGACGCGTCACGGCATCGTTCCATCCGACAGACCTGGAATTGCACGAGGCCCGGAGATTCGGGCGCTTCATCGTCCACGACCATCCGTTCTTTACGGAACTGCAGCAAAGGGCGATTCCGTGGGTGAGCGAAGCGGTATGCGAGCCTGTTGAGGCGATCTACAACTTCCTCAGCCTCTATACGTCGAAAGGTGTTTGCGCCGTGCATCTGGATGCCCCAGAGGCGAAATGGACGCTGGACCTTTGCATCGATCAAGGGGCGCCTTGGCCAATTTATTTTAGTGAGGTACAACCCTGGCCGGACCCCAGAGGAGAATATTGGAAGAACGGGGACTGGGAAGACAATATCAAGAAATCTCGATCGCTGAAGTTCACCCCCTACACTCTGCAGCCGGGTCAAGCCGTAATCTTTTCAGGCAGTAGTCAGTGGCATTATCGTGATCCCTTGCCGGTAGCAAGCGGAAAACAATTCTGCAATCTGTTATTTTTGCATTTTATTCCGAAAGGCACCGCGGAACTTGTCAGACCGAACAATTGGGCGCGATTGTTTGGCATACCGGAACTCAGCGCATTGTCCAATGGGAATTATTCGTGATCAAACGCCAATGATGACGTCGTCAGGAAACCGCTTTCCCGTCGCGGTGCGATTCTGCTACAGCCGCGGCGATCGGGGCGTCGAAGCGTGAATAATGTCGATGAATTTCCGCGCCATCATTCAACACGTGTCCGGCCAGTTCAACCCATGCATGCGCCTCGAATTTTCCACCTTCCCTTCGCGCGCCGATATGCAGCTCTCCATCGACGCCGTCATGCCGCAAAATCCACCAAAGTGTCAGGGAACGCTCTAAACAGTTCGGATGGGTCGGGCCGTGCAATTCCGCGGAACGAACGGCGCGCGCGGCACGCAGGGCCGTCTCGCGTTGCAATTCCGCCGGCAGTGCTTGAGGGGGACCTGCCTTCAAAGAAAGTTTCCCGAGCAGCTCCATCCATCGCCGGAAACCGAACAAATACAGTCCGATTTCAGTCAAAAGCAAAATCAGCGCGGCCCGCAGAATGATCGCGCGATCTTCGGGCGGGCGATTTCGGTATCTGCTCCACTTACCACGCAATGGTTCATGCTCTTCGTTCATTGATCTCTCGTAAAGCTGCGATCGGAGCTTGCTAGAATTCATATGCGCATTGCAACGGTCCAGATTCTGCAGAGGATCCGATGACATTGTGTAGAGACGATGAGATGCGAGGAAGCGGTTGCTTTTCCCGCGCGCAAAAAAGGGGACGGTTCATTTTGGATCGAGCGACCGCTTCAGAAAAAGACCAACTTGTTTAAGCGCCGGATCCATCCTTCACCTCGATCAATCCTTCGGCCAGAAGTTTCTCGAGAAGACCAACCAGGTCGCGCGCGCACCGTTCCGGCTCGACGTCATATTCGTCTGTGATCGCACTCTGTATCTCGGCGACTGGGCGAGGCTCCTGCATCAGGTTCCAAATTCGCGCGCCGACCGGATCGAGGCCGTAATAAACGCCGCTCTTGACATTCAGAATCGCAGCTTCCCCGGCGAGATCGCAGGATACCTGATCCTTGGCGACCACGACGACGGAACGATCGGAAATTGACGTACTCATTCTCATTCTCCCTTGCCCCTGGTATCCAGAGGCTGTCTGTGGTTGAGAATTCGCG
>Ga0210401_10007434_pt1 | contig 10983 bp, 8 predicted proteins | sample IncBWH32MmetaG_FD_150866 | JGI IMG/M metagenome (GOLD analysis project Ga0210401, IMG submission 150866) | Forest soil microbial communities from Barre Woods Harvard Forest LTER site, Petersham, Massachusetts, United States - Inc-BW-H-32-M | ecosystem: Environmental > Terrestrial > Soil >... | reverse complement strand
GCAGCTGTACCACGACTCGGTCCAGGGTTTTAAATCCGAGTTCCAGAAGATTTAAAGCCAGGTTGTCGGAGAGGTGATCGAGTTCGGCATACGTGATGGATCGTTCCCGATCGATCAGCGCAACACAATCCGCGTAGCGCTCGAACACGACTTTGAATTCTTCCGCTAACGATTTGTCCGCCCAGTAACCGCGCTCACGATAGCGGCGAGCAAATTCCGACGGAAATGGAACCACGCCTTCCAGCATTCGCCTCTACCTCATCTAAGTCGTGGCTGCGTAGCCTCCGTCAACCACAACCACTTCGCCGTTAACCAGACGATTGCTGGTTATCAGGTTCACGATCACCTCGGCCACATCTTCGGCGGTCACGCAGCGGCGCAGTGGAGTATTCTTGGCGCGACGAGCCATGAGGTCGTCGTACTTGTCCTTGAGCATTCGGACCATCCAGTCGCCCTCCATCCAACCAGGCGCAACCGCATTGACGCGAATCTCCGGCCCCAGGTTCAGCGCCAAAAGTTTGGTCAGGCTCACCACTGCAGCTTTGCTCGCGGCATAAGGCAATGGCTGCGGACCCGGACGCAGTCCAACAATGCTTGCCGTATTGACGACGCTTCCGCCAGCCTTCTTCAGCATAGGCACGGCAGCACGCGTAACTTGAAACACTCCACGCACATTCACTGCGAACACGCGATCCCATTCCTCCGCCGTCAATGCGTCGAAGTCTTGCGGTTTGATTTCCGTTGTTGTGCCGGCATTATTTACGAGCGCATCCAGACGGCCGAATTCGTGCTCAACCGCCGCAAGCATCTCGCGAACAGACGAATCGTCACTGACGTCACAGCGGAACGGCAGCGTCTTCGCTCCTTTTCCCTCTGCGAGTTTCGCAGTCTGGCGCGCCGCCGCTTCGTTTCGGCTGTAGTTAATAGCGACGTCAAACCCAGCATCGGCCAGTGCCAATGCCGTCGCACGCCCGATCCCGGTGCCGGCACCCGTGATCAAGGCGACTCGCCGGCTCTGAGTCATTGCCTCTCCGACGCGAAAGTGACTTGGTTAGCGGCCATTCGAAACCAAAGACCAAAGATGAAGTCTACGGCACACTGAGGACGGATGCCGTAATGCGCAGTACAAAACGAGTGCAAATAGGTGAACATGTACACTTTGGAACATGTTCAATAACCTTGTCAAGACTTAGGGAAAAACCCCTCCCCGCCAACTATACGATCTCCGATTCTCCTTCATGAGGGCTGTTGCTGTCATCCCCTTGGAACGGTCATCATGGTAATCGTGCCGGGGAGGGTCGTGTTAAGTTAAAGGCTATGCCCGTACCTTTGGAGCTTGGACTCCGGGAACAAAATAAACTGGACAAACGCCAGCGCATCCGTGCTGCCGCGCGCGAACTCTTCTCCAAGCATGGATACGAATCCGCCACGCTTCGCCAGATCGCCAGGCGCGCCCACGTCGGGCTCGGAACGCTTTTCAACTACGCGCAGGATAAGCGCGACCTGGTCTTCCTCATTTTCAATGAGGAACTTGCCGCCGTAACCGACGACGCGCTGCGGGCGGTGAAATCACATCACGATCTGCTCGATCAACTCATCGGTATTTATAAGCCGCATTACGAATATTTCAGCGAGCACCCCGCACTCTCGCGCATCCTTCTGAAAGAGTTGACATTTTACTCCGAGGGAAAACAGGCCGCAGCGTTCCAGGAAATTCGTGGGCGGCTGATTTCGGGCATCGAGAAGGCCGTGCGAATTGCTCAGGAGGAGCGGCGCATCCTCTCTGACGAAAATTCTGCGATCGTTGGGCGTCAGATCTTCTTCATTTCGTCGGGCGCGATTCGCTGGTGGATTGCCGGTTCAAGCCCAAACCCGCGCAAAGGGTTAGGTGAGTTGAGGCGACTGCTCGAATTGCAGCTCTACGGGCTTCGCCCCGTGCTAACCACGCAAAAGACCACGCGAGTCCGCCAGAAATCGCTGAGTGCCCGATTTCCCGGCTGTTGACAATTACTTGCCGACAACGAGGACGACAAACGTATTCGGCAGCACCAGCGAGTGCGTCGCGCCATGGCCGTGCCTCGCAGTGACCAAGAGGACGTTGTGGGTTTTCGCGTCGAGAGTCATGGTCCGCGCACCGGATTGCGTGGAAACGTTGTCCACCACCCGGAAGTGATCCGGCGAATCCTCGTGAATAACCGTGAGCATTGCAGACCCGCCCGCTGAAGCGAAGGCGTTCCCCGTATCAGGGTCGAATAGGCTGGCATCGGTTCCCGCGCCGACGCCCAGTGTCGCGATTACTTTGCCCGTGTCCGCATCCATGACGACCATCAACTGGTTGTCGCAAACGGAAAAGAGGCGGCGATTTTTCCGGTCGATCGCCAACCCGGACGGTCCTTCGCCGGGCGCGAGCGGCCAGCGATGCAGTATCTCAAGCGTTCGCGCGTCGAACTCGACAATCTGATCTTTGTCCGTGAGATTAACGAAAATCTTGCCCTTGCCATCAGCTACGGCAGCCTCCGGCTGTCCATCGAGCGCGACGGTCCCAGCTACGGTTCCATCAGCAGCATTGATAGCGGTCGCGTCGTTGCCAGCGCTATTCATGATGAAAACGCGTTTAGTGACTTCGTCGTAAACGAAGGAATCAGGATCTTTTCCCGTCTTAACCGTGCCGATTTTCTTCAGGGTCTTTAGGTCGACAATGGTGGAACTGTTCGACTCTCCGTCGGACGTGAATCCGCGGCCGAGATCAGGAACGAGCACCATGCCGTGAGTGTGCGACAAGCCAGCAATCCTGCCCACAACAGTGCCCGAGTCAACATTGACCACGTCGATGTGATCGTCGCGTCCGATGTAAAGACGCCGCGCATCGCTGTCCATGGTGACGTAATCCCAGCCTTCGGTGCCCCCGACGGGAATGGTTTTCAATAGATGGTAGCCGGATGGGGATGGAGCGTTCTGCGCAAATCCGGCGAGAACAGGGCAGACCGCCAGAAAAAGAGAAAATCCCAATCTAGCTGGAGCACTCCCGAGACCCATGGCTTTGAATCCTCCGCTTTTGTGACTCTTAAGAAAAATGAACATGTACATTTTCCGAGTGGTTCAGTGTAGTCCTGCCGGATTCGTTGTCAAGCTCAGTCGGGGGAACAATCTCATTGCGTTCTCGTGGTTCACTGCCTGCAGATCGCTTGCGGAAAGTCCGAAATGATCCAACCCGTTGGCAGTCACGGCGGCAGGAACATACGGAAAATCGCTCCCGAACAACATTTGCGACGTGGGAACGAGGTTCATCAATGCGGCCATGGATGAAGGGTTCGTCGAATTGGCAACGTCGTAATAAAGTTTCTTGAGTTCGTACGGCACTCCTTTGGGAACCCGGTCGGAAATTTCTTTGTGGCGTTGGACAAACGCATTGGTGCGGGCGGCCAGCATGGGCATGGTTCCACCCGCATGGCAGAAGATAAAACGAATGTCCGGACACCGTGAAAATGTTCCGTTCACGAGAAGGCTTGTGATCGCGCGCGAAGTATCGAACAAAAACTCAATCGTCGACGCCGGAATGCCCGGCATCAGATGGCCACAGCACCCGGGCACGGCAGGGTGAATAAATACCACGGCCTTGCGGCGATTCAACTCCTCGAACACCGGCGCGAAGGCAGCGTCTCCGGGCCATTTGTTGTCGTAACTGCTCACCAGCCCTACGCCATCCGCCTTCAGAACGTCCATTGCATAGGCGATTTCCCGCAGGCTGCCTTCTTGATCGGGCAACGGCAACGCCGCGAACAACCCAAATCGACCCGAATAATCCCTAACCATCTGCGCCGCGTATTCATTGCAGGCTCGCGCTAAGTTACGCGCCGCTTTCGCACCATCAAACCATACGCCCGGAAGCCCGAGCGACGTCATCGCGGTGGCGATGCCGTTCTTATCCATCTCTTCGATGGCCTTGGCCGGCGTCCAGTTCAGGAGCGCGGAGTGATCGCGATCGGAAATCGCGAGAATCCGATCCCGCGCTTTCAACATGTAGGGCGGCGGCAGGATGTGGTGATGCACATCGATGCGGTTCGCTTTTGCGCTGCCCGCCGACGATAGACTCTGCGCCATCAACCCGCGCGCTGTCAGCATTGTGCTGGCTCCGACCAGAGCGACCGCTTTCAGAAAGTCTCGCCGCGAAGTGCCCAAAGATCTTTCGCGGCACAGATCTCGCGCGAAGCCATCATCTGCCATGGTTTATATCCTCCCGTTTCGTAGCGCCGGCATCTTGCCAGTTGTCGCGAGGGCATCCTAGCCCTCGCTGCCGGGACGGCGGCGCTCCATTCCCAATCATCGCTTTACGACGTTGATCATATTCATCGTGTCACCCGCAAGAAATCTTCGAATATTCTCCTCGACGACCGGCAACGCCCGCTCGGCATATCCATCGTAAAAGCCACCGAGGTGTGCCATCACAATCACGTTTTTCATCGTCCAAAACGGGTGATCCTGGGGAAGCGGTTCGTCGTTGAAGACATCCAGTGCCGCGCCCGCGATCTGTTCGCTTTGAAGGGCCGCGATCAACGCTCCTTCGTCGACCACGCCACCCCGCGCCAAATTGATGAAATAACTTGTCGGCTTCATGGCCGAAAATACGGCGGCGTCCACGATGTGGCGCGTCGCCGCCGAATACGGAGTGAGCGCAATCAGATAGTCGAGATCACGAACGGCGGACATCAACTCATCCTTTCCATATACTCGATCAAATCCGGCGACCGTTCGCTTGGCAGAACTGATGCCCACAACGCTCATGCCTAGGGCTTTGCATTTGGGAGCAAGTGTTTCAGAAATGACTCCGATTCCGAGAATGCCCAATTTCTTGCCGTCGAGAAGACTGGCGGGCCAGCGTTCCCAAAGCTTGCGATCCTGGTTACGCACGACGCGAGGAAAATCGCGGCTCAACGCGAGCATCGCCATAATCGCCGCTTCGGACATCGCAGCCCCGTGAATACCCTGAATATTCGTCACAATCACATCGTTTCGCAGTGAGGGCAGATCGATCAGCTTATCCACGCCAGTTCCAAGCGCCTGAATCCATTTCAGGTTCGTTCCCTCCCGCACCACTTGGTCGGTAATCATCGGAGCGAAAGTCATAAGAATATCCGCGCTACCGATGTAGGGGCCAACTTTGCTGTGGTGATCGACCAAATTAATCGTTAGTTCAGGGAACCTCGACCGAAGGCGCGAATAATACTGGGCGACGGTCTTCGGCGGCATCGCCAAAACAATAAGCACACTAGTCATCGAACTAGTTCCTCAAGTGGATGTTGCACGGCGACTGGCACGGAATCTGCCACCGAGAGTTGTACCATTTCCATGGCTATCCGGCGAGATGAACGCGATTCCCGGCCGTGTCTGAAATTCAGACACGGCGCGGTTTCGTGCACTTCGCGATCCCCAGTATTCGCCGAGTACGCCTCTTGCTTCCGCTGGTTCCCGAAACATTCCTCGGTAATTGTCTGACGGGGACGTGCGAAAATGCTTGACATCGACACTACTATAGAGTTCAACTCATTGGAATTGTGAACATGTTCATGTTCATGTCACGGCTTGGTCTGCCATTTCGGACTGGGAGGCAGTATGAAATCCTTTTCGACAGCGGTCAACCCTTCGGTTCGGGTCATCACAATTCGAGTGCTGGCTGCGAGCCTATGCCTCCTTCTGCTCTCTCTGCCGGCGTTCGCACAAGGCAATGCCGGGCGCATCCTCGGAGGCGTTACTGACCAAACCGGAGCCGCCGTCGTGGGTGCGACTGTGACTGTCACCGATTTGCAAAGAGGTATCACCCGCAACTTGACCACGGACCAGGCCGGCCAGTACTCCGCCCCCAATCTGCTGCCCGGCCAGTACAAGGTCCGCGCCGAAGCCAAGGGGTTCAAGTCTATCGAGCGCGTCAATATCGGGTTGGAGGTCGGCGCCGACGTCCGCATCGACCTTGCACTTCCGGCCGGCGAGATTTCCGAGGTTGTCCAGGTGATGGAAGAAGTCCCGCTGGTGGACACTACCAGCTCAACCTTGGGCGGAACCATCGACAACCAGACCATCAATGACCTGCCCTTGAACGGCCGCGATTACCAGAAACTTCTCACTCTACGCCCCGGCGTGATGATTTATCCCGGAGGCGGGGGATGGGACCAGAGCGCCAACGGAGTTCGTCCCGAATCTAACGCCTACATTGTGGACGGCATGACTGACGACGAACCTTTTTCCGCTCTCAGCATCATCAATGCGCCCGGTCTGGTGGGCGATGCCGTGACCGTGATCCCCATCGATGCCATTCAGGAATTCAACACCCAGATAAATCCTAAAGCAGAATACGGCTGGAAGCCGGGCGTCATCGTTACCGTGGGATTGAAGTCAGGCACTAATGCGATCCATGGAACCGCATACGCCTTTGGCCGCAGTGAATCGTTTGACGCGCGCAACTACTTCAATCCCGCTCCGCAACCCAAGGTGCCGCTGGACTTCCAGCAGTTTGGGGCTACTGGAGGCGGGGCGATCATAAAAGACAAGCTCTTCTATTTCGTGGGCTACGAGGGCCAACGCTATACCGTGGGAAATTCTTTCGTCGTGACCGTCCCCACAACGGCCTCGGTCGGGGATCCCAGCATCAGCATTCCGGATGCGAAGGCCGATCTCGCGGCGCACGGCATCACGACCTTGAGCACGCAGAGCCTGGGCTTGTTGCCGTTATATCCGGCTAACGCCGGACAATCGGCGAGTGTGACCATTGGCTTTCCGAACGTGAATAGCTCCGACAGCGTCCTCGGAAAGATCGATTACCACATCAATGAACGCAATACCTTGAATGGCATGATCTTTTGGGGCCGCGATGCCGAGGTCGCCCAGGATCAGGCCTTCCTCCAACCCCAGTGGCTGTCGACCCAAAGTCAGAAGCCAATCACGGGTGGAGGAAATTGGACCTGGATCCCGAATTCGCAGTGGGTGAATGAAGTCAGGTTCGGCTACGTCTACGATAATAAGGCCAACCTCGCCCAAGACCACAACGTGCCTGCGACCGCCTACGGCCTCAATACAGGTGTGACCGATCCCCTGCGCTATGGAATGCCGCAGGTCAATGTTGCCCCCTTTAACTCGCTGGGCGGCGGGGTGAACTGGCCGAAGTTTCAGGGGCCTGACGCGGTATATCAGGGCAGCGATTACGTCTCTTACTTGCGCGGCAAACATGCCTTGAAGTTCGGTGGCGAATTGCGTCACTTCAGTGTCAACGAGGGCTCTTTCCGCGGAAGCAAAGGACAGATTTTCTTTAACGGCAACGTCGCCTTCCCCGGTTCCTCGAATTTGGAAGACTTCCTGGCAGGAACGCCGACATTCGGGAAGATCACCTATGGCAATCCTCAGCGCCACGAAACCCAATGGCTGTCCGCAGGTTTCTTCCAGGATGACTGGCGGGTCACTCCGAATTTTACCTTGAACCTCGGACTCCGCTACGAGTACGAAACCCCCATCCGGGAGGACCACAACCTGCTCGGCAACTTCGATCCCAACCTCGGCCTGGTGCAAGTTGGCCACCAAATCAGTTCTCCTTATAACCCCGATTACAGGCAGTTCGCGCCGCGGGTAGGCATGGCATGGGATATCACGGGCAAGGGTACGACCGTCCTCCGAGCCGGAGGCGGCGTCGTGTACGACACCATCTCCATGGAAACGTTGCTGGTACAGGAGAATGTTCAGAACGCCACCACGATTGGTCTGGCCACGATCCCTACCGGAGCTCCTACTGTGGTGAACGGCATCACCACCCCTGCTACCGGCACAATCGCTGTGAGTTCGCTGGTAATTCCTAACATTAACTGGAATGGCTCAGCCGTGGGCGGACCCACCATCTTCCCCGTGGCCCCGATTCAATGCGGCGATGGCATCGGTGCGGACCCCGTGCCTTGCAACGTTCTGGGGATCGACCGTCATTTCCGCACGCCCTTTATCAGCACATGGACCGTGGGTGTCCAAAACACCATTACCAGGAACCTTGCCTTGGACATCGCCTATGTCGGCAACTATAGCGGTAATCTGATCGGTATCCGGGACATCAATCAGGGCATCCCGGTTCCAGGCACCGCCCCCACGACGGCGCTTCCAGGCCCGTACGTCGCCAAGTTCCCCTACCTGGGGTTCATTAACATGATGTCGAATCAGTACGGGTCCAACTACAACGGTCTGCAGGTAACCCTGACCCAGCGGCTTACCCACGGGCTATCCTTCCTTATGGGCTACACCTACTCTCATGCCCTCGACTATTCTTCCACGAACCAGAACCAATTTCTGCCGCAAGACAGCACCCATCCGGCGGCGGAATACGCCAGCAGCGACTATGACATTCGGCATCGCTTCACGCTGTCGCTGACCTATGCGATTCCTGGAAAGAAATCGTTCGCTCAAATGCTGGAAGGCTGGCAGATCAATACCGTTACCACTCTGCAAAGCGCGCAGCCGTGGACCGTGAACGATACGGTGGACAACATTGATGGCACAAACGAAAATGCCGGTCGGTGGGATTTCTTCGGAAGCCCATCCGACTTTACGTCCGGACCGAATCCTATTCCTTATTACGCACCCGGCAGTTCCAACATGCCTGCTGCTTGCACCAGCAACGCCGCCGCCGTCGGGGCAACAGCCTCGCTGCAGACCTTTGGCTGTTATGCGCAAGGCCACTCGGTGATGATTCCTCCTCAGTTCGGAACCTTTGGCAACATGCCCCGCAACCTGTTCCGCGACTCCGGATTCCGCGACCTCGACCTGTCGATAACCAAAGACTGGAAGTTTCGCGAACGGCTCACCACTCAGTTCCGGGCCGAGTTCTTCAATATCCTCAACCATCCCAGCTTCGCGAACCCTTATGGGGGAACGAGTGGATATGGTCCGGGCGCCTTTGACGATCCGTCGTCAACCAGTATCTTCGGCTGTGGCTGCGCCACCCCCGACCAGGCAGCTGGCAATCCCGTCGTTGGATCGGGAAGCAATCGCGCCATCCAGTTGGGATTGAAATTGATGTTCTAAATCCTAACTCGGTCAGATTGGGCGGCATTGCCGTCGTGCAGTGACGGCAACTGCGTCGAGGACCCAGTTTGAGCAATTGCGGCGGAGGCTGTCTTACCTCAATCGAGAGCCAGGTACGACACGCGGTTCTTGCCCGTCTTCTTTACCAGGAGCATGGCTTTGTCAGCCATGTCGATCATGTACTCCGCTGTTGCGGGCGGCGTCTTGAAGGTCACCACGCCAACGCTGAAGGTAACCGTCCATTGATACGTTTTCATGGCGTTCTTCAGAGCGTTCTGCAGCTTGTCCAATACCAAACGCGCCCCTTCCGCACTGGTTTCCGGGAGAAGCAAAGCAAACTCGTCTCCCCCGAGCCTGGCAACAGAATCGATCTCGCGGAGTGCGGCTTGCATGGTCCAGGTCACGACTTTGAGAACCAGGTCTCCAGTGGGGTGGCCAAGATTATCGTTTATGTCCTTGAACCCATCCAGATCGAGAGAGACAAGAGTAAGCGGGACAACGTTTCTGCGCGAGCGCTTGATCTCGTAAGTAAGAAGCTCTTTGAATGCGCGGTCATTCAACGCCCCGGTCTTCGTATCCCTGCGCGAAAGCTCCCGTGCACGCAGATATAACGCCACCAGCGATCGGCACAGGTCATCTTTCTCCTCGGCAGTCAAAGCGCGTTCTTGACTGTCCGTGACAGCTTTAACCGAGCCATCAGCGCCTTGAATGCAAGCCACGGCCTCAGAAAGTGCCGTATGCTGATGCCCGCAAAGAATCACCAGATTCTCCTCGGACCAATACGCGACGTAGTGAGTGCTTGACTCGCCTCCATCCGACTTCCAATCAGTTTGGGGAGGGGGGGTGGGCTGACCTTGCCCCGGAACGGCGTTCGCCCGGGCCAGATTGTCATTTACTTCGTCTGCAAAATCTTCGAGCGGTGACTGGGAGCGGTTCACCGGCGTTTTAACCTCGTTCTTTGGATTCCTCGTCCAAAGGTAATCAAGGGTAACCTGGCGCTCAAGGTTACTGACGACCAGTGTCCTTTGGTAACTAGCGGAAATACCGTTTGCCAGCAGTGCAGAGGGACGCGCTCTTCCAGATGGCTGTCCTCGACAAAATCAGCACTTTTCAGAAGAAAGCCCTTGACCGCTTCGACCAGAGAATGACACTCTACGCGTCTGCCACTATTGCTTCCAAGTCGACGAATAGATCCTATGAAAATTATCTTTTCGCGGAGAATCGTAACCTTGTGTGAAATTGCTCTCCCTTTCGTCGTGTTCCTTGCGGTCATGATGTTTATCCCCACCTCCGCCGCCCAGAACTCCGCTGAACAAAAAAACATGACCCTCGTCGGCCACAACGATCTCAATGGCCACGGCGACGGTGGGGAGGGCTTGGCAATCCAGCAACGCTCCGACGGCCACCGCATCCTCTACATTGCGCATGAAGGAGAAAAAACTTGCCTGAGTATCGTTGATGTCACTCATCCCGAGGCTCCCGTGCTGCTCAGTCAGCTTCCATCTCCTGCGCCGGAGGTTACGCGCTGCAATTCCCTTGGGCTTTCGGGAAACGTACTTGTCGTGGCCGATCAGACAATGAAGGCCGGCCAATCTCCCGCCGGAATGTGGGTGCTCGATGTTTCAGACCTTGCGCGGATCCAAAAAGCCCGGAGCATGCAGGATCTCGCGCTCTCGTTCTTTGATACTTCCGGGCCGAACTCACGCGGCGTCCACTGGTTGTGGTTTGTCGACGGGCAGTTCGCCCACCTTTCGACCGGGATGGCCGACTCCAGTCCTTCGAATCCAAAAGATGACCAGTTCTACGTTGTCGTGGACCTCCGCGATCCCCGCCGCCCTCGCGAGGCTGGCCGCTGGTGGCTTCCCGGAACGCAACAGAATGACAGTTGCCTGCCGGGCTGCCTGCCCAAGCGGCATCCCATCGATGATGGTTATC
>Ga0210401_10007432_pt1 | contig 10986 bp, 4 predicted proteins | sample IncBWH32MmetaG_FD_150866 | JGI IMG/M metagenome (GOLD analysis project Ga0210401, IMG submission 150866) | Forest soil microbial communities from Barre Woods Harvard Forest LTER site, Petersham, Massachusetts, United States - Inc-BW-H-32-M | ecosystem: Environmental > Terrestrial > Soil >... | reverse complement strand
TCACTGGCGGGTCATAAATCTGTAGCAGATTCTGCGGATACTCTGGCTCTTTCCAGTTCACCAGCTTGCAACCAATCCGCCGGATTGCCGCTACTTCCTTTTCCGCTCGCCAGAATGTTTGCTTCTTGAAGATCGCCTGAGCTGCGGGCGCCGGCACGTTGCAGGCTTCCAATCCTGTCAAACTGCCGCGAAATACGCCTTCCGGCGATCGAAATTCGCGCAGCAATCGCGCAGACAGACGCGCCGCGATGCCCGGCGTCATCGTCATGGCCAGCCACGAGAGGGAAGCTTCTGGCTCCATTCCTCTCGAGACTAGGTGTACTTAACCATAATGTTAAGTTTACAGAATATCATTAGAAACGACTCAGCGCCCTCTGCGTCTCTGCGTTGTCCTTCTCTTTCTTTGATTTCCTTCCTTTCTTTCCTTTCCTTCCCATTCCAAAAAGAAGAGCCCCCAAGCCACTCTCGCAGCCAGGGGGCCTCCCTTCGTTTTTGGCCTCAACCTTTCCTATTTGTCTCCGCCATCAAAGTTGAACAGATCAAACAGGTCGCTGATCGCCGGCGTATTCTCCGGCACGTACGGATTGTCATCATCCACCCGCGGATTTGGCAGATTGTCTCGGCTGCGTCCGCTGATTGTCGACAGGTTCCAGTTCCGCTCGATGAACTTCAAAATCGAAACGTGGTCCGAGTAGTTGTGCGAAATGTGGCCCGCCTTGGTGAACGGCGAAACCACGATCAGCGGAATGCGCGTCCCGTCTCCAAAAAAGTCCAACGGTTGCACGTATCCGGAATCGTAGTAACCTCCACCTTCGTCCGTCGTGATAAAAATCGCTGTGCTCGCCCACAGCTCTTTGTTGTCTTGCACCGCATCGACGATCTTCTTCACGAATCCCTCATACAGGTCCCACTTCGACGATGCCGGGTGACCATCCACCCAGCCGCTTGGCTTTACGAACGACACCGCTGGCAACGTCCCTGCCTTGATGTCCGCGTACAAGTCTGTCGTGTCCAGAATGTGGCTTGTCCGGACCTTATCGTCCGCCATGATCTGCGTCTGGTATTGAAACCCGTTGCAGATATTGCAGTACTGGTCGCTGTCCGCGCCCACTGTTCCGTAGTTCAGTTGATATTTATCCCCAGGGAACCCATGCAGTCCCACATATTGATTCCACTGGTCGTTGTAGCTCTTCCACGATACCCCGCCTGCGAGCAACACATCCGCGATGCTGTGCTGCGACGTGGGAGGAATCGTAAACGGTGTGTTGTCTGCGTTGTGATCCATATACGCATCCGACCCATCGCCGAAGTATCCCGGGTTGTAGTTGTTCAGCAGGTAGTAGTGGCCTGCGTCGCAGTTCGGCTTGATCGGGCGAGGCAGCGAAGCGAGGTAGTTCAGAATCGGTGCCACTCCTGGCTGCGACGCGTCCGAGCAGTTGCTGTACGACCCGCCGCCGTATACTCCCGTCGACGCGCCGTTGTTTCCGAAACCGCCGTATCCATCGTCAATCCACCAGTTGTTTGTGCCCAGTACTGGATTCGGATTTTCGACTTCATCCACCGGTCCGCCAGCCCAAATCGTCTGGTTGTGTGGCGGAACTGTATTACCCGCTTCATCCTTGAACCAGATCGCATCGCCAAAGAACAAAATGATGCTGTCTAGTCCCGTTCCGCCCATCGCCGGCTGGTGATAGTTGTCGCTGATCGCGTAGTGATCCGCCAGATATTTGGTGTACGGCGCATCGCCATTCAACATGTTGTAAAAGCCCATCGTCGTCGCGCCTTCGCCCGTCGTCACTTTGCCCGGCGCATAATCCGTGCTGAAGTTCGCGGGCTGCGCTACACCGTTCACGTTCGATCCCACCGTCACTTCCGTCCACGCGAACAAATCCGCCTTGCATCCGCTCGGATTCTTCCTAGTTGCATGCTTCGCGCTGCAGTCTTCCTGCTGCCACATCTGGTAGAAGCGGTGCACCGGGCTGGCCGCATACGAATCATTCGTAAATGGATTCTTGCTCTTCGTGTCTGTCAGCTGAAACGGCCCCGGAAGCAGCGTCGTATACGGCGCGGTGTCGTTCGCGCCCTCAATCCGGCTGTCCGGAACTTTCCCTGTCAAATTCGTTCCGCCCGTCGTCAGATATCCGTAATAGGTCTTGTCCGGCAAACCGTTCTCGGAATTCTCCGCGTCGGTTAGCGAACAGATTCCATTGTTCTTGCAGACATCCGTCGGACCGCCATTAATCGGAGCCGGTAGCACCGAGAACAAAGTCTTGTTGGTGGGGCTTGGATTGTAGGTTGCATCTCCTGTCACGTCCGCCGAATACTGCCACGCCTTATGAAATTCGGTCCCTGGCGTTCCGTCTTCCTTGATGATCCTTTTCGACAGCAAATTTTCCACATGCTCGCCGTTCTTCGGCTTGTACGTGGCAAAGATGTGATCGAACGTTCTGTTTTCCCCTACGATCACGATCACGTGCTTGATGGGCGATTTGGTTTTTGCTTCATCGTTCGCTTGCGCCGGGCTGGTTAATGGCCCCAGCAAGCTGAACTGCACCATGGCCACCGTCGCCAGGCACAGCTTTGCTCCGTGCAGCACTTGGGCTGCGGATTTTTTAAGGGTCATACTTTTCCTCTCTAATTTTCTTATGCGAGTACCGACTGGGCAGCGCACACAGTGCCCCGCCAGCATTGCGGAGAGATTCTTTCTATATAAATTCCCTGTAACACTTAGTACGGCCAGACGCTCACGAGTCCGCAGGACTCGCCACACCAATGGCCACCCTTCTCCAGTACTACAGCCGCTCTGTAGCGCCGGCGTTCTGACAGCAATTCAAAAAATTAAATTTTAATGGCCGCTATTGTCACGGCGGCTTGCAGCGCCAGGATGATGCCGCAGCTTCGGGGGACTTAGGGTAGGCTTAAAGAATGGTCACGTTCCAGCCTTTGACCGAGATTGTCCAGGAGAAGAAAAGGGCAGCGCTGCTCAGCATTGGCTCGGCGGTGTTGTTGCTGTGCCTGAAGACATTTCTGGTGGTACGGACTGGCAGCCTTGGCGTTCTCTCGGAAGCGCTGCATTCGGGTTTGGACCTTGTGGCGGCGGTGATCACGTTTCTGTCGGTGCGAGTTTCCGACCAACCCGCTGACGAGCGGCACCCGTACGGGCATGGAAAATTCGAGAATTTTTCGGCGTTCATCGAGACTGGTCTGCTGGTCGCCACGGCGTGTTACATCATTTACGAGGCGTTTTTGCGGTTGTTCTTTCGTTCGGTACACATCGAGCCGAGCCTGACAGCCATCGTGATCCTGTTTGTTGCGTTGGCTATCGATATGACGCGGGCCCGTGCATTGAATAAGGTTGCCAAAAAACATACCAGCGAAGCTTTGGAAGCGGATGCGCTGCATTTCTCTACTGACGTGTGGAGCACGATTGTAGTCATTGCCGGGATTGGGCTGGTGTGGGCCGGGAATCGCTGGAACTTGCCGTGGCTGAATTATGCGGACGCGCTGGCCGGACTGGGTGTGGCTGGCGTGATTCTGTGGGTCGGCTCGCAGCTTGGACGGCGTACGCTGGATGCGCTGCTCGATGCGGCTCCCGAAGGCCTACAGACCGAGATCACAAGCGCGGTGGGCAGTATGAATGGCGTACTCGATGTCGAGCGAGTGCGGGTGCGGCGCGCCGGCAATCGACACTTTGTGGACGCGACAGTTTCTGTACCGCGAACCGCAACGCTGGAGCAGGTTCACACGTTGACAGATGCCATCGAGGAGCGCATTGGAGAGATCGTGCCGGCAGACGTGATTGTGCATGCCGAGCCGCGCGCGCCGCGCAATGAGCATCTGTTCGAATCGATTCGAGCAGTGGCACAAAGATTGGGGCTGGCGATTCATGATGTCGCTGCGTTTCAGCAAGATGGCCAATTGTTCGTGGAATTGCATCTGGAAGTGGACGAGAATTTGAGCCTGGGCGAAGCGCATCGCCAGGCAACCGAGCTCGAGGACGGCATTCGCGAGCTGAAGACCAAGACGGGCACCAAGAATGTGGATGTGAATATACACATCGAGCCACTGGGCCGGCACATTGCGACGCCCGACACGCGCGTAGGCGAAATGCGCCAGTTGGAAATGACCGTCGAGATGTTTCTGAATGGGCTGCTAAACGAATACGATGAGCTGATTAATTGTCATAACGTGCGGGTGCGGCAGGTAGAGCAGCACATTTTGGTTTCTTGCCACTGCACGATGAAAAGCGCGTTGCCCATCACGCGAATTCACGATGTGACCGCTGCGTTGGAAGATCGAGTAAAAGAGCACTTCCCTCAGATTTTTCGGGTGACGATTCATCCTGAACCTCCCGAAGCGCAATAATACGGCCTTTTATTTAAGGCTTAGTTGGAGATGAGAGTGCTGCTGAAGCGCGCGTAAAGAGTTGTGCGCCCATGGCAAAGAGGGCGGGAAAGCAGACAAGCACGTAACGTGGCTCCGGGGTTTCCAGGGTGGTCAGAAACGCGGTGCGAGCGAGGATGTAAAGCAACATCATCACTACGGCTGGCCTGGCGTATGGGCACTTCCACAACTTCCATGCGCCGAGCAGGCCAAGCGCAACGTAGAGAATATTCAGGAAGAAGTAGCAGACGGTTACGCGCTGATCGACACGATCTTCGACCCACATGTAGCGCAGAGGAAAAACGTGCCCGGAGACAGGGATCAGTTCAATTCGCGGGGTAAACCAGATACGAACGGCGCGGCGAAGCGGAATCCAGAGATAGGTACGAAGCGGGTGGCGAGCGGTCCGTTCGCGAGCAAGCCGCGCGAAGATTTGATCTTCCTGCGGCGTCCAGGTGAGTTCCTCGTTGTAGGTGTCGAGCACCGTAGCGACGCGCTGTTTTTCTTCTTGAGTATCAAAGGCAGTAGCGGGAATGTCTTCGAGATTGATAGCCTCGTCGTTGAGTTTCCAGGGCACGAGATAGCAGTCGCGAAAACGGTAGAGCCAAGTGCGTTCCCAGGCCATGAAACCCTTCGGGTCGACTTCGCCAGGGAGAGTGGTGTCTTTTGGCGCCAGGGGCTGGAATTCGTGGAGGGTGACGGCGTTGCGAATGGTCCAGGGAATGAGGGGGACGACACACGAGACCCCTAAGGCGAACAGCATGGCAACCAGGCGCTTTGTTTGGCGTTGGCGAAGCAGGTAGTAGGCGAGAAGGGCCGAGGTGGTCAGCAGGAGTAGGGGTGCCTCGGGGCGGACCAGCGTGCCGAGGCCAACAGTAAAGCCTGCGAGGGCAGCGACAGGCCAAATGTTTTTGGCCCAAAGAGGCAATGCCAGCCAGTCGGGGGCGGTGCCAGTGGCCTGAACGACGACCAGAGATAGGAAACAAAACGCCACGGCGGTAAAGAAGGTGGCCCAAATCTCGGTGAGGGGCACGGCCACGTAATTTGCTGTGAACGGGCAAAGAGCCGCCAGCCAAACGCCGACAATGAAGGTGCGCTGCCAGCTTAGGCGCTGATCGCAGACTTTGGATAGCAACGCGGCCAAGACACCCACAACCAGACAGGTCAGCAAGTCGACACAGACCTGAGCCACCATCAGCAGGAACCGTGCCTGTCCGCCCACCTTGCCTGACAGCGCGTAAAGGATGGCCAGGAAGGCGGGATAGCCGGGCATGCGGAGATCGACCGGCGTAGGCTGACCGGCGATGTCCATGGCAAAGAGGTGGTGGCGAAGCCAATTGGTGGCAATTTGCTCGTAGATGATGGTGTCGCCGGAATTTGCGGGAAACTTCAGGACGAAAAATAAGCGGAGGCAAGCCCCAACGAGGAGTGCCGCAAGTGCGTGCGAGAAAATTCGCTTCATCTGTGACTTGCATCTTACAATAGTGTGGTTGGCTTCCACTCGACGGAAAGCATCCAGACACCCGGCGCGTCCCATCCTGCACCGGCGGTCGACCAGGTTGAATGAAGGAACGTAAACCAATATTTTACGACGCGGAGAAAGTCCGCTGGAGACGCACGCGTCGTGTGATGGAAATAAGCGGAGTGCTGCTGACACTCCTACTGGTGTATTTTTTTGTGACCATTGCGGGCAGCGTAGAGCTACCGTCTTCGCTGCTTCCGGACACGCATCCTGCCTATCACGCCATTAAGAAAAAATTTCTGAAGACGGTGGCGTTGCGCGAAGGACGGCACACGCGTATCGCGCACATCGGTCAAGTGCCGGAAACGTACGATCCGCTGCGCGCGGCGTTTTTTGTTAGCTGGGATCCGAACAGCTTGGCTTCGCTGAAGAAGCATTACAAAGATATCGACTTGCTAATGCCAGAGCAGTTGCATGCGGTATCGCCTGACGGCGCGCTCACCGTGGTGGACTACGAGCGCGGCCAGACCCTAAAAGCTTCTCCGGAAGAGATCATCTCGCGACTGAAGCAGGACAAGCTACATCAGTGGATGCGCTCGCTGAATCCGCCGATTGAATTGCCGATGATGGGCTTGCTGAACAACTACGACGGCAAGGTTTGGCGCGTAAAGGAACTTGCTGACCTGCTGGCGAATCAGGCGTCATGCGACCGATTGATCGCGGATGTAGTTCAGTACGCGGTGCAATCGCATGAAGTCGGGATCGTGGTGGACTTCGAAGAGATTCCGGAGAAGAGCCAGCCGCGCTTTCGAAAATTCATTGGACAACTGGGGCCAGCAATTCATGCCGTTGGATTGAAAGTGATGATTGCGTTGCCGGCGCGCGATGACGCATACGATTACGGCTTTTTTGGGCGCGAGACAGACGCCATCATTCTGATGAATTACGATCAGCACTGGGAGACTTCGGAGCCGGGGCCGATCGCCGCGCAGGATTGGTTCGTGGAGAATTTGCGGCAGGTGAAACAAGTCGTGCCCGCGCAGAAAATTGTGGTGGGCATTGCCAATTACGCCTACGACTGGACAGAAACTTCAAAGAAACAAAAGCCGCCTGCGCAGGCGTACAGTAACCAGGAAGCATTGCTGCACGCGCATGAGTCGGAAAGTGAAATCGAGTTCGATTCAGCCTCGCTGAATCCACACTACTCGTATTCCGACGAGCATGATCAGACCCACCAGGTATGGATGCTGGACGCTGTAACGGCCTACAACGAGTTGCGCGCGAGTGAACGGCTCGGAGTGCAAGGTACCGCACTCTATCGATTTGGTGATTCGGATTCATCCATCTGGCCCATCTGGGATACGCCTCGTCCGGATGACGCGACTCGGCAGAAGATAACAGACCTGCCGCCTGGGCCTGATTTGATTTTGGAAGGCGATGGCGACATTTGGCACATTGCAGATACACCGAAACAAGGGCGCCGCAGTTTTACCTACGACCCTGCCACGGATCTGATTACTTCAGAAAAATACGAAGCGATCCCGCTTTCCTACGACATTGATGAATTGGGCGGGGCCAAGAAGAAGCTGGTTCTATCGTTTGATGATGGACCGGACCGGCGGTGGACGCCGAAGATTTTGGACGTCCTAAAAGAGAAACATGTGCCGGGAGTTTTCTTTGTGATCGGCGATGAGGCGAATCGGGCGCCGGATCTGCTGAAACGCGAATACAACGAAGGCCACGAAATTGGCAATCACACGTTTACGCATCCGAAGTTCGATGAGATCTCACGTACGCAGATCAAGTGGGAACTGAATCTTACACAGCGGTTGATTGAGAGCACGCTGGGCGTGAAGTCGATTTTGTTTCGGCCGCCGTATGGCATCGATCACCAGCCAGAATACGCGGAAGAAGTGGCGCAACTTCCTTACCCTCAGGAAATGGGCTATTTGATTGTCGGACAGCGCATCGATCCTGACGACTGGCGAATGACCGACGCGAAGGCGCAGCGTCCGGCGCAGGAAATTGCCGACGATGTAATTCGCCAGGCTAACTCTGGGAACATTGTGCTGCTGCACGATGGCGGAGGCGAACGGGCGCAGACGGTAGCGGCAATACCGCTGATCGTCGACCAGCTTCGTGCCAAAGGTTACGAGTTCGTGTCGGTGTCCGACTTGATCGGGAAAACGCGAGCAGACGTGATGCTGCCGTTGACCTTTCGGGAAAGACTAGCAGCACGCGCAGATGGATTCATCTTTAGCATATTTCAGTGGTCGCGATTCACGATTGCGACGATCTTTATCCTGGGAATTATTCTGGTCAGCGGTCGAGCGATTATTATCGGAATTCTTGCCATTATAGAAAAAATACGGCCGGATCATGCCGTGCTGCCTGATCCACCTCCTGCGGTAACGGTATTGATACCGGCGCACAACGAAGAAACGGTAATTGTGCAGACGGTCACATCGGTGCTGCTATCGGATCTCACGGACATTCACGTGATCGTTGTGGACGACGGCTCGACGGACCGCACGCTGGAACTGCTACACGAGAATTTTGGCTCAAATGACTGCGTGCAGATCATTCACCAAGTGAACCGCGGAAAAGCGGCTGCGTTGAGTCATGCACTGCTAGAAGCGAAAACCGAGATTGTGGTGACGATTGATGCGGATACGGAAATTGAGTCGGATGCTATTCGCAAGTTGATCCGCCATTTTTCTGACCCACGGGTGGGCGCTGTCGCAGGAAACGTTAAGGTGGGAAACCGGTCGCGCTGGTTGACGCGCTGGCAGGCGCTGGAATACATCACCAGCCAAAACATGGAGAAGCGGGCGTTTGACCTGCTGAATTGCATCACGGTGGTGCCCGGGGCGCTCGGGGCGTGGCGGCGGCAAGCTATCGAGTCAGCAGGAGGAATCACCGCGGATACGGTGGCAGAAGATGCGGACCTGACGATTGCGATTCGGCGATTGGGATGGCGTGTGACGTACGACGAAGAAGCCATCGCGTGGACAGAAGCACCGGAAAAGCCCGGACAGTTGATTCGCCAGCGGTTCCGCTGGACATTTGGAACGCTGCAATCTTTCTGGAAGCACAGCGACACATTGTTTCGGCCGAGATATGGAACGCTGGGCTGGGTGGCCTTGCCCAACATTTTCATTTTTCAGATTGTGTTGCCGCTTATTTCGCCAATTATCGATTTGCTGTTTTTTGGGAGCCTGGTGTTGTGGGCGCTGGCGCAGTTGCACATCACGCAGATACCGCAATTATGGACGGCGGCGGACGTACAGCGTTCCGTAGTGTTCTTTCTGGGTTTCTTGATCATCGATGTGTTGACGTGCGTGATTGCGTTCGCGCTGGAACACAAGGAAGACTGGACGCTGCTGATTCCTGTGCTGTTGCAACGCTTTTACTATCGGCAACTCATGTACATCGTACTGTTCCGGTCGGTGAAAGAAGCGGTAAGTGGACGACCCGTTGGCTGGCGTGGTGTGGAGCAGGAACCGCCGCGGCAAACGCCAGAGCCTGCAACGTTGTAGCTCTCGCCATGTTTGGCGAGTCTTAAAAAGTTGGATTAACCAAAAACGAATCAGTGGGATTGTGTCGGTTCGCCGGTGGGCACCACGGTTTTTGGTGGCGGCAGAAAAAACCCTCGTGGAGAAGTCATAAAACAGCGAAAAAGAGTACGCAAGATTTCTAGATGATCTTGCCGCGAAACATCTTGTGCGCGCAACGCCAGGCGCAGAGCCAAGTAAAAGCTAACACCGAGATTCATGACGAACGTAAAAGCAATCCCCAGGCTGGCAAGCAGCAACGCGCCGGTACCAACGACTTCCAAGCCTAACGACGCCGCGCCAAGCGCTAGCGTTCCGCTCGACAAAGTTACGTGGCGCACATCGAGCGGCAGGCCGAAGAAGTGGCCCATCATCGGAGTCATGCCCAACATAAAACCGAGCGCGATGGAACCGCCCCAGCCCGCGATATTTTTCGAAAACGTATCGGCGATGCGCGCCACTCTTTCCGGATCGAAAGAACTGCCAAGGCGATGTTCCGCAATCGCTTTGGGTAATTGATGATAAACTGCCCAATTTTCAATCCAGCCACCGGCCAGGCTGGAGAGCCACAGGATTACGCCGGTAATCATGGCGTAAAAAATGGTGCCGCTGCGAAATGGAAACAGCGAATGGACGTTGTACCAAGCGGTCTCTTCAGACAGGAAGGGGTGATCAAAAATCGCGCGCCAGATCACGCTGAAGACCACGGCGCCAACACTGACCGCAACAATGTTTCCGAGCGCGGCGGCAAGTTGGGAGCGTACGATTCTCTGCACATAGGTGATGAGTTCATCGCTATTCGAGGCGTCGCGCGAGTGATGGATGATGCGAGCCAGCGCCGCGCCAGTCATGGAAGGCTGCTTGGTGGCCAAGGCGAGATGGAAGTTCTGCATGAGCACAAAGCTGACTGCATAATTCAAACCGGCCAGGAAACCTTCGACGAAGGGCGGCAAGCCGCGGTGGGTGACGAGCAACTTGATAGCCGCGGTGCCAACAGTGAGAATGCCGCCCCCGAGCGCGGCGCGCCACATCTGCGAATACTCTTCGCGGTTGGAAGTGATGTAATGCTCGCCCGTTTTCCCAGCCCATTCGACAATCTTTTTAGCCAGCAGACGAAAGCTATTGTGAAACAGATTAATGAGGCTGCTGTCTTCCAGACGGCCACGAATGACGTCACGCAACAGGCGCGTGGTCGTGACTTTCTTCGGAGGCCCCGACTGAGCCACCAGAACGCCAGCGATAATCTCCATGCGCAGCAAACTTTTTTCGACGACATCGAGTGCGTAGACGATATCAAGGTTGACGCCGCGCGCATCGAGATGGGCCACGATGCGCTCCAATTCCGCGCGACACTCGCCCACTGTGGCTTTCCAACTTTGCGCGCACGATGCAACATCCTGCTGGCGGCGCAAGGCGTCGATCAAAGCGTCACCGCTGCGTGTGAGGCGGTAAAAAGCGGATTCCTGCACGGAGCCGGCCTGGCTACGGGCGCGAAGTTTCTCAGAAAGGCCGAGACCCTGAACTCTTGCGCCTAATAACGAAAAGGCGTCGAGCAGCCAACTGACGGGTTTCTCCCATACGCCAGGG
>Ga0210401_10007431_pt1 | contig 10986 bp, 12 predicted proteins | sample IncBWH32MmetaG_FD_150866 | JGI IMG/M metagenome (GOLD analysis project Ga0210401, IMG submission 150866) | Forest soil microbial communities from Barre Woods Harvard Forest LTER site, Petersham, Massachusetts, United States - Inc-BW-H-32-M | ecosystem: Environmental > Terrestrial > Soil >... | reverse complement strand
AGTAATTGTGCGCGGCTGTCGATCGACTCCTCTTCCAGCGCGCTGCCGAATTTTACCTGCTCGATGCGCTCGCTCTGAAGCGCCTCAGCTGCCTTTATCCGCGCTGCGGTGGCGCTGCGGTGGGCGTCAGCGATCAAGATGCTGTAGTAGACCTGATGAACGGCGAGAGCTACATCGTTTCCCGTGAGCTGAGCCTTCGCACGAGATGCTCTTAACTCGGCTTGTGCCAGATCGTTTTCCCGTCTGATCTTGAGCAGAGTCGTCAAGGGCTGGGTAATTTGTGTTCCGCTAGTAGTCAGGCTGCGCCCTCCCTGGTTGATGATGCTATTCACCGGAGGAATTTGAGTTCCTCCCGCGAAGCCGAGGCTTCCGGCGTTAAGCTCAATCAACTGCGTGTCGGTCAAATGCATGAAGCTGCTGTCATTCCGTATCGATGGAAAATATGAACTCTTCGCGACCTCCTTTGCGTGCTGTTTCTCCTCGACGGTGTAGCCGGCAATGCGGATGTCGTGGTTGTGCTTAAGGGCCAACTGAACGGCTTCCTGCAGTGTCATGTGGTGCGGGGGTGTATTGACTGTTTCCTCGGGCTCCGCAAGACAGGACGAGGACGTGATCATCATGAGTAGAAAGAGCGCAGCATTTCGTATCATCATTTGGACTCCTTCGCGGAGGCTGGTATTTGCTGTTGCGCACTCAAGTCGGCATAGTCCAAGGGCGATCGCCGTAGCAAAACGACCAGGATCAATGCGAATGCGCAACTCCAGGCGATCAGCAGGAACCCGTCGTTAATGCTCAAGCTATAGGCCTGCAGACGCAGTCGGGCCGCAATCAGATCGACGGCGCGGGCTCCTGCGGCGGCCATACCGGACGATTTGGCGTAGAGACCCGCGGTCATGGCGTGAACGTTCTGACTGGTGATCCAGTCACCGCTGCTGACGTGAAGTCCCAGGAGGTTCGAGTGCAGCTTTTCGCGTTGCGCCACAAAATGGCCCATGTAGATGGCGCCTGCAGTGCCGCCGAAAATGCGGATGACGTGAAAGAAGGCCGAAAAGGTCAGGACCCATTCAGGTTTTGCCAAAGCCCCCGCGAAGATTGCTTGCAGCACGATGCAGCCGACAAGTCCGATGAAAGCGAACGCCTGCCCGGTGCCGGTGAGCAACTCGGTGCGGTAGAAGTTCTCGGCCGCCCACGTACTGCTGTACTGTGAATCCAACCAGGCAGCAAAGGCAGTACAAGTAAGGCCGACGGCCAGGAGGAGACGGGAGTCAAATTTGCGCAGCAACAAAAGCGCAGCCGTGAAAGCGAGGGGAATCAGTGGAACAGCGCTCCAAATGATCGCAGGTCCAATCTGGTCGGGTTCGAATCCGCGGATGGCCAGCGCCTGTGGGACCAGGATGATAGTTGTGCAAAGCGTGAAACGAAACCAGAAGAGCAGGCTTCCCAACAGCACGATGTTCCACTTGAACAGATAAGGCAGCGCCACCAGAGGATTGGGACCGCGCAGCCTCCGAACCAGCGCGCAAAGCAGGAGGAACGTCCCCCCGGCGAACAATCCGTTGAATACTCCGGAGCGCCACCAGTCGAGCCTTTCCCCTTGTTCGCAGGCGGCCAGCAACATAGCGAGGCCAGCACTGGCATACAAAAATCCTGCGAAACTCGGCGCTCTCCCGGATTTCTTCGTCGAGGTGGCCTTAGGTATCCCGTAATAGATACAAATCATCATCACGGGGGTGATGAGCGCCGAATTCCAAAACATCCAATTCGAAGAGAGATTGTCTCTGTACCAGCCGTAGAGCGAAGGCGCGATGTTGACCGCACCGTCGACAAAGGTCGCGTACAGGGCAAGCGTGAAAGGAAGGTATCGAAGCGGAATGTTGCGAAGCGCGAACGTGAGCGTGAGTGGATAAAATGTGCCAGAGGTCAGCCCGCCCAGAAGTACCATCGCAATCACCAGGCTATAACTGTGCGCCAAGGGCAAAAAGATAAACAGCACAGTGAAGAACGCGGCGGCTGCGAGCAAGATGCGCCGCGGTCCTATCAGACCACCGAGATACACCGTGAATGGGCCTATAAACATCAGGCCGACATCGAAGGCAGTGCCAATCCACGCGCTCCCGTCATATCCAAATCCATGGAGACCCCTGAAATCGGGCAAGCCGAGGGAAATCATACGGCTGGTTAGCGTGACAACTCCTGCGCCCGTAACTACGCCCAGAATGCCCAGCAGTGGCCTGGTCGAAACCTCCGCAGGCATCGCGGCGGCGGCAGCGCGCGCAATCTGCATCGGAGACGGGCGAACTGTGATGGTCGAAGCTGCCATATGTTCTAGCTCACCGTCTCGTGCGCACTGTTGCAATCACCGAAATTCCGGGACGCAGTTTCGTCGCAAAGGTCGAATCCTCCAGCGCGATCTTGACCGGAATACGCTGCACGACTTTCGTGAAATTGCCAGTAGCGTTGTCGGGCGGCAACAGGGCAAATTGTGATCCACTGGCTGGTGCGATCTCGACTACCTTGCCACGAATGAGTTGTCCGGGATATTGGTCAACGCGAAGTTCGGCAGGGTCGCCGACCTTCACGTTGGTCAACTGGGTTTCGCGGAAGTTTGCCTGCACCCATTTTGTGAGAGCAACGAACGAGATCACCTGCGTTCCAGGAGAGACAAGCTGTCCGGGCCGAACTTGTCGTTCGCCCACGGTGCCGTCGCCCGGAGCGTAGATTTTGGTGTAACCAATGTTCACAGAGGCTACCGCAAGGTTCGCCTGCTTCGCGCGCAGGTCAGCCTGAAGTTGCATCTCACCGGATTCGAGGACGGCTTTGCTGCGGCGCTCGGCTTCGGCAGCGAGTTCACTACTACGCAACATGGTTTGGGCCTGATGGAGATCGGCATCACGGCTGGCAAATTGGCCTGACACGTTTCCATCCGTGGCGACGGCGGTCTCGAGGTTCTGTTGAGTAGTCGAATGAGTCTGATAAAGGCCTTCCTGGCGTTTGCGTTCCGAGCGAGCACGAATCAACTCAGCCTGTGCCGCTTCCTTGCCAGCTTCGGCAGCTGCAATCTGCGCCCGTGCCTGATCGATACCCGCCAGCGCTTTGTCTATGCGCGCGTCCTGTAACTGGCGCTGCCGGAGGTTTTCCTCAATGCCCGCACGCGCAGCCGCAACCGCGGCATTGGCTTGATCAACCTGTGCCCGATAGTCGTCATCGTCCAGCTCAACGAGGAGATCGCCCTTGTGCACCTGTTGGTAGTCAGCCACATCCACGGAGCGTACGATGCCCGCCACCTTGGTGCTGAGGGGAGTCAGGTCGCCGCGAACGTAAGCGTCATCCGTAACCTGCTCGACCTTGCCACCTTCCCACGCATTCCAGTTACGTGTGATGGTGATCAAAACGGCCAGAACGAGAATCACCACGAGAATTGGAGTTGTGTAGTTCTGCCATCTGGCACCTCGGCCAGGAACGGTCTCATCTGTACTGACCTTTGGCGGCACCAGTTTCGATACGGGTGTCGGAGATCCAGCAGACAATGGCGTGGTGGACATTCAACCTGCTCCTTCGGCAACGAGAGATCTCGAAACACATAAAGTTTCGACGACTCTTGTTGAAGCAACTGCATCTCCAATCGCGACGAGGACCGAACAATCGCAAACTCACGATTGCACGCGCAATCGGAACGAATTCGGCTTTCGCGCTGGAACGCCATGACACTTGACACACGTGACACTTGACACCATTTGACGGAGGACTGCTCTTTGGGATAAAACCTTCTCGAATTCGATAGGCTCCTCGTTTTATCCTCCATGTATGCGCCAATACCCGCTTTCGCCTTCGTCTGTGTCGCGTTGGCGCTTAAAAAGCCAGAAGACAAGTCTTAACAAGGCAACGCATAACGCGAGTGTCAGTAAAATGACCAACAGCCACTCGCCCACATGAGAACCGAAAGCATAGCGTCTGAACCAATTCACTAGAAACCCCTTCAATCGATAGGGACACCGAGGGCGAGGCAGGCATGCAACCTCCGCATTCCGGCGAAGTTACTTGAACCACAAGTGCCTCCACGGTAATTCGCCGGGTTTGTTGATCTATCGAATTGTCTAATTTCGTTCAACTGCCGGGGGACCAGTCGCCACCTCGGCAGGCATCGGACTGAGCAGTTTCTCAATCGCCCGTTCCATGGTGCGGTTCATTTCAGTAACCACAGCTGGAACATCGGTCCTATTTACGTCTCCTATTTCCGAAACAGCGTTGGTCCAAACGGTGGTACTCGTACCGATATTTGTCATCTGCGCGGAGATTGCGACTTCGACCTTGACGCCACCTGCGTAGTCGAATTCGTCGAGCTTCTCCAATCGTCCGCTAAGCACGTATTCGATGTCGGGGCGACCATCGTAAGCCTTGACACGGGCAAAGTGTCCGCTGGCACGAAGCCGCTCGATTACTGAGTTGGTGACAAACTCACAAGGATTAATCGCCCAACGGTGGTACGCATAGAAGTTGATCTGTTCTGGAGACGTTTTGTACACGATGCCTCCCTGCCTCAGGTAGGCAGGTGCCCGGAATTCACGAATTGCCACCGTGGCGTGCGCGTTTTCCGCAGGAGGAGGATCTGGCGGCGCAGGCAGGTTGAGTGTGTAATAGTTCGGATACCTCACCTTGCCTCCGCAGCTGGTCAGGATCACCAGAGCTGCCAGGGAGAAAACAATTGTCGTCACTGTTCTTTTCATTTTCATCTGCCGGCGCCGCGCGCCGAACTGGGTAAGCACACCTGTCTCTTCACTCGATCGCATCATTTCGGCACCTTCCTATCTTCGGGCTGTTTGACACGAATCAGACTCCACGGACGCTGTTTCACCGAGTCGGTCAAGTCGTCCAGGTTTTGCGTTACCGTGCGCAGATTTTCGATCGTGTCATCAATCTTGTAATCATTTGCTCGCACCAGTACCTGCATGTCAGACAGCAACTGTTTGGCTGCGAGCAAAGTGCTCTGCAGTTCCGCTAGATCCTTGCGGATTGGCTCGCGTACATCGCTCACGGTACCATTCACGTTTTGAACGGTGTCATCGGCGTGCTGGCTCAGCATGTTCAACTGGTCGGTAAGACGATCGATTTTGGGCCGTTCAGTCTCTAGCATTTCGTTGACGTTATCCAGAACGGCTCTAATCCTCTGCTGATTGGGTTTCCCGGTGACGGTATTCAGGTTGGCAAGCAGACTGCGCGCATCCCCGCTGATCCCCTCCAGTTCGCCGCGCGCCTGCGTGATCAAACCGTTCGCGTTGTCCGCCACGACGGCCATCTTGCCGGCGATCTCGTCTAGGCTGAAAGATTCCTGTGATGAAATGGCCGAGCCCGGCGGGAGACGTCTGGCATCGTTGCCGCCTGTCGTAATGGACAGTGCGGCTCCGCTCATCACGCTGACTAGCCCCAACTTGGCTACAGATTTTTCGTTCAGCGGAGTGTTTTCTTTTACATCAAGCAGAATTTCAATCTTGGTTGGGTCTGACGCGGCAGGCCGTACCGCCGTCACCTTCCCCACGTTGATGCCGCCAAACAGCACCGACGCTCCCGGCTCCAGCCCACCGGCGTAGCGCAAGTATGTGCGGTATGGAACGGTGTGTCCGCTGAACTCCGCATTGATGAGGTAGATGAGCGTGAATGCCAGGATCGAAAAGCATCCAAGGACGAACGCTCCAACCTTTGCTTCCGTGGTCACGGGTAGGTCTCCTGAGACTGCATATATTTTTTGAAGTACGCCGCTATGGCGGGCGTCTTCGCTATGTTTTCGGGAATTCGATCGAGAAACTGACGCACCTGTGGATTCTGGCTTGCCTTGATCTCGTCCTTCGTGCCGACCGAACTGAATGAACCCCGATACAACATGGCGATGCGGTCGGCGATGCGGAATGCGCTCGGTAGTTCGTGAGTAACGACAATGACCGTCATTTGTAAAGCTTCCTTGAGGAGAAGAATCAATTCATCAAGTTCCGCGGCGACGATAGGATCAAGGCCGGCCGATGGCTCATCGAGCACGAGGATTTCAGGGCCGAGCGCGAGCGCGCGCGCCACGGCCGCGCGCTTCTTCATACCTCCCGAGAGTTCCCGGGGAAGTAACTTGCCAAACTCCGCGAGACCGACGGCGGCCAGTTTCATCCACACCACAAGGTCAATAATTGAGGGCACAAGTCGCGTGTGTTCACGCAGTGGCAAAGCGATGTTGTCTTCGACTGTGAGCGAGTTAAACAAAGCCGCGCTTTGAAAGGCCACACCAATGGAACGGCGGAGCTTCTTCAATTCGGACCCTGAGCAACGCGTAATTTCGATACCTTTCACGTGGACGCTGCCTGACTTAGGGCGTTCCAGCCCGATGATCTGGCGCAACAAGGTACTTTTTCCGGAACCGCTGCCACCCAGCAGCACCATGGTTTCTCCGTGCTCAATGTCGAGATTCAACCCATTCAGCACGCGCCGACCGTCGTATTCGACCACCAGATCACGAACCGAGATGATGGGCATCAGAGCTTCACCGTGAAATAAAAGATTGCGGTGAAGACCGCATCCGCGACGATGACGAGGAATGTTGATTTCACCACTGCGCTGGTAGTAGAACGACCAACTGAATCGGGGCCTCCGCGGACACGAAACCCTTCCAGGCACCCAACATGAGCAATGATGGTTGCGAACACTACGCTCTTGATCAATCCCGTGATCACATCGCGCAAGTTGATGGACTTGAACACATAGTGGGCGTATAACAGTGGCGCCAGCCGAGTGCTGAAGAACATGAACAGGCCGCCCGCCAAAATGCCAAATACATTCGAGATGATGCTGAGGCAGGGGACCGAAATCAAAGCTGCCAGATACTTGGGTGCGAGCAAAAACTCCACCGGCTCCAGCGCCATGACGCGGAGGGAATCGAGTTCCTCGGTGACCTTCATGGTCCCAATTTCAGCGGCGAATGCCGAACCCGATCGTCCGCTCACGGCAATCGCCGTGAGCAGTGGGCCGAGTTCGCGCGTAAAGCCGACGGCGACCAAGTCAATTACGTACTGCATAGCCCCAAAGCGTCGTAGTTCAGACGCCCCTTGCATCGCGAGAATGAATCCGGTGCAGATCGCCATCAACGAGACCATCGGCATCGCATCGACCCCGATTTCCAGCATCTGCCTCACAGCAGCCCGCCAGCGGTAACGATTTCCTATGAAGGGCAGCGCTCGTCCCATCGCCCGCAACGTGGCCCAGAGCTGAATATTTAGACTTCCGACATAATCGAGATGTTCGATTGTGCTTTCGCCGACGTTTTCGAGAACCTTAGCCATCAAGAGACCTTTTGGCCGCAATCGCTGCTTTCGAACAGGACCAGCGCACCCGTGACCTCGAATAGCCGCAGCACAGAACCACTGAGTCCCTGCAAGCAAAATGTCATCTCACGATGGCGGGCGATTTTAAGAGCTTCGACCAAGGTCCCGATCCCAGACGTCTCAATGTAGGAAACCCCTGCTAAATCCAGGGTGATCGTACGAGGCAATGGCTCCTCGGACAGGATGGCTAATAGGTGATCGCGAAGGTCGGGCGAGGAATCTACATCGATGCGGCCGTTAAGGCGCACCAGGGCATCTGAACCACTGTGACCCACTGTGATCGAGATGCTGCCGCTTAACGTGAGCGGAATTCGTTTCAAACTACCCCTCCAAACTCTCTCTCCGGTTTGACCGCACAATCCTGAGTTACGCCTATGCGCTTCAGGGCAATCTTCTGTGTGCATGCGGCCTTCCACAACAACGCATAGCGGGGAAGCTCACCCGTCTTGCTGACGATGACTGAGCGTCTTTGTTCAAAACGTGGGGCAGAGCTCAAGGCCTCACCGGCGTGGGCTGGCTCTAACGCTAGGTACTGATTGCTTCTATGGCATCCCAGCAGCCAAGGCGCGCGCCGACCGACGGTTCTTGCTGTTGGCAAGACAAGACCTTTGCATTGCAGCGTCCATGGTCCCTGATGTCACCGGCTATGACGTTCCTGTCAAAAAAGAGTGACACCAATTACGGCCCTTTACGTGTCACCGCATGATGGTCTCGCGAGATCGTGGCCTTGGAGTCAGCGGTCTTGACAATGTCAGTCAGTGAGGTGACATATCGCCTAAATGGCTTTTGCGAGGCATTGCTGTTGTTAAGAACATCGCAAGTGCGTGCAAAGATTCAGAGCACAAACAATCGGGATTGCGGCAGCAGAATTGCTTGAGGAATCCAAGAGTGAGCAGCGATGCCCCGGCGGCACGCCTGCGATCGGAGAACAAATGGATCGTTTGGTCGTTTCATGCACTCGCATTAAGACTTACCGCCCCGGCCGACGTCACGCTTTGTGGCTCTCGACTGTCCTGCTTTGCTGCAGCTTGACCGCGCCAGCGCAGGAAATAACTCAGCCAGGGACCACGAGCGCACCATTCAGCACTCGGGCGACTCATCTGCTGGGATTCGCAAACGCGGGCAATAACAGCACCGGGACACTGTCCGTTCAGGACGATTCGCTGCAATTTCAGCAGAACGGGAAGCCTTGCGCACAAGTGAAGATCGCATCGGTGCGGAATGTTTTTCTGGGCGCGGAGAGCAAGCAAATGGGTGGCTTGCCAATGACATTGGGCAAGACTGCGGCTCCATTTGGTGGTGGCCGAGTCGTCAGTCTCTTTGCCCACGAGAAGTACGACACCCTGACTCTGGAATATGTGGACGCTGATGGAGGAATCCACGGTGCGATCTTCCAGCTAAAGAAGGGACAAGCTGAGCTTGTAAAGAACGAACTGATGGCTCAGGGCCTAACTATCAACTCAGCGCAAGATCAGTCGACGAAAGAAAGCGCTACGGAGGCCAAGCATGAAGACAAGTAAATGCAATTTATCGATCGCTTGTGCGATCACGTCGGTGGCGATCATTCTTTCACTTTCTAGTCGCCTGCCCGGCCAGACTGCGACTGCAAAGTCCACTGGCGGCAACGAGACTTCCGCCACGCGCTGGAGCGTTCAAGTCGACCAGGTCGACGCCGGCAACCTTGACCTCTCCGATTCGTTCCAAATCGCAATTTACGAGAATCTCGTGGCCGAATTGAACAAGACAAAGCAATTCGAGCAGGTGTTCCGCGATGGCGACGTTAGGGCCGGCGAGTTTCCGAATCTGCTGGTGCTGAAAACAACCGTTGAGAAATACACGCCGGGCAGCGAAACGCAGCGTGCTGTGACCACTGTAAGTGGCGCAACGAAATTAACTGTGCGGAATCAACTCCTCAAACGCGAGGGTAAAGTCGTTCTTGAGCGTACCGTGAATGGTGATGTCCGCTTCTTCGGCAGTAATTTGCGGGCAACTCACAATCTGGCACACAACATCGCGAAAACGATCACGCAATCATCCTGGTCAGGTTCCGGGCAACCAACTGCGATGCTCACCGGCCAACTCTGAGTCAGGAGAAAACATAGGTAGCTTTTAGAGATAAAGGGAAATTCGAAAAGGAGCAGGCGAAGGGAGCCAATTATGCTGAGGCTAGCGGGACTGTTTGTTATCTTGTTGACGACGTTTTTGGCCTTTGGCCAATCCACGTCAAAGTATCAAGTGGGCACGATCACTGAGGTTAAGCTCCATCAGTCTGCCGGAGGTGGCGCCTCTGACGCCGCGAGCTATGACGTTTCCGTTAAAGTAGGCGACACCATTTACGTGGCGTTGTATACACCAGCACCGGGCGAGGAGACCGTGAAGTATGCTGCGGGGCGAGACCTGTTGGTGCTCGTGGGGAAAAACACAATTACCTACAACGACATTTTGGGTCGATCATTTGTAGTACCGATAGAGAGCCAAAAACCTGCCGCGAAGGTTAAACAGTCCAAGTCAGTTTCGCGGACGGCTGAGTAGTCACTTGAGATCTCGCAAGAGTCATACTGGACTGTGATTGGGTCGAGGAATAGACGCGGAGAACTAGACATGGAGCGAAGAGATAGATCAACACACTACGGCAAACTCGCACTTTCATTGGGAGCAGCCACAATAGTTGCGCTGGCCATGTTCGCGGCAGAGGCGAAGGCTCAGGCTAGTGGTGAGGGCTTACCGAACCTGGAGGCCCGCGTCGAGCCTTTGAGGCCGGGAGCCACAGAAAGTCAAGTGCTCGCCGAACTTGCCACCCATAACGAGGAACGCAAGGCCGTCCTGCACGACTACACGGTCTCGAGAACCTACCAGGTCCTTGATCTCAAGGGAAAGGTGCATGCGGAAGAAATCGGACGTATGGAGTTTTTCTCACCTGACAAAAAGGCCTTTACAGTCACCTCCGAGTCGGGCTCGGGATTGGTCCGTCAGATGGCGCTGAATCCGCTGATCAATAGTGAGATCGAAGCCGCCGCCGGCAAAGAGCATCATGACAGCGCCATTTCGACCGACAACTACTCCTTGAATCTTTTGGGCGAACAGCAACTCGGCCCGTACCGCTGTTTCGTCGCAGAAGCGGTACCGAAGCGGAAAGACAAGTATTTATTTGAAGGCAGAGTCTGGATTGACGTGAATGATTACTCCGTCGTGCGGATCGAGGGACATCCTGCGAGGAAACTCTCCTTCTGGATCCAGCGCGCAGACTTCGTACGGCAGTATCAGAAGATTGATGGCTTCTGGCTCCCGGAAAAAGACCAGACGCTTGTTCAGGTACGGCTGTACGGGAAGAAAATTCTGAAGATCGAACACCGGAACTATGTCGTGAACGCAGGCCAGAGCACAAATGCACGGACTATCGCCCGCGAGACTGCGATCACTCAGACCAACTAGTTAGCGCAAGCAACTCCATGACGACGGTGCCGAAAGAATAAGCAACTGGGTTCTGCGCTTGGCAACAAACCTCTGAATCCCTCAATCAGAGGATTCGGCACTTCGCGTAATTGATCTGCAACCATTCAAGAGTACCGGCTGATAACACTTCGACAGTCTTGCCGCTCCTGGCCCAACTCTTCCTTTCCCTGCAGCATGG
>Ga0210401_10007430_pt1 | contig 10986 bp, 5 predicted proteins | sample IncBWH32MmetaG_FD_150866 | JGI IMG/M metagenome (GOLD analysis project Ga0210401, IMG submission 150866) | Forest soil microbial communities from Barre Woods Harvard Forest LTER site, Petersham, Massachusetts, United States - Inc-BW-H-32-M | ecosystem: Environmental > Terrestrial > Soil >... | reverse complement strand
ACCCTTCAGGCTGAAAAAGGCCAAGAGAATCAATGCGCACAACGATACTGACCCTCGGATAGCGCTCGAAGCTGACGTGCGAGCCGTTAGAAAAATCACCTAACCGTCAACTGACATGCCGTCCTGAGGTTTCAGGCGCGGCGGTTATATGTGAGAAGAACAGCCACTGCTAGAAGACCTAGCACAAGGAAGATGGCGTGCGCAGGTTCAGGAACCGCGCTTGCTTGGCTTACCGAGATGCTCGCGAAACCGTTAGCTCCCGTGAGAGTATCCGAAATAAAGCTACCGTCCGAAACGAAAGTGCTGTTGTCGTTCAATAAGAACGATGCCGGGGAAATCGTTCCGGTGAGCACCGCTGATACAAAAGTGATTTGGGTCGGGTCAAATTCATAAATCGCTGTAGAACCCGGCCCGGTCGACGCCACGTTCACTAAAAAATTCAAGCTATTGTTCATCGAGTCCAAGTAATTGAAACTCAAGGAGCCGGAGATGTTGAGCCCGCTGCAGGCTTGATAGACAGATGAACAGCCCAAATCCGGCAGATCAGTGAAGTTATCAAGAACGATATCGGTTAAGCCAGTGATAGGATCGCCCGGTTGATAGGAAATATCGCCTAAGAGCACGGTGTCTGCGGCAAGCCGGCAGGTCACGAAAAGAGCGAATGATAGCGCGACACCGACATACCTCATCTGTCGATAGTCCTTTGGTAGCCGCTGGACGTTGCTAAACAAGAAATCTCCTTAAAGTGCAAACCGCGCACTTATTTGGTCGCACAAGCACAGTTAGAGTTGCGACAGTATCATAGGTCTTGTCACGGATCAAGAAGAAATTGCTTGAGAAACGCGAAAAGGTAATGGTACCGACCTATTCTGCAAGAATCCTGTGGAAATCAGGGCCACAATGTGCTTGCTGGATAATCGGACAGATTATCTTTGAAAGACAACGGGATGGGTCATTCCGAGTTTCAAATTCTTTCTGAATGGGGCAATATGCGTGCCTGGCAGTGGGTTCTCACGTTCGCATCGTGGGCACCTATGTGTACGATACCTTCCACGCGAAGTGGATGAAAATTCATCACGTTACTAGCATCACTGTGATTCCTAGCGAGAAGACGGACCTGCATCCCGGCAATCTTTGGGTAAGAAAGGACGCTTGGCTTCCGTTGAGAGTCAGTCACCTACTTCAGTTTATTCTTGCTGCCGGGTGGTCGCCCCCTCCGCTTCATTCCTGTCATCCACTTCGGGGGCCGTCCACGGCGCTTGCTACGGCCACGAGCCATGCGTTCCAACACGAGGATTGCTTCCTCGACCTGCTCTCGTTCGGCGCGGAGTTCGGCCAGCATCTTGAGGATGTCCATTTCTGAAAGTGTACTGCACCGCAGCGCGATCAAGTCGGTTCTGTGGCCCGAGCCGGTCCCGGTGAAGAGCCTTGGAATCGAAACCCGCACATTTCCAGGTCAACATCTACAATAGGACCTCTGGGGTCAGATTCGCTGAACGTGTCGGGGCGGAGGCCCACAACATCCGGAATCACGGCCAAACCGAATTTCATGCGACGCCTCCTCAATATGCCAGTGAGGTCTGCAACATGGCTCACGCGTATCCTACGTTGTCTGCGAAAGCCGCGTAACTGCCGCCGCGGTATCGCGATCCGAAGTTCGCCTGCTCGCGAAGCGGATAGTCCCCGGTATGTGTCCCGGCTCTTCACGATTGTCAGTCTTTCACGATTTCAAGTTTACGCCCTTCTTCTCGCGCGTTTCGTCCCCGGCCTCCGCGTCGCCCGCATCACTTGTAAATCGCCTTCTCCGAAGTAAACGTGCCGTTTGCTCCCCGAACTCCCAAGGCGTATATGCTCACGTTCGAATCATATTCCACTACGCCCAGCCCCGTCATGCCGTTCAGCCCCGGCGGATTGAACGCTATGTGGCTGTGCGCCGCCACGTTCAACTGTCGCGTGGACATCACGCTCCCATTCTCATGGCGAATCGTTTCGGTCACCGTGGCAGATTGCGTCGTGCTCGGGTTCGCCAGCGCCACTCCCAAACTTAATCCGTTGCCGACCTCGTACGGAATTTCCAGACTCGTGCCCCCGCTGGTCAGCAGCGGGACCGCAGCCTCCTGCCCCGCCGTGTCGAACCGGAAAATGGTGGTTCCTCCGATCGATTGACTGCTTAGCACCTCTGCCCATCCCTCTGAAAGATTGTTCGGATCGCTGTCTGCGGTTTCGATCGTCACCGATCCTCCCACTGGAATGGTTCCAGTTGTCGCACCCACCGATAGCCGCGGCGAAAAACTCGCGCCCGTATCGCTCCAGAAATTCACCTTATAAGCGACTGGCACGGTGTCCATATTCAGCAGAATGATCGTGGAGCGCCATCCGCCGCCATCCGCGATATGCGGGATTGTCTTCGTGGCAGGCGCCTGTGGATACACAGCGTCAATGGAGGTAAACGCTGCTCCCGCAGTGCGAACCCCCAATCCGTAGATGCTCGTGTTGGAATCGTACTCCAGTACGCCGCTGCCGCTGATGCCGTTGAGCCCTGGCGGATTGAAAGCAATGTGATTCTGCGGCGACACGTTCAACGTGCGCTGCGCAAACTGGTTGCCGTTTTCATCTCGAATTATCTCCGTCACCGTCGCGCCCTGTGTCGTACTGGGGTTGGCCAGCGCCACCCCCAATGCGAGCCCGTTGCCTGCTTCGTATGGGATTTCCAGTTTCGTGCCCCCGCTGGTCTGCAGGGGAACAGCTGCCTCTTGCCCCGCAGCATCGGATCGGAAAATTGCCGTCCCCCCGATCGATTGACTGCTTACCACCTCTGCCCACCCTTCTGTGAGATTAGTATTGGTGTCCGCCGTCCGTATCGTCACAGATCCGCCTACCGGAATCGTTCCCGTGGTCGACCCCAGAACCAACGGCGGCGTAAACGCTCCGCCAGTGTCGCCCCAGAGATTCACCGTATATGGCGCCGCCATCATGTCCGTGTTCATGAGAATAATGGTCGACTTCCATCCACCACCGTCGGCGATGTGCGAAATTGTCTGCACTGCCTTAAGAACATTAAAATAAAAAGGCGCCGACGCTCCGCCATTTGGATTCATTACTAGAAAGCTATAAGAACCCGAGGCAGCCAGCACCGCGCTCATCTGGAAGGTTGTAGCCGACACATACTGAATCTGAGCTCCGCTCAAGGTAGTTGTCGATCCGTCAGGAGCTGTAAGCGCCACCATCAAGCCCCTCTCGAAATTTGAGCCAGTTACCGCAAAGGCCTGAGCAGTTGGACTCGCAGTTGGAGAGAAGGGACTGATAGCAACAACGGAAGGAGGGCTCGCCTGAATTCCGGCAAGAACAGTGAAATAGAACGGCGTCGACATACCCCCATCCGGATTCGTAACTTGAAAAATGTATTGACCTGCGGACGATAGCGCCGCACTCATCTGTAAGGCTGTCGCCGACACATACTGAATCTGAGATCCGCTCAAGGTAGTTGTCGATCCGTTAGGAGCTGTAAGCACCACCGTCAAGCCGCTCTCGAAGTTCGAACCCGTTACCATAATGGTCTGAGCGCTCGCACTTGCAGTGGGTTGGAACGGAGCGATATTAGCAATAGAGACAAGCGCAGGGTTAGTGGCTTGTGCGGAGTTAACATAAAGAACGACAGGAACGGTGGCGGTTTGCGTGAAACACGGCCTTGCTGCGCAACCCTCCGCCGTAAATAGAATGGTGGCAACGTATTGTCCTGGAATCAGACCAGCGGGATTCGCCATAATCTCGATTGTGCCATTGGCAGGGCCTGATGAACCGGGTGAAGGAGAAATGGACAGCCACCCCTGGATGTTGCTGGAACTCGCGGCTGAGTTATAAATTAGAGTGACGTTGGTTCCTGTGACGTAAGCATCGCTGGGATTGGTCACCGCGACCGGCGCATTTAGCGGACCACTTGAGGAAAACGTGATCACCGACGGCGTTACAGATGGCGGCAATACATCGGATCCCTCTTGGATAACATGAATACCAGCACAATTGTTCCCGTGGCAGGAGACATTCGCGACTACGGGGAGTAGTTGCGGACTGTTTGCTTCTCCGGACGCCGATATCGTAATAATGCCTAAACCTGTCTGAACCTCTGACGGGGTGACCGAGATCGCGAGCACGTTGTCCGAAGGAGCGCTCAGTACCAGCCAATCCGCGACCGCCCCTCCGTTGGAGTATGTCGCTGACGAGAAATTATAGCTGAAGGCAGCTCCCGTGCTCGACACCGAAACGACAGGCGGTGTCACCTGACTTGCGTAGGTGCAAGCCGACCCTTTATCGCAGGTTGCGGAAACTGTGACTTGCACAACCTGAGGACTGAGCACGATGAAGGGTCCGCTAATCGTAAAATGGGCTGTACTGATAACCGTACTGTTCCATAGGAGCTGCACGCTCCAAGTGCCCGCGATACCCGCTGGCGGAAACCCTGCGACACCGATGAAGAAGTCATAACAATAGCTCCCACCGATTTTTGCCTGCGTGAAGTTATTTGTGGCGTAAAGTCGTCCATTTGGCTCAAGCCACTCTACCGAGAAGTTGTCACCCGCGTTTCCGCCCGTGTAAGTGACTACGAACCACACTTTGTTATCGGTGCTTGCGAAGCTAGTCTTTGCTGTCGGAACGGCTGGGCAGGTCCCATTAGCGGCTGTCACCGCAGCGGTCATCTGAGGCGCGATTGGTTGGGCGCGGGCAATCCCGCCATAGATGGTAGAAAAGACAATGCATGTGACGCTGTTAAATAAAACTCGTACCGAAATCATTGTCCTAATTTTCCCGATTAACGCTCGCGCTAGTCTACACCGAGTCGCGACTGAAAGCAAGCCGGTCGGATTGCAGCCGGTCGGATTGCTGCCGATCCGTACGTAGGATTCTCGCTTTTTATCTGCAGCTTCTGATGATTCAGAAATGGAACCTAACTGGCCATTCGGAGCGGCTAGCAATCAGCGGCTAGGGACTCCTGTTCAACTGTGGCGAATCTGGGAAACGGCCGCATCCCTGGTGGCCGGAGCCGACGCCAGGCGCTTTGCCCCAGGATAGAGCCAGAATAAACCGCGGCAGCAACACAGCGTCGTAATGGCCTACCGTCAGGAAGGGCCGAAAAAGAAATCACAAATGCGGGCTGAGTACTTTCACGAAATTAAGCAGAATAACCGAAAAGAGCGCGCCTTTGTGAATCCGATGCCGCCATGTCAGTCGACGCCTTCGAAACGGCTCCAACTCGCGATTGCTAACGGATGACACGCCTCCTTGGTAGTTCGAGTCTAAAAGTCGGGCTATCAGTGCTGGTGTTGTAGCTTGGTCTCGATGCGCTTTGCATCCTTGTTCTGGCGAGGCCATTGAACCAGATTCAGCGCTCGATGGAGTGCTTCATTTCGTGTGCGATCGTCGCTGCCAGACTGATCTGCGATTCGCTCGTAAAGTACTGCGTCCCCGCGAGAAGTATTCCGGACTTGTGCCATTTCCGCTAGGGCTTCCGCCGGTGACCGCGTTTTCAAAAGTATCCTCGCCATCTCCCGCCTCCCAACATCGAGGTCCGCGTATCTGTTCAGTAACTCCTGGTATGCCGAGATGGCCTGCGTAATCATGCCAATTTTCACATAATACCGGGCGAGAGCCAGTCGCGCTGGAAGGTGCGACGGATCCTGCACCAGAATCTTCTGCCACAAGTTCTCTGCCTCCGCTACAGGCTCCTTTCCTCGGGTCAAAAGAACAGCGAGATTATGCCGCGGAACAATATTCGCCGAGTCGGCGGCCACCGCGTCGCGATAGTATTTTTCCGCCTTTCGCCATCGATGATTATCGCTGGAGAGCGTGCCCAATGCGCTCTCGGCGGCGGACTCCTGGGGCATGCGCCTGTCTGGATCATTCAGTATGCCCGCAGCCCTGGCGGCGGCGGCCAGCTCAAACGCCTTCCGATAGCTCCTCTCCGCGTCACTCCGCCTGTTCAGCCGCTGATAAAGAAGCCCAAGGTTGTATGGCAGATACGAATAGCTTGGCTCAATCTCCATTGCGTGTTGGTATTGCTGGATCGCGAGGTCATAGTTCCCTTCCTGCGTAGAAACCAGTGCCGCGTTGTGCCACGGATAGGGCCAATACGGCGCATACTGGATGGCGGCGTGAAATGCCGCTGCCGCCCGCGACAGGTATCGAGTGTTCTTCGACGCCTGCTCCAGATACGCGATCCCCAATGCGTTGTAGGCGTAGCTGCGTTTTGAATCGAGCCGAATGGAATCCAGAAGTAGCTGTTCGGCCTTGGCAAACGAAGCACTGTCCTTCCGAAACAACAGTGCCCTAGCCTCGCAGAAGAGCGCCCTGCTTTCGTCGAATGCCGAAACCCCGGCGAGATCTGTTGCCGCTCGAAAATCGGCTGCGCAACGAGTAAAGCTCGGTGGCTTGGGTTCGATTTGATCGCCCTTGAGATATTCGATCAAGACCTGCTGCCCCCGGTTCTCGAGGGCGACCCGGAGGCGCGCGGAGTATGCCTCGACTTCGCTCGATCCCAAAGCCGCGCGCTTTCGCATTTCTTCCAGAACCTGCCATCCGCTGTTCTCTTCGTCCGGCCCAAGACGTCCGGCTGCGATGGGATCTCGTTCTTCCGGCGCCTTGGGCTCGGATGTCTTTGAGGCTGAGGGTCGTGCGCCGCGTGGCCGCCGAAGCGTGGCTTTCTTAGTCAGGGGCGTAGCCGGTTTCAACGCGATGGTAGGAAGGCTGAGATCCGGAATCAGTGTCAGACGGGGCCTCGGAATCAATTCAGCCGGGTTCTGATCGTTGTTTGTTAGCCGGGTAACCAGTTGATCCACATGCAGCTTCAGGTCGCCGTAGCGAAGAGGTTGGCCACTCGGCCAAGTGCGTGTTGTCAGAGCGTCGAGAACAGCATAAGTAAATGCTCCATGCCCTTCACCGAAATCGTAAGCTTCGTAAGAGTCTTCATCGGAGCTGCTAGCCATAAAAAATCCTAAACCGCTCGTACGCAACTGTTCCTGCAAGGCGGGCTGGAGATCTGCGGACCAGGGAATTCCTCCGATATTGCCCGCCCGGCAGACGTCAGCAAACACCACCACGTTTCCGTAGGCTAACGCTGCTCTCGCCGCGTGATTTCGTATCTCGCTCATGAGGTAACCGGAGACCTTTGCGTCACTGTAGCTGCTGTCGTAGGTTAGAATGACGGGCTGCCGCAGAATCGTATGCTTCGTCTTCCAGTCCTGTTCGAGACTTGGATCGACCCCGTGTGCGGCGATAAAAATCAACAGTTGGTTCTTGGGCGCCGCGTGAGCAGCGATGAAACGGTCGAAGGCGTCGGAAACACTAGCCAGAGTGGCCTGTTCGTTTTTCAACAATTCGATCTCGCAATCCGCAATTTGACCAGAATCGCACCTGCGGAGTCCCCCGCCCCGCTTCGATGCGAGAAACTCCGCGAACGTTTCAGCGTCGGCGTCCGCGTACTGAAGCCACGGAATTCCTGATGCCTTCTGGTAACGCGAGATACCGATCACTAGCGCATAAGCCCCTCCAGATGCGGTTGGCTCGCGCGTATCTTGGGCATAGGAGATGACACCTCGCTTGTGCTCTCTGTCGTCGGATTCATCCAGAATTGACCACGTTAGATTCGGGACCCACGAAGCACCCGGCCATTCCGATCGCACACCGTCATATTCGACGACTGATTCTTCTAGCAGCCCCGTGGCGTAGAGCCGTTTGGCACGTGCGATTCGCCGCAGCAACAAAGGAGCGTCGGACGCCCCGACTAGGCTCTCGTCAACGGTGAGCACTTGTGGATTAAGCGGATTGCCGGGATGCGGCGCGCGGCGGGTTCCCTGCCGCGCCTCTGAAAAGCGGTTCAGTTCCGGCAATTCGCAAACTTCCACCGAAAACTGGCCGGTTACTATGTCGCTGCCGGGCAGGCTGACGGCATCTATTTGGAAGGTCCCGTCGGCTCCCAGCGTTTGGACACTCTTTAACGGACAGAACGCGAACCGCAAATCTCCAGTCGCCTTCAGGAGCACGTCACCGGGGAAAAGCTCCACACCTGGAAGCGCACGAATAGGTACGGGATTGCCCGGCCGTTCGATTCTTCCCCGCCCATCGGCGTCCAGAATTATCCCCACGGGCTGCTCCCCCAGAAGGGCTCCGCACGCGGCAGCCAATAGCCAGCCAATGAAGGGAATACGCGAGGAAATGCAATACATCTGTGCCAAATTGCGGAAAAGCTTCTACGTATGTTAGCATCGTTTCCCTAGTAATGGTATGGCGGCACGACGGACGAAGCAAGGCTGGATTGCATTCTGCGCTGCCATCGCCAGTTGCATTTCTGTCTCTTGCCCCGCGGCTGCCCAGAGTACGCAATGCCTGATTTCCGGCATTGTCCGCGACGAGACCGGCAATCCCCTGGCTGGTGTCCGGGTGACCTTCGTGGCGGTCGACGGAAAAACCTCCGGCGTCCGGTCGACAGGATTGGATGGTTCCTACAATCTGCCTTTGCTCGCTCCAGGGGTATATCGTCTAAAGGCCGAAAGCAATCTTTATCAGCCGCGGGAATATGACGAAATCACGCTGGCCGTCGCGGGGTTTCTCGAAGTTGATTTCGAGCTTCGTCCATTGAGTGATGTGTTCGAGCAAGACATAGGCCACAGCTTTTACTTTCCATCCTCTCAACGCCTGCTGAACTTTTACGGGCCGGACATCGACACCACACGTACGACCCTTGTTACGCCGCTCGACGGTCGTCAAGGACGCCTCACGACCTCGGTTTCATATGTTATCGATCCTGCGGAGATCGATGACTTGCCCCTGACAGGTCGCGATGTGTACACCGCGTTGCTGTTGCAACCAGGAGTTACAGCTGACCCAGCAGCCACCCGCGGCCTCGGTTTCTCAGTGAACGGTCAACGGCCATCCGCATCCAGCTTTCTCCTCGACGGGGTCGAGAATAACAACTATCTGATCAGTGGCCCTTTCCTGACACCCGCTCCCGAAGCGATCCAGGAGTATCGGATGTCGACAAACAATTTTTCGGCGGAGTACGGTGGAACAACTGGCTATATTGCGAATGCTATCACTCGCGTAGCAGGTCCTCGTTGGAACGGATTGATTTACCTCGTAGGAATGAACGACGCCCTGAACGCGAACGGTTTTCAGGAGAACTTCCAAGGTTATCCTAGACCAGCTCTCAAACAGATTGAACCTGGATTTCGCGTGGGAGGCCCCGTTTGGCGGGAACGGATCTTCACTTCCAGTTCTTTTGAATATCTTCGATTACGAGCGCGTCTAGACCCTCAGTCGTTTTTATTGCCAAGTGCCGGCACGATTCTCTCTGCTGGAAGTAACGATAGCGGCAATCTGCTAAAGGAGTATCGAGCCATCGCGGCGCCGCCGGGGCCGGCGGGCGTGGCCGAAGCTGTAATGCTTTCGCCCACCAGCTCTCTGAATCAGTATCTGGGGCTCTCGCGCCTTGATGACCAGACATCGAACGGACTTCACCACGTTCTGATACGAGTTGCTTTTTCCCAGTTCGACCGGCCCGATTATTACTGGACTCCCTACACTGACTTCATCTCCGGTTTCCATCAAGGCTTCCTGAACGTTGCCGCTGGCTCAACCGACAGCTTGACTCCGCACTTGGTGAACGAATCCCGCGCAGCGTGGGGATCCGATCTACTGACAATTGGCGAGAACACGCACACGCTGCCCTCCTTGAGCACTTGCACAGGCGCATCTCTATGCCTCCCTTCAAGTACAAATCCGTTCGCCTACCGGAATCTTGGACGCACTTGGCAGGCGTTGGACAACCTCACCGCATTGCGCGCTAACCACACAATGAAGTTCGGGGCGGGACTACTCGCGCGAAGCCTCGATGGCTATCTCCGCAACGGGGCGAATGGCAGCTACGCCTTTCAATCCCTGGCGGATTTCCTACAAGATAATCCGTTTGAATATAAGATTACCGTCGCCCGGCAGAATTCTCAGTCGACCCTAACGATCCCGGATTTCGACCGCAAATACAGGTATAACGATGTTTTTTTATTTGCCCAGGATTCGTGGCGCGTGAACGATCATGTCGCCGTCAATTACGGCTTGCGATATGAGTATTTTGGAGCGCCGGTCAATGTGGGGCTTCAGAAGGATAACCTTATATTGCTGGGGACGGGCACGAATCTTCCGCAAAAATTGATGGGCGCCTACTTTGCGCCGTTCCCCCTTGGGAATCAGCAACTCTATGGCACAGATCCTCACGATTGGGCTCCCCGATTCGGTATTTCCTGGCTACCTTGGCTTAAGCTCCCCGTTCTGATCCGGGGGGCGTATGGCATATTCTACGACCGGCCCTTCGATAATCTTTGGCAGACGATTCAGAATAACTCCGTGGTGTCCGCGAGTGCTGTGTTAACGTCCGGCTCTATTCCTTATTTGGCGATGGCGCAAGCTGGACCGTCGTCGTTTCCAAGCCTCAGCATTCTGCGAGAGAGTTTTCAACCGACGTTGTTTCAGCCAAAACTCCGCGACGGAATGGTTCAAAGCGCGTTTACCGGAATCCAAAGCCAGGTGACCCCGGCCGTTACGGTAGAGTTTAACGCTCTCGCGTCGCGCGGTCGAGGTCTTCTGACCACAGACTTTATCAACCGGGACTATAGCATGCCAGTGACGGTCACTAACCTCTTCGGCCGGTTGAATCCGGATCTGCCTCCGATCTCCTACCGCGCCAACCAAGGGTTTTCGAATTACGATGCCCTCACGGCACTCCTGCAATTCAACACGAAGCACCTGGGCGGGCAAATCGCGTATACATGGAGCCACTCGATCGATAACCAGAGCGATCCGCTTGCCGGGGACTACAATCTGGAATTCAGCAGCGTCGCAGCCGGAGGCTCTTTCTATGGCCGTGCCGCTTTTGTTGAGCAGTTCAACAGCGGCGCAGATCGCGGCAATTCGGACTTCGACCAACGGCAGAATCTCGTCTTT
>Ga0210401_10007429_pt1 | contig 10986 bp, 6 predicted proteins | sample IncBWH32MmetaG_FD_150866 | JGI IMG/M metagenome (GOLD analysis project Ga0210401, IMG submission 150866) | Forest soil microbial communities from Barre Woods Harvard Forest LTER site, Petersham, Massachusetts, United States - Inc-BW-H-32-M | ecosystem: Environmental > Terrestrial > Soil >... | reverse complement strand
ACCAGGCACAGACGGTTTGGGGCGCTTTCGGTCCCTACCGTCAGACCATCAACGACAATATGCTAGTGGCGGTGATGATCGAGACCCCAGTGGGTGTCGCGAACGCTTACGAGATCGCACGCGTCCCTGGCGTTGACGTAGTCATCGCGGCGAATACGGATCTCGGTAACTTCTCCGGCTACTCTCACGATTCACCCGAATATGCCGACATGTTCAAAAAGATCCACGATGCAACCGTAAAAGCCGGCAAATTCTTTGGGTGCACCAGTTATGACTTTGCTAAAGCGCAGCCTAACAGCGCAGAATATCGATTTATTCAAGGTGGGCCATCGTTCGACGGTTGGCAACCTCCAAAACAAGGCAACGGGCGAGGAGCGGGGTCGACGACAACGTCATCGAGCCGCTAAAGCGTCTCGTTCGCGGCCGCAGCATTGAAATCCAGCTTGTGTTGGCGGCATCGCGCGACATTTCACGGCGCCGCATCCAAGGAAGGACAAGCGCATTTACTTCCAGCTGGACGCGCAAGGAGATGCGTAGTGAGCTCGATCGAAGATCTTGCCAGGCAGCTAAGGAGAATATCGTGAATTTCAGGAACGCTATTTTCGCCGGGCTTCTGTTGGTCGGCATCTCTTCGCTCACGACGGCCCAGGTCCCTACAACGGACCACCCCAATCCGGACCCGAAGGATTGGCCTACCTACGCCGGAACTGACAGCGGGCAGCGTCACTCGCCGCTGAAACAAGTCACGGCGGCGAATGCCAACCGGCTGCAGGCGAAATGGGTATACCACATGGATGGCGCCAACGGCATGGAGCAAGTGCCGGTCGTGGTGAACGGCGTGATGTATATTTCGCAATTCAACCGGGTGGATGCGGTTGACGCGCGTACGGGCAGTGTCTTCTGGAAGTATAAGCGCCCGCCTGCCTCGGGAACACCGCAGCGCGGCACGGCGTACTACAACGACAAAGTCTACATGGTAACGACCGACAGCCATCTCGTCGCGCTCGACGCGCGCAACGGCGGAGTCCGCTGGGAGGCGAAATCGGAAGGCGGCTATTTTCTTGCCGGAGGAGCCCCACTGATTGCCGACGGTAAGGTGATCGTCTCGGGCAATCGACCGGATGGCTTCGTTCAGGCGTTCGATGCGGAAACCGGGAAGTATGCCTGGACTTGGTCGGCAGTTCCCAAACCGGGCGAGCCTGGATACGAGACCTGGGGAGGCGCGAAGCCGCAAGGTGGCCCCATGTGGATGACCGGCTCCTATGACGCGGACTTGAACCTTCTTTATTACGGCACCGGCCAGCCGAACCCGCAATGGACCGGCTTTGAGCGCCCCGGCGATAATCTCTACACCGATTGCATTGTGGCGCTCAATGCCGATACTGGCAAGCTGGTGTGGTATTTCCAGAACACACCGCACGACGTTCACGATTGGGACTCAACTGAAACGATGGTGCTCGTCGACGCGCCATTTAAAGGCCAGACTCGCAAATTGCTGCTCCAGGCCAATCGCAACGGCTATTATTACGTCCTTGACCGCAGCAACGGCCAGTTTCTCCTGGGCACTCCTTTTGTCAGTAAAGTGGACTGGGCCGACGGTCTTGATTCCAAGGGAAGGCCGATCGTCATACCGGGTCATGAGCCATCCGTGCGCGGCACCGAGACCTGTCCCTCCACAGCGGGCGCAACCAACTGGCCGGCGCCGGCCTACAGTCCCGATACGAAGTATTTCTACGTTACTGTCGCGGAGGGCTGCGGCATAAACTTCATCACTTCGAGCACGGCACCGGACGCCGGGACGGGCTACATCGAGACAGCCAATGCCCCCTGGCAAGCCTATGTGCGAGCGCTGGATGCGACCACCGGTAAAAAAATCTGGGAGTACAAACCCGTCCGTTCGAATCATTATGGCCCAGGCTTGCTGTCCACTGCGGGCGGAATCGTGTTCGTACCCGAGCAGTTCGGACAGGTCACGGTGCTGGACGCAAAGAGCGGTAAGCCGGTATGGCATTTCAATACAGGCGATCTCATCACCGCGAGTCCGATCACGTATAGCGTGGATGGTCAACAATTCTTCGCAATCGCATCCGGCACGAATGTATTCGCCTTCGGCTTGCAGGAGGTCAATCCATGAATCGAGTATTGGTAGTTGCAGGGCTGCTCCTGACCTGTATGGCAGGTCCTATTCTTGCCCAGCGGCCCGAACCAGGGCCCGCGAATCCATTCCGGGGCAAACCGGAGGCTGTTCACGAGGGCGAGACTCTCTACGCCGAGCGTTGCACTGGCTGCCACGGACCGAACGGGACTGACGGAGAGATCGGCCCTGCGCTCGTCTCCGGCGAGCGAGCAGACTTCGGCACCACCGATGGGCAAGTGTTCAATACGATCAAGAACGGCATTCCGGGAACGCCCATGGGCCCGCAGAAGCTTGCGGACGACGAGATCTGGAAGATCGCCACGTATATCCGGGCTTTGCGAGGGACGGCGCTTGATAACCCCTTGCCTGGCGACGCTGCACACGGCGAACAGATCTTCTGGGGCAAAGGCCAGTGCGGTACTTGTCACATGATGGGAGGCAAGGGCGGACTAACCGCGCCGGACCTGAACAATATCGCGGGGACGCGCAAGGCCAGCACCATTATCGATGCGCTTACGAAAGCGCAGCACCATGAGTACGGCAGCGGCGGCGCCCATCTGAAATCGTTGCCGTCGATGGAGAGCTATTTGCCCGTGCACGTGATCGCAGGAGATGGAAAAGTTGTCGATGGCATACTGCTGAATGAGGATGGGTATTCTCTTCAGGTGATGGGAAATGATCAACACCTCTATTCTCTGGATCGCGCCCGAATGCGTAGTGTCGTCGTGCAACCCAAGAGCCTGATGCCCACCGACTATGACAAACGCCTCACACCCGAGGAGTTCAAAGATCTGCTTGCGTTCCTAACGCGGCAGGGGACGAAGCCGCCGCCTCCTACACCCGGGAGAGGTGGACCGCCACGGGGAGACGATCAGTAGATGCTAAAACCGATTTGCCTTTACACTGCGTGTATCTTGACCACGCTGGCCGCCGCGGCCGAAGCTGAGAGCCGCTATTTCATCTACGTCGGCAGCTATACCGACGCTCCGTCCAGCTCGAAGGGTATCTACGCATGGCGTTTCGAGCCCTCGTCCGGCATGGTCACGCCTCTGGGCATTGTGGCTGAAACGGTCAATCCCGCGTACGTGTGCGCGACACCGGACGAGCGTTTTCTGTACGCCGTAAACTGGCAGACAGCAGAGGCGGCAAAGGGTGACACTGTTAGCGCCTACGCGATCGACAAGCACACCGGAGCGCTAACGTTGCTCAACAGGGCGAGCGCTGGAGGCGGGCTGCCGAACCAGGTGATCGTTGATCCGCGGGCGAAGTTCGTCATGGTAACGAATTATGGATTTCATGGCAACGATCCCGACCATAACAACTCATCCCTGGCGGCGCTGCCAATTCAAGCGGACGGACGGCTGGGCGCGCCTTTCTACGTCGACCATCATACGGGTGCGGCTTTGAGCCCACGTCAGACTACCGGGGCGCATACTCACGGAGTGGTCTTTACCAAGGATGATCGCTTAGCATTCGTCGCCGAGCTCGGCCTCGACCGCGTATATGTCTATCACGTGGATGCCACAAAAACCGCCATCACTGCGGCGGATCCGCCTTTTGTAAGCGTGAGCGCCGGGTCCGGGCCACGACGGCTTGCTCTCAGCCCGAACGAAAAATTTCTTTACGTGAATCACGAAACCGACTCCAAAGTCAGTGTTTTTGCCATCGATCGCGGAACACTGCAAGAAATTCAGCAGATTTCCACCTTACCAGCGGACTTCACGGGCCGCAATTCCACCGCTGAGATCCAGTTGGACAAGGCTGGCCGGTTCCTTTACGTTTCAAACCGCGGCGCAGACAGTATTGCCGTGTATGCCGTCGACGCCGGCAAGGGGACTTTGACAGTCCAGGGATTCGTTCCGGCCCTTGGTAAATCGCCACGGAACATCACTATCGATCCAACCGGGCATTATTTTTTCGCCGCCAACCAGTCTTCGAACAACGTCGTCATCTTCAGCGTGGACGCAAAGAGCGGCCAGCTCACGCCCACTGGGCAGCAATTGCAAATGGATCAGCCCGCTTCGGTGTTCCTGGTCAAATCGGAATAACCAGTGAAACAGGACAAGTTCTATGAACCCACAACAACGCCACAGACGGAATAGAGTAATGTTGTTGGCAGCATTCGCGGTGATGGCAATTTGCTTCTGGATCGCAGGCGCACGGGCACAGCAGGCCCTTACCGTAGCCCCCTTTACTGACGCGCAGGCGAGCGCGGGCCAAGCCACTTACGCGCAGAGTTGCGCCTCCTGTCACGCCAATTCTCTAGCCGGGAGCGGTGAAGCGCCGGCGTTGGCGGGAACCGCATTCGTGGATTCATGGGGCAGCCGGACGACGCAGGAACTATACAACGAAATTCGGTTGGCGATGCCGCCGGAGAATCCCAACAGCCTCGGCCCCGACACGTATGCGGCCATTGTCGCTTTCCTGCTGAAGGCCAACGGCGCGCAGGCGGGAATGAGCCCTCTTACTCCGGATACCGCCGTGATTATTCGATCGGTTGCAACGGGCCGGACACCAGCGGGCCTCATCGCGTCTGGCGGCGGTCGCGGCGGGCGTGGCGGTGGACGCGGGAAAAACGAGAATTCCGGGGCGCCGCGCGGGGGACGCACCGGCCTGACCGTCGCCGGCACCGTGAAGAACTACACGCCTGTGACCGACGAAATGATGCTTCATCCATCGGACAACGATTGGCTGATGCATTATCGCAATTACTCGGGTTGGAGCAATAGCCCTCTCAATCAGATCACGGCCAAGAACGTCGGCAGCCTTCAACTGCGTTGGGCCTGGCCTTTGGATGAAGGCGCCCGGCAGCAGATCACGCCTCTCGTGCACGATGGCGTAATGTTTCTTTCGGCCAATATGACCAACACCGTGCAGGCGCTAGACGCGCGGACGGGCGATCTCATTTGGGAAAATCGGCTCGGCCCGGTGGGCGCCGCGGGGCAAAACGCCACGCGGACGATGGCTCTCTACGGCAACCTGCTCTTCTATCCGGCCACTGACACGAAGCTCTACGGGCTGGATGCGCGCACCGGAAAAATCGTCTGGCAGACTGCCGTGTCTGATTATGGAGAAGACAAGATTGGCGGCATAATGGTCGCACACGGCAAGCTGCTGGTCGGCCTCACCCGCTGCGATGAACGGTCGGATCGCGACCATTGTTACATCGCCGGATACGACCCGAACACCGGCAAGCAGCTCTGGAAGTTTTACACCATCGCTGCGACCGGCACGCCTGGCGGCGACACCTGGGGAGATCTACCCAATAATAAGCGCGCGGGAGCCGATGCGTGGATAGCCGGAACGTACGATCCAGAGATGAACCTAACGTTCTGGGGGACCGGGCAGGCCAAACCCTCGCGTCGCGATCAGCGCGGCACCAACGGCGATGCGCTTTTCTCGAACTCGACCCTGGCGATCGATCCTGACACCGGAGAGTTGAAGTGGTATTTTCAGAACGCACCCGGCGAATCGCTGGATCTCGACGAAGTATTCGAGCGCGTGCTCATCGACCATGGAACGCAGAAGACGGTCATGACCGTGGGCAAATCGGGGCTGCTCTGGAAACTCGACCGGACCACGGGCAAATTTCTGGACGTGAAAGAGACCGTTTTTCAGAACGTCTGGGCGTCCATCGACATGAAAACCGGCCGGACCACGTATCGCAGCGATATTCTTGAGCAAAAGCCGACCGACTGGCTGGCTTCGTGCCCAAGTCCGGAGGGTGGACACAACTGGCCTGCCACCAGCTACTACCCGGCCGACGATCTAATCGTGATCCCGTTGAGCCAGACCTGCGTGATGTACGGCCCTGGCGGTCAGTTGTTCTACGAAATGCCGGGCACCGATGGGAACCTGGGCAGGGTTTCCGCGTACGAAACAAAGACTATGAGACCGGTGTGGACCTTCCAGCAGCGATCGCCGTTTCTCACTGGCGTGATGTCCACCGCTGGCGGAGTTGGTTTTATCGGCGACTTCAACCGCGTCTTTCGCGCATTCAGCATCAAGACTGGAAAGACGCTCTGGGAGACGCGGCTGCCCACCACCGCTCAAGGCTATCCGGTCACATACAGCATCGGCGGAGAGCAATTTGTCGCTGTGCCGACAGGCTACAACGGCGGAAGCCCGGAACAAAAGCCTACGGTTATGCTAGGCGGCGAAATCAATCGCCCCACGTTAGGCCACGGTGTGTATGTGTTCGCTTTGCCGAAGGCGCCAAGTGAGAAATCAACACAGGAGTAATTGATGGCACGCGAATTAATGAGTTCCGTTCCCGCGGCTGCTGCCACGGTTGCACTGGTCTGCTTCAGCTTCGGCGCCGAAATTTTTGCAGCCACTGAGAAATATCAGGCCTATCTGTCGCCGATGCCGCACAACGACGCGATGCATGCGAATTTCAGCGGCAAGGGCAGCGTCATCGCCACCATCGACGGAGACAGGATGTTGGTGAATGGTACCTTTACGGGGCTCGCCAGTGCAGCCACGAAGGCCCACGTATGTCTGAGCATGGCCCCTGGAATTCCAGGAAAGCCGATTCTTGAGTTCACCGTTCCAGCCGCCGTCGAGGGCAAGGTGACCGGTACGTTCAAGCTAGAGAGCGCTCAGGTAACCGCGCTTAAGACCGGCAAGCTGTACATTCAGATCGACAGCGAGAAAGTCCCGAACGGCAATTTGTGGGGTTGGCTGCTGACCGAACACGAAGTCGTCGGTCAGGACGTTCCCCAAAAAGGGCCCTGGTTCCAGCCGGATTTTGCGATCAAGACCAAGTAGCGGAAAGCCGGGCGTTTGCCAAATTAAAAGATCACCTTCAGGCTGAACTGCAACTCTCGCATATCGATCCCCGCCCGTGTGCTGGTAATCGTCCCAAAGCTACCGGTTCCCGGGATGGGCTGCCCATTGGAGCCGACCGTGTTGTTTCCCAACGTCAGGTTCGGGTCCCCAAAGTTCGGATGATTCAAGACATTGAACGCCTCAAATCGGAATTGCAAGAACCTTTTCTCGGTGAAGTAGAAGTTCTTCAGGGTGGAGAAATCCCAATCGAAGATTCCAGGGCCGATTATCGCGTCGCGCCCAGCATTGCCGTAGGTGCCGAGCGGCTGCAACGCGAACGCATCGATGTTGAACCATTCACCCGTGCTTCGATTGCTGAGCACGGGACTGATGCCGGTCGCATTGGTGCGGTCATACCCGGTGGTGGTCTGTGAACGGTCTGTTCCGGGTGTAACCGTCAGGGGGAAACCACTTCCGAGCGTGATGATAGAGTTGAGTTCCCAACCACCGATCACTTTGCTGGCTAAGCCATGGTTGAGGAACTTGCGGCCAGTCCCGAACGGCAAGTCGTAGACCACCGACGTTACGAAACGATGACGCTGGTCGAAGATTGACAAGCCGCGGTCACACGCTAGACAGTAGCTGTTCTGCGGGAAGAGAGGGTCTGATCCCAGCGTCCGGATGCCGCTGGAATCGTCTATGGATTTAGAAAAAGTGTAGCCGGACAGTATTGTCAGGCCATTAGCGTAGCGCCGGGTAAGCTTTACGGCCAGCGAATTGTAGCCCGAGTTTTCGCCGTTCACAACGCCCTGGAGCAAGCCGTATTCGGGAAACGGCCAGCGTTGCGCCACGGGCGTAGTGCCGGGAAGCGGCTGGTTGGCGAGATAGGCGAATCGCTCGAGCTGCCGCCCCGCGCTTCCCAGATAGCCAACTTCAAGGGATGTGTAACGGTCGAGTTGCCGTTGAATGTTCATCTCGTACTGTTCGATATAAGGTGTTTTGGCGTTGTATTGATAAACCAGAACCAGCGGTTGCGAGACGCAAATCAGTGGAGCGCTGACTCCGCACGGATTGCTTCCGTTGGCGGCCAGTGGATTTTCCCAAGTCAGATTGTGATTGGCTTCCGTGACCTGGAAGCGGCCAACGAAATTCCGGCCCATATCAAACACCGCGTTGCCAATATCTTGCGCATAGAATATGCCGAAACCGGCCCGTACGGTCCATTTGGAAGTAGGACTCCAGGCGATCCCGAGACGTGGCGCGAAATTCGTATGATCCGCCTTGATCAGCTGGTTCCCCAACCGGCCATCGCGCGCGACCGGAATGTTGGGATTGAAGCGGATCGGCATGCCACCCTGGTAGAAATCGCCGCTACCCTCACGCACCAAAACGGGCTGAAGACTTGGGTCCGTGACACCGGGAGTTGGCGTATTGAGCGGGATATAGGCATTGATTTCGCTGCTCCCTCTATCGGTCCATGGTGGAACATATTCGTAGCGGAGGCCAACGTCCACTGTGAAGTTGGGGCGAACCTTCCAGGTATCGGTAATGTAATAAGCCTGACTGGTGGCGCGAAGCTGAAGGTTCGCTAAACCGGCCGCTTCATTGATGGTGTAAATGTCGCCGAGCATATAATCGGAAAATCCGTAGCCTGTCGCCTGATTTTGAAAGCTGGGGCTGCCTCGCGGAAACTGGTTGCCGACCTGATTGAAACGATCGCGACGTATGTCGGCGCCGAACTTCACCGAATGGGTGCCGTGTGTCCAGGAAACGTTATCAGTCCATTGGAAGGTGTAGTTGTAGTTGACATACGGCGAATTCGAATTGTCGCCGAAGCCGCTGTACCCGAGGATACCGACCGCGGGAGTGCCCCACGCGACCGCTGCCGGATCCGGCAGCGGGATGCCGAGCTGTTTGATAGGGTCCGAAACGTTCGCTAACTGGCCGCCTATGTCGTTAAAAAAGTGGTTGTAGCCGAAACGGAATTCGTTGACCAGGGTTGGCCGGAAAATGCGCGTGTTATCGAGCAGCGCCTGCTCGGCCGTTGTATTGGTGGTCAGGCCGTTCAGATAGAGCGCCGGATTGAGGATGTACTCGCTATCCCAGCTATAGCGGCCGTACCACGTGGATTTTTCATTTTCTACGAAGTCGACGCGTATCGTGAACTGATCCTTGTTCGTAATATTGTTATCCAGCGCCAGATAGTTATTGGTCAGACTCGAACCGGGTTGGTTGGGGGGCGGAAAATACGTGAGGAGTCCTACGGAAATCGGATCCAATCGCGTGACGGGAATCTGGTTGTTCGGGAAGGGCTGGTTGCCGTTCATCGGGTCTGTAATCACTGTTTTTGGAAGTATCTGGGAGAAGTCGCCGGTCCGCATTGCGACGGGAGCGACGCTGTAGACGGTCTGGGTCTGATTGCGTTCCCGGAAGCCCTCATAATTGGCCAGGAAGAATAGCCGATTCTTGCCATTGAACAGCTTGGGAATCTGAACCGGACCGCCCAGCGTGAAACCGAATTGGTTCCATCTGAGTGGTGAGTTGGTGGGGACCTTGGATGTGAAGCCGAAAGGAAGCGCGTCTATGTCGTTATTGCGAATGAACTCCCACAGGGTGCCGTGATACTCGTTGGTCCCGCTCTTGGTAGACACATTGATCTGACCGATTTCCCTGCCAAACTCAGCCGAATAAACGCCGGTCTGCACCTTGAATTCTTGCAGAGCATCGATCGATGGCAGGAAGAGGTAGGTATTAAAATCGACGTCGGTATTATCCATGCCGTCGAGAGTAAAATAATTCCACTCGCGGCGGTTACCGGAGACCGAGAGTTGCTGCGAACTGCGGTCGCCGCCGAGCCGCGCGCTGGATTGCCCGCCGTTGGCGAAACTCGCGCTCACATTGGGACTGAGCGCCACCAACTGCAGGAAGTTGCGGCCATTGAGCGGCAGATCGACGATACGCTGATTTTCAATGACTGTGCCAACCGAGGCGCTCTCGGTATCGAGCAGCGGAGCCCCGCCGGTCACCTCTACAGCTTGGCTTACTGAGCCGACTTGGAGCTGGAAATCGAGGCGCGCTACTTGTTGTACCTGCAATTCAACATTGTTGCGAATCTCCGACTGAAACCCTTGTATTTCAACTTTGACACTGTAGAGGCCGGGCAGAAGGTTAGGGAGAGTGTAAAGGCCCGAAGTGTTCGTATTCGCTGTGCGAGTGAAATTGGTTTGCGGATTCGTGACGGTCACCAAAGCGTTGGCGACTACTCCGCCGCTGGGATCCGTCACCAGCCCCGTAATTTCACCGAATGTCTGACCAAAGAGCTGCATGATCGCAAGCAGCCCGATCGTCAGAACAATAAAGGTCGTTCTAAGTCTAATTTCCACGTATGGCTCCTATCGGATGCGCGGTTAGGTTCGTAGGTTAGAAATATATATCGAACCGCGCGGCGATGCAACGGGGTAGGGCGGAGCCGCATATCCATTTCGAAACATGACATAACCGCAGCGGCGCCAGCGCCCCTATAATCACACATTGAATGCCTCCCACTCCGGAATCGGCGAGAAAATTCGTCGCTGGCCGCCGTAGGGCTCGGGTGCGAGAACCGGAGGATCAAAGATATTGTTTACGAGTGGAGCGCCCGGATTGTCGTAGTATGTGATTTCCCCGTTCACCTGCGGAACGCTGGGTCGGAAGCTGCCGCCGCGAGATTCTCGACCATGTAATCCCGCTGGACGAAAAACATCTGAGTGGCAAATTCGCGATTACTTGAACTACCACCACGAGGACCGGATTCACGATTCCCTCGATAAGGACACACCGCATAGACGGCCAGCGGAAACGAAGCCTTCGCCAGACGACGTTATGGCTACGCACAACGGCTCTCAATTCGGGCCGCTATGGCGGTCGGTCTTTCTTTCAATTCGCCGGCGAGCCCGGCCCGGCGTTCGCTGCACGAAGCTGCTGTTCCACTTGCTTTCGCTCTGTAATGTCCTGACATACTCCCACCAGCTTCACGGGCTGCTGATTGTCGTCAAAACTGAATTGTCCCTGGCTGTGGAGTATTCGGATGCTGCCGTCCG
>Ga0210401_10007428_pt1 | contig 10987 bp, 12 predicted proteins | sample IncBWH32MmetaG_FD_150866 | JGI IMG/M metagenome (GOLD analysis project Ga0210401, IMG submission 150866) | Forest soil microbial communities from Barre Woods Harvard Forest LTER site, Petersham, Massachusetts, United States - Inc-BW-H-32-M | ecosystem: Environmental > Terrestrial > Soil >... | reverse complement strand
CACGAGGGAGTGGATATTTCCTACACGAAGTTCAACCGAAAGCCGAATCCAATTGACGACAACCCTTTCAACAAGATTGTTCCGCCCGCGGACCTGCTCTACGTTGGCTGGACCGAACCCGGAGAGTGGTTCAACATTACGGTAGACGTGGCAGAGACGGGAACATACGCGGCCGACTTCCTTTACACCTCAAATCGCGGGGGAACAATATCCCTTGATGTGAACGGAAAGGACGCGACGGGAGCTCTGCAGATCACGACAACGAATGACCCGGCAGATCCGCTGGCCTGGCGTCAATGGCACCATTGGAACCTGACTTCGCAACTTTTCAAAGTTCCTCTAAGCAAAGGCAAGAACGTCCTCACCGTACACATATTGACGAACGGCAACATGAATCTGGCCTATTTCGACTTCAAACCAGTCCACGATTGAAGTGCAACTTGCCAGTCCACTGGCCATAAATTCCTGGAAGTTACCTCATAAATGGTTCTGTAGGAGGCCGGGGCTTCAGTTTACCCTGAGCGCAGCCGAAGGGCCCCGACGTAAAAATGATAGACAAACTGGGCTTTAGCCCCCAAAAAATGCTTCGCCGGGGCTCGCCCTCCATTTATGAGATGGCTTCTATACAAAATGGCGGGCGGCCAACTGACAGCGCGAGGTCCTTGTCGATGAGGACGAACTCTCAATAGGCGGGTGGCCGGGGCACGCGGCTGGTAGCTCAAAAGCTTGCGGACCCTTTAGGCGGAATGTTTTTTATCCATGACAGCGGTCGAGAGGCTCGCGTAATTGCGCCCACTGATTTTCGAGACGAAGTGGCAGAGTTCGCAGTTGTCTATGTGCTTTTCCAGGTGCGAGTATGCTTTGGCATAATCCGCCTGCAAGCGCAGTAGTTCATCGCTCGCTTCCCAGCTCCTCACGACGGAGTTGACGATCTCTTCGCGCCGGTTTTTCCAAGTGTCCAGCGACTGCACGCAAACGCATAAGAGTCTTTCATATTCCGTGCAAAACGCCGTTTTGTAGAAAGGTTCGCCTTCCATAGGCTCCTCCCGTACTTCCTATAGGAGCAAGTCGCACACCAAAGCAGCTAAGTCGCAAGCGTGGAGGAGCTTGGTAGAGGAGTGGTTTTTCTGGAGCGCCGTTCCGGTAGGAAACTTCGCACTGGTGTTTCCTTTGGCTCTGTAATTCTTACCAACCAAGATGCTGTTGCAGTGGTTGCGGTTTTTGCCAGGGTTGCCACCCCTTCTGCCCGAAACAGAATGGGGATTACCCGCCAGTCGAAAGTCAAAAGTTAAAAGGCGACCCCAAGCCGAACCACGAAATATTAAGCGGTCAAGAATTGCATAAGCGGATAGCTTAGAATATCCTTACCTTCTTGACTCGACGGGTTTACTAAGGTGGCTACACAAAACGCTGATGCGCAATCAAGCCTTCTCTCCCCAAAATCTCCGGACCATATTCGACTCTGAGAATCGTCGGGGCGTCTACCTCGAAGGGGACTTTTTCCCCGAAATCGCGAAATTGACGCAAGCAGTCAAGGTCTGTATGGCCGACATTCGGGAACTCAAACGGAGGAAGCAACGATTAGTTCCTCAATACTACGAACTTCAGAAGGCAATGCTGAATGAGGAGAAGCTCAAGCTCAAAAACCAGAAAGAGAAATTGATAGCAGCAGAACTTGAAGCCATAAGCCAGCAGATATCCGAAAAAGGGTTTCGAATCAATTTGCATGAAGTTGTCGTTCCAAATAAGAAGAAAGCGTACAGCATACCCAAGACTGCCGCGGCGTACTTCGCTGTGAAACAATTGCAAAGCAACGTCCGCAGATTGTACAAAGTGAAACAAGGCAACAGATCTCAGATTATTTGCCAGCTAAAGAGCATCCTCTCCGACTCCTTTCCAAAATACGTCATACGAACAGATATTGACGATTTCTATGAGTCCATCTCATCTGTAAGACTCCTGAAGAAACTTGACGAAGACCCGCTTCTAACACTCCCTTCAAGAAAACTTACCCGGCAAATGCTTCAAAGCTATCGCGACCTGACAGGCGCAACCACCGGAATCCCTCGGGGAATCGGCATAAGCGCGTACCTTTCTGAGCTATATATTCGTCAGTTTGACGAGGCTGTTAAATCACACGAAGCCGTCCTTTATTACGCGCGTTTTGTTGACGACATTGTGGTTATCTTCTCTCCCCGGCCGAATTCACCTGTACAGGATCTTCTCCCCTTCATAACAGCTCAAGCCGCGAGCCTCGGGCTAACTCTCAATCAGAGCAAGACGTTTCAATATGATGCAAGAGACACACAACTATTCGAAATGGAATACTTAGGGTACAAAATTACATTTGGGGACGGCTCGCTCCGTGTCGCCTTGAGCGACAAACGAAAAACCAAGTACGAAAGCCGGATCGAACTCTGTTTTAACGCCTACTCAAAACAGGCCGGTTTAAATGAGAAGAGGGCCCGCAGGCTTCTAAAAAAGCGAATCCAATTCCTGACCGGCAATACAAGATTGCTCAATAATAAGAGCAATATTTTAACTGGTGTCTTTTACTCTAATAGCCTAATTACGAGCGCGAGCGAATTGGCGCCCCTAGACCAAAAATTACGCACTCAAATTGACTCGATCACCTCGGCGACCCTCAAATCGGCTTTATATCAGCTCTCCTTTGAAGAAGGCTTTGTGAGGAAACGATACCAGTCGTTCACAACAAATGAACTCGCCGAAATAACTAGGCCATGGAAATATGAAGCGTAAACGGCTCAATTTAAAATATAAGAAGGAGCGCGCGCTTCTCTCCGATGTGCTGCCATACGAGCTTCCGCTTACCTTCTCGAACCGCTATCTTTATCATTTCTATCGAAAAAACAATATCGAATACCATGAAGGAAAAGTCAGGTGGAAGAAGAGCGATCCAGCGCTTGATGCGATCGTGCGGCTTATCTGTGGGGCCGGACCGAGCGCTCAGATACAAACCGCTCAAGTCACCACGCCACATGGCACCATCCAGCAAAACACGCTTGTCATGAAGAATTCACAATCCACCACGATCCCGTTCGGATTCAAGATACGACACAAAGAAAATGAGTTTAGAGAACTGACGGTTTGCCACCCTCGAAACCAGCTGCAGCTTGTTAACCTCTATGATCAATATAAGGAGCTCATACTTGCCTGCTGCTCTGTAAGCCCCTTCTCGATTCGAAGACCCACCAGGATCTCCAAATCTACATTCTTCATGGATTCGCTGCATTACGGAGCTCTTTCCAAGGAGACCGTTGGCATAGAACAAACTGACAAAGAATATGAAAACTTAAGGTCGTTCTTTGTCTACAAGGATTACAGCCATATCTTCAGATTCTACGAGTCTGACAAATTCCATCGTTGTGAGAAAAAGTACAATAAGCTCCTCCGTTTGGACATTTCTAAGTGCTTCGATAGCATTTACACTCATTCGCTGCCCTGGGCCCTGTATGGTAAAGAGCCGGTGAAGGAGGCGTTAACTTCAAACCCTTCCAGGCTCGAGAAGACGTTCGGCGACAGATTTGACAAGCTCATGCAACTCATGAACTACCGGGAGACCAACGGAATCATAATCGGACCAGAATTCTCGAGGGTGTTCGCTGAGTTGATCCTTCAATCAGTGGACAGGTCCGTTTGCGCGGAGCTTCACGCGAACGAGAAATATCAATACCTGCATAAAGTGGACTACGAGATGTTTCGATACGTTGACGACTACTTCATTTTCTATAACGAGGAAAAGATCTGCACCGACATCATGGAGCTCCTGCAGTTGCGGCTAAAGGATTTCAAACTATCCCTAAATAAGAGTAAGGCGGAAGCATACAGTAAGCCAATCATCACTAATATTTCGAGGGCTAAGCATCGCATAGCAAAGCTGCTTGATAGCACCCTAACGTTCAAATTCAGCGATGTCGGACCGGCAGCAACCGGGGCTCCCGCTGGGGGTCATCCGCAAGCGGCAAAAAGGGGGACGATACACATAAACTCCAATAGCCTGACGATTGATTTTAAAACGATAATCAAAGAGTCGAACGTGGATTATAAAGACACGTTGAATTACACGCTAGCCATAATTGAGGACAAGAGCCAGGAAATCATCAAAGACTACCTCTTGATCTCGGGGCAACCGGGCTCTGAGGAGGACCTCTGCCGGGCCTTTTTAGCCATTTGCGATTTCATGTTTTTTATCTACTCAGTCTCTCCCCGTGTCCACACGACGATTAAGCTCTGTCGTATCCTCTACATCTTTTCCTCATTCCTAAAACGAAAGGAGGTCAACCCCGACTCGAGGCATTCCGTGTTCAAACTCATCTTCGATAACATTCGACTTATACTCATCAAAAATGCTGGATCCGAGCACACGCCTGTGGAAACATTGTACCTCCTGATAGCCCTTGCTGACTTGGGTAAAGATTATTGGCTCGCGATCGAGCTGCTTTGTAAGTACTTTAATGCGAAAGTTGATCCCCAGAGCGGCCAAGTCCAAATTAAAATGGGGTTAAGCTATATCTCAATTGTGGTCCTCTTGTTCTATATGAAAGACAAAAGGGAGTATCAGCCTCTTCGCGCAGCTCTAGAAGAGGCTATCAAGGAGAAATTCAAGAAAAGAAAAGCAACACTTTCCAAAGAGACTGAACTACTTCTCCTTCTATTCGACTGTCTGACCTGCCCGTACGTAAACCTCGCAACGAAGGAAGAACTTCTGGACCTGTATGGCATACAAGATCCAGCGTTGCGAATGGAGATCATTCAACGTCAGAAATACTGGTTCACCAAATGGACCGGCTTCGATTTCGGTAAGGAACTGGACGCAAAACAGAGCCGAGAGGTATATTAGGCATCATGCTTCGCCCAGCTTAATGGCTGTTTGCAGCCCACACACAGGCATGGCATCTCCTTTGCCAAAAGCAAAGAAGATTCGCGAGAAGCAGCTTGGGCGTACTGCTTCTCCTTTTACTTCAAGTGACGAGTGATATCGCCCTGCCCAAATAACCTTCTGACAAAATGCCGAAGCTCACGCGCAATTGGACCCTCAACCCATCTGATTTTGCTTTCCTGTGGGAGGAATGCAAACGCTGTTTCTACCTTAAGGTCGCATCTAGTTTCCCAAGGCCAAGGGGAATCATGCCTCGGATTTTCAGAACAATTGACGCCGAGATGAAAGAACACTATGCCAACAACCGGACAGAACAAGTCGCGCCGTTCCTACCACCAGGCCTTATCGATCCCAGTACTAGCTGGGTGCAGTCGCTGCAACTTGTTGTCCCCGGTCGCAATTCCACAATCACTATAAGAGGGAAACTCGACACCGTTGTGCGGTTCGACGACGCAACCTACGGAGTTATCGATTTCAAGACCTCCGGAGTACGCAGCGAGAGCACAAACCTCTATGGCCGACAACTTCATGCCTACGCTTTCGCGCTAGAGAACGCTGACGATAAATTCCTGTCCCTGGCGCCGGTCCGAAGATTGGGTCTGATTGTATTCGAGCCAACCTCGTTTTCCAGCGATAACAATGCGCTCGCCACGCTATCCGGACCATTGAAATGGGTTGAAGTTCCGCGGAACGACCAGGAATTTTTCGCGTTCTTGAGAAAGGTCGTCGACGTGTTGGAACTCCCCACGCCCCCCCCAAGCTCATCCACCTGCGAATGGTGCCAATACAGAGAAAAAAGCCGGATTACAGGGCTCTGAACGTGGAAATTCGGGGACAGACGGAACGTTCCCGGGCGCATACCCCAGGTTCGAAGGACACTTGGGATGCTCCCGCTCCTCGCTTCCTGATTGCCGGGGTCCCCATCCTTGATGTTTAAGGGTGGGTCTTGGAGCCAATCAGAGCCTGCCCGCCACAACGCGTGATACAATCCGCTCGTGGACGCCATTATCAAAAACCCGAATATCCTCGGCGGAACTCCCGTCTTTCGCGGCACGCGCGTGCCCGTCCAGACGCTTTTCGATTACCTCGAAGGAGGAGAAACCCTGGAAGAGTTTCTAAAGGGATTTCCCACCGTCTCGCGCGAATCGGCCCTCGCCGCGCTCGAAGAAGCTAAGCACCTCTTGCTCGCGCGTCCCTAAATGCGTGTCCTCCTCGACGAATGTATTGATGAGCGATTCCGGCACTCGCTGCCCGCGCACGATTGCCAAACAGTTCGCTATGCCGGCCTCGCTGGACTGGAAAATGGAGCACTTCTCAGAGCTGCGGAAGCGGCCAAATTCGACATTCTGCTTACCGTGGATCACGGTATTGAATACCAGCAAAATCTGGCGGGCCGAAACATTGCACTGATCCTGCTTCGCGCGAAATCGAACCGCCTCAAAGATCTATTGCCTCTCGTGCCAGCTTGCCTCGTCCAAATGGAAACCATTCAACCTGGCCAAATCGCCAGAATCGATGGTTAAGCCGCAGACGCCCTCTACTCTTTCCGTTGACTGATTACCTTTCCCGTTTCGAAATCCCATCATTCGAACTGTGTACTACATAATTAACTATTGACAACTGCACCATGCCTGTGCTATCGTCCCCTGTGACAATCGCGCACCAGCCTGCCCTGAGTTTCGCCGAAGGGCTCCCCTCCCATTCTTTAGTTCCCTTTCCTGCTCGCCTAACTCCTTTCCCTTCACATCAATTCAAACCGCGCGCCCACAACCCCTTTCCTTTGATATCACTCCACGAAACGGGGGGATACCCCCCAGAGTGGTCCGACCAATCCTCTTTACTGTCAACTGTAGACCATCGACTGTCGGCTCCTTGGTTTCCCCTAAATCCTTTCACTACGTCTCTTATCCAAAAACAGGGGGGTACAGGGTATTGGTCATACCACGGATTATGCCCAGCTCGGCCCGCCTCAGAAGGCGGCCGCTACACGAGCGAAAAGCGGGCAGGGCAAGCCCCAGCCCCTACAAAGGAGAGGCGGCCACCAGTCATCACCAGTCACTCTCTTCTGTTACCCTATTCCAGCCGCCCGCATCGAATTACGCGCATCCCGCCAACATAGAAAGGTCTTTATGCAAACAGCCTCCATCCAATGGACCGGCGAGCAGAAGTTCCTCGCCACCAGCCCATCCGGCCACGCGGTGCCGTTCGATTCCGACCGCGACTCCAACAAGGCGCCCGGGGCGATGGAGATGGTGCTGATGTCGCTCGGCGCCTGCACCGCCACTGACATGGTGATCATCCTCGAAAAAAAGCGCCAGAAGCTCGAATCGCTCGAGGTCCTCTGCTCCGGCGAGCGCGCCGCCGAGCCGCCCACCGTCTGGACCAAGCTCGAAGTCCTCTTCCGCCTGCGCGGCACGCTCGACGAAGCCGCCGTGAAGCACGCCATTTCTCTCACCGACGAAAAATACTGCTCCGTCGCCGCCATGCTGAAAAAAACCGCCGCCTTCACCTGGCGCTACGAAATTCTCCCTCCTGCGGCGGCGAAATGAACGAGATGAACGAGCCACATCGCAGGTGCCAATCTAGGGTCTGTGTGAAAACTCTGGAAAGCGAACCTCAGCGGCTGAAGCCGGGATGATATTGCCGCAGTTGCGGCACGACTAAAGTCGTGCCCTCCCGCTTGTTTCCGGCAAACCCCATCATTTACAATCAACTCTTTGTACACGCTGCAAGTTTCCTGCAAGGAGAATCATGGCTCGCTGCGTAAAAGCAAAAATCACGGGTGTAGCCGGTTACGTTCCCCCGCGCCTCCTGACCAACGCCGATCTCGAAAAAATGGTGGACACCACCAACGAGTGGATCATGGAGCGCGTCGGCATCCGCGAACGCCACCTGGCCGACAAAGGCGTGGCCGCCAGCGACCTCGCCGTCGAAGCCGTGAAAATGCTGCAAACCAAGCATCCCTTCGATCTCCAGTCGGTGGACCTCATCGTCGTCGGCACGGTCACTCCCGACATGATGTATCCCTCCACCGCCTGCCTGGTGCAGCACAAGCTCGGCATGGCCAACACCTGGGGCTTCGACGTTTCCGCGGGCTGCTCCGGATTTCTCTATTCGCTCAACGTCGGCACGAAGTTCATCGAGTCCGGGCAATACAAGAAAGTCCTGGTGATCGGCTCCGACGTGAACTCTTCCATGACCGACTTCACCGATCGCTCCGTCTGCATCATCTTCGGCGACGGCGCCGGCGCCGCTTTGCTGGAGCCCGCCGCGGATGGCGAAGCTGGCATCATCGATCACGTCGCGCAGATCGAGGGCATGGGCGGCCAGTTTCTCTACATGCCGGGCGGCGGCAGCCTGAATCCCGCTTCTCACGGAACCGTGGACAAGAAAATGCACTACATCCACCAGGACGGCAAAAACGTTTTCAAATACGCGGTAAAGAAAATGGCGGAAATGACCGAGCGCGTCCTGGAGAAAAACGGCCTGACCGGCAAGGACGTGGACTGCTTCATCGCGCATCAGGCCAACCGCCGCATCATCACCGCCACCGCCGAACGCCTCGGCATGCCGCTGGACAAGGTGATCATCAACATCGAGCGCTACGGCAACACCACCGCCGGCACCATTCCGCTGGCCATGCAGACGGCCCTCGACGAAAAGAAACTCAAGAAGGGCGACCTCGTCCTCCTCGCCGCCGTCGGCGCCGGCTTCACCTCCGGCGCCACGCTGGTCCGCTGGGCGTACTGATTCCGGCGATTGCAAAGCTGAAATGAAATTTTTCAGGATGAAGAATTAGAGCGAACGGATCGACGCAGCCTGAACGAGATTCGATTCCAGCCGCCGGTCAACGTACACAGCGGCGATCCTGGCGCAGAGCACGCGCTCTTTTTCAGCCCAGCCGGCCATCATCGGCGAGAACTTTGCAAACAGCGACTCGGCCGACTGAACCATGGTGTAATAAGCCTTCACCATGCCCAGCCCGCTCTTGGTCTCTTTCAATTCGGGAGTAAACGTCAGCAGGCTGGCGAATTTTTCAAAGTCGTTTCCGCAGATGGACTCTTCCTGCACCTGGGCCGCTTCCAGCACGCGGCTGGAAATCGGCAGGCTGGCCATGCCGGTGAAGACGGCTCGCCAGTAGTACACGGCGAACTGTCCCATCGCGACGACCGCGATCGATAGTAGAGCTGCGGAGAACATTGCTTTCCTCACCTACGATTATTCCTTCCGCGGCCTGTTACCCCAATAGCTCTCAAGTACTACCGCCATAGCACTTCCGGGACGAGGTTTCGGCAGCAAACCCGCGCTTGTCGCGATGAGCTTCCTATCTTATTCTTCCATAAGCATTTAGGGGACAACTCATGAACAACAAACGGGTGCTGTCAGCCCTGCTTCTGGCCTCGTTCTTCGCGGCAATTTTCGGGTTCGCCTCGGGAAAGCCCCAGGCCGAAAAATCGGCCGACAAAACAAAGGAGGTCGATCGCGCCGCAATTCTCGCGGTGCTCACCGGCCAGCAGACGGATTGGAACAACGGCAATATCCGCGGCTTCATGGCCGGCTACTGGAACTCTTCCGAACTGACCTTCGCCGGAACGCGCGGATTCACGCGCGGCTGGCAACCAGTGATGGCGCGCTACGAGAAGACTTACGAAGACAAGGCCGCGATGGGAACCTTGGATTTTTCGGAGCTCGAAATCCGGCAGCTTGGGCCCAACGCGGCACTCGTGCTGGGGAAATGGCACCTGCAGCGGCAAGCCGGAGACATCGGCGGAATCTTCACACTGGTTTTTCAGAAATTCCCCGAAGGCTGGCGCATCATTCACGACCACACGACGCAAAGCCCGCCCGACTCAAAATAGGAAACCACCGCAGATGTGGAACCGAGCGCCAGTGTGTTCGCGAGGATCCTGAAAACGCAAAGTTCTGGTAAAAGGCGAGAATGGCCACGGCCGGCGCGCTCATTCAAAATTCATCGCATTTTTTTTGCATCGCCCATATCCGGAACCTCTTCTGGTAGCTAAAGTGCTCTAATCGCTGTGGGACTTTGCTCCGAAGGATTTGGCGAAGCTGGAGCGAGTCTCATTGCAGCTGACTGCGTTATGGCCAGCGGGGATGTTCGGAACACGGTTTCAAAAAGGGCAGCATGAAGGAAAGTTTTCTACAACGCCGGGTAAGAAAACCTTTGGTGAAATTGCTCCTGCAGGGAGTGACGCCAGAGAAACTTGCGTTGAGCCTCGCCTTAAGCGCCACCCTGGCGGTGATTCCGGCGATTGGCTGGAGCATGGGGTTGTGCGGGCTGGCGGGTCTTGCGCTCGGCCTTAATCTTCCCGCGATGCAAGCGGTAAACTACTTTTTGTATCCCGCGCAAATCGCGCTGCTGCTTCCCTTTTTCCGGTTGGGTGAAAAACTTTTCCGCGCGCCGCACTTGCCGCTTTCGGTTTCGCAGATTGTTTCGATGGCGCATGCGAATTTCTGGGGCGCAATCAAACTGCTTTGGAACACCACGTGGCACGCGGTTGTCGTCTGGACCCTGCTGGCCCCATTTGCGGTTGCTCTGATTTACTTCGTGCTCCTGCCCATCTTCCGCCGCGTGGCTCGCCGGGCAACAGCTATGCCACCTGCACCCCACGCGAGTGTCGCCTGACAGTCATCGCGGTAACTTCAGTTCGATCCTACAAAATTTCGAGAATTTCCTCGTAGCGCTTGAACGGTGGGATCAGGTAGGCGCCGGCCAACTCCGTCCGCGCCCACGCGAGCATCTCGCGCGCGACGTCGAAGCCGCGGTCGCGCGCGGAAACGCCCGCCGCCTCCATGGATTTCAAGAGTGGCTCCGGAATTACGATGCCAGGGACTTCGTTGTTAAGGCGCAAAGCCTGCTTGTAGCTGTTTAGCGGCCAGACCCCGATGAGCACGGGAATCGGCACCTTGCCGCCGAGCTTTTTCAGGAACGCGTACCAGTGCTCGGGATCGAAGAGCGGCTGGGTCATGGCAAAGTGGGCCCCAGCTTCGACCTTGGCGTGAAAGCGTGCGATTTCGGCATCGAGATCGTCGGCAACGGGATTCACCGCGACGCCGATTGTGAAATTG
>Ga0210401_10007423_pt1 | contig 10992 bp, 11 predicted proteins | sample IncBWH32MmetaG_FD_150866 | JGI IMG/M metagenome (GOLD analysis project Ga0210401, IMG submission 150866) | Forest soil microbial communities from Barre Woods Harvard Forest LTER site, Petersham, Massachusetts, United States - Inc-BW-H-32-M | ecosystem: Environmental > Terrestrial > Soil >... | reverse complement strand
ACCATTGGCACGAAGCGGCATAAGAAGGGCGCGTGGGCCGACTGTTTGGTCAACGATAGGTCACTACGGGTACCGCAATTAGGCCCGAGAGCAAAATCGAGCGCGACCGCGACGGAATATATCTTTCCACAATTGGCATGCGCTCCTCTGGGATTCCGTGCACATCTTCAGTCAGGAACGGCAGACACGCGGTACACAGCTGCGACTGGTTCGCAAAGTTCCATCCTCCTGCGATTCCCGTTTTGGCTACAGACAGGAGGGGACATAATATCCGAAGCCGGGATGATACAGCTCGCAATCTGGCCGAGCTGTATGCTTATTGTGGGCAAAGCCTGGATCTGGGCTAGGGCCCATCGAACTTCTATAGTGAACGCGCGCGCCGCATACCGGGCAGGAATAGGGGCGGTGACGCGCAGTTCCGCGAACGTCGTCGGCTGCGACGTCTTGCTTCGTCCGTACGTCCTTCGCGTACCGCATGGCTAATCCACGACTATATCCGATTCATAGAGAACCTTTCATTATGAATACCTCGGTGAAAGTTATTTCTGATCAACTGGGGCACGCGAGCATTTCGTTCACGCTGGAACGCTACTCCCACATACTTCCGAGCATCCAGGACGAGGCAGCGGCGAAAGTCGAACGGATGCTGATGGAGCCATCGCCTGGCACCATTTTAGAACTGCGTGGTCGTGTTTCGATGACTCGGCCTGCGCAATGCGCCAGCGCCTATTTGCCCAGCAACTCCTGATGTAACCCTCCCCAAAAGGGGGCCGTCTCCCCGATATCCCATAAAGTTCGGCGGGCATAGGACCGATCCGGCTTTACGATCTGCGCCATACCGCAGCCACCTTGGCTGTGGCCGCCGGTGTCTCCGTCAGAGCCCTCAGTATGAATTCCTGAAGCTTGACCACACGGCGACTACGCTTTCGCTTTGTGTCGTCGAAGATCCAGCCTGCCTTCGAATGCTGAATGGTTCGACAAACACTAGCAGCAGCGCGCTGCCAATCGATGTCGCTCCACAACCAACATTTTCCAGCGCACCGCCTGACGGAAGGCAGACTGAAGCACTGCATTCGTGTATTCAATGGTTCGCGCGGACAACCCACGCTCAAACATCTGGGCGTAGATGCTCTGAATGTCGAACTGGACGATTGCGCCGAGCGGTCGCGTCCCGAGGACTGGGCGGATATGAAGCCGCAATAGCGCTTCGTAATCGGTGTAGCTTTTCGGCGGGAGTCTTGGCTTCGCCGCCGTTGTAAGCCACTGGTCCAGGTATCGATTGGGACTGATCGTCGCCGTACTGGGGAGACGCCCAATCCCGCGTTCTTGCAGCTTTCCGTTCAGGTAGGCTTGCGCTTCGCGGAATGAGCCTCGAATAGTCTTGTTGTGATATTTCCGGGTTCCCGTTTCTGGATCGCGGCCAAGCGAAACGCGAACGAGCCATGCGCGAGAACCGCGCGAAATGAGTTGCCCTGCTTTCCGGGCCACAAAACACCTCCTGCCCGGAAACGGGCACACAGGTCGCACACAAGTGCGGGGGAGATCAAGATTTATTGGGGACTTAAGAGGGTGCTACTGATGAGGAGTCTCAGCGGCCATGACGGTATAGTTAGGGCCCGAGTAGCGGCGCGTCGTGCAGCAGGGTTGCAATCGAGAAGGGGACTGAAACGGTATTGCGTGCGACGGCACGGCTGGATCTTAATCTCGGATAGCGCTCGGTGATCTGGATAAAACTGGTGGGCGCAGCCTCGGCGTCAAGTTAATTTCGTGGCCAAGATCCTGTTTGAGAGGGAGAAGTCATCAAATCGGTCTCTTGGGCCTTCGCTCCTCGTTAACAATCCAGAGTTCCATCCGCTTGGCAACTTGGCTCAGCGGCGTCTTCAGCGCGTCGGCAATCTGCCACAGCCGGCCCACAGTCGGATTGATGATCCCTCTCTCGACCCGGCTGATGTATGTTCGGTCGAAGCCGCACTCGCCGCTGAGGCGCTCTTGAGAGTGGCCCGCCCGCTCACGGAATTCTCGCACGACCGCCCCGATGGCTTTTAGTTTCAGATCGGTCGGTTGGATCTGCTTTTGGCGCCGTTGCATCAGCAGACCCGATGGTGATACGTTGAAGCGTATCAGCCAACGGCATATACGCCTCATTTGCAGGGCGCGGCTGGTGCCCGAGTGCGGCGGAAATTGGAGCGGAATGTCGCCAGATCCCAGTCGGATGTTGTATTCTTGAGAACCGAGTGGACAAGCCGCTTCTCCCACTAGCGAACCGGGGCTGTGGCGGAGCCAGAGTCAGCAGCGCCCGTCCCAGCTTTTGAGCATCATGATGAACCATCTTGCCAAACCCCGGAAGGCTGAGGCCGACCTGGGGCGACAATCAAAGCAACTTGCAGAGGATGAATGCGGACTAGTTGCACCAGACCGCCTGGCACAGACCATTACGGAGTTCGTTGAGTGGCGCGCATTTTCCTATTGGCTCCGTCTGGCCGTCGAGACACAGGGATTCGTTTCTGACCCCATGATCGCGATCCTTCGAGAGCGCTGCCCCGGCTTTCTGGATTACGCATCCGCTTTCGCCAAGGAGCATCCACGAGAGCCCGAGTTCCTCTGGCTTCGCTTTCTCGAGTGGAGCGACGAAAGACTATTTCACGTTTCTATAGCTGAGGGCTGGCGGCACGCGCTTGGCTACTACGCGACGCGCGATCCCCGGATGGATCAGATCCGGGCGCACTGGAAACAGTGTCGCCGGGCGTGGAAGCTTCAGCCGCCCGCATCTTTTCCGAGTTTTGAGGCATGGCGCGAGTCTGCGCTTCAGCACCGTTGAGCCTCACTCTCTCGGCTTCCACGAGCTCCGACACCCAAAAGGCTGTGTCTTGATCAAACGTCGGCCATTTCAAGGTCTCAGGGTGACTGTACAAGAAAGACTGCAAGGATCCTTCATCGATCCGGCCGTTCCTTTTCCTGTGGAGAAGGCCGGCTTCAACCCATTTCTGAACGCTCAAGCGCCTCATGTGAAGTTTTTCGGCCAATTCGCGCATGGTGTATCCGTCTTGGAATCTGGCCGGGATTCCACGCTGGCCAACCATGTCCCAAACCGCCTTCTCTGATCTCTCAATCTGCTCAGCAATCTCCCGCACGCTCATGTGGTTCAAGGATTCGATAACGAAACGGTACTCTACCATCGTCCAGCGGCGGCGAGCGCCCAAAGGCCGGGTGGGGAGCCCCAATTTATGGGCCCGCCGTAAGATGACCTTTCGTGGCCAGCCGGTTAGGCTCTGAACACCCGATACGGCTGCGCTTAGACCCGCCTCTTCGTGAATGTGGATCAGCCGTTCATCCAATTCATTTGTCCATCGAAACGGTGGGCCTGTGTGTCCGTTTTCTTTTCGTTGTTCCTGTAGGCGTCGAAGACGCGCCCAAATTGTGCCGATCCGCAGTTCGGAAAACTTACGCAGGACCCTGTCAACTGTTTCGCGCTCCAATCGGTTAGCGGTTCGAATTCCACTCAACAGGATCGGGTCGACCTCGGTTCGCCAGAACCTTGGGTTTATTTTTGAAGGCGGCGCCATCAGGACCGCTTGCGCCGCGGCGCTCGAATCGGCTTCTCCGTCGGCCAGCGTCGGCTGCGGGTTGCAACCGTTCGCCGCCGCGAATCCCGGCACCAGGGCCTTCAAGTCCTCCCCGGTCCGTTGTTTTTGCAGTCGTCGGAGACGATCCCAAATCATGTCGACGCGCAACTGTGGGAGCATCCGCAGCACCAGATCAACCGCTTCGCGTTTGCATTGGCCGATCTGCTGGATGCCAGTGAGCAGAATTGGATCGACTTCGGCCGCCCAGAACGCCTTGTCCATCCAGCGCGGAAGCCCTGTCCGCGCGACTTCCTCCATGCGGGCGCCAAGCCATGAGATCGAAAGCTTTGGCCAGACCGAGTGGACCCGATCCACCACGTCATCTTTCACTACGTTCCGAGCGAAGATTCCCTGGATCAGAACCTTGTCAACTTCCTGCTGCCAGAATTCCAAGGACACCCATGCAGGTACCTCATCCTCTGATGGTTTCTCAAAGATCTTGGCCAACCACTTCTCAAAATCCTTAGGATAGCGGTGCTTCCCTTGTGGCGGTGGGTGCAGACCCTTCACGCGGTCATATGCCAGTTGTTTCCCTTGTTCATTGTCCTCGATGCCGTCCAACAGAATAAGCCCGAGTTCTCTACTCCAGTCGGCACTTTCCTTTGCGACACGTTTTGTGCTCATCAATAGCTCCCCAATAGGCGAGAAGGTGAAAGGCATTCAGAACGCTCAAAACCGGCCGGGAGATTTGTGATCTTATTCAAAGCAACTGCCCGGCCGAGAGCGGCGCAGCTCCGGATCACGTCCAGCAATAGGAGCCGGGCCCCTTGGCTACTGAGGCTCCTGGTAGTGGTGGCGAAGGTTTCTGTCAGAGATGAACTGGAGCTTAAGCTTGGCGGATGTTGAGTAGAGATCGATTTTCGAACGAGAAACTGGCTAGATAGCCGTAGCAACCTGACGTATGCCATGACGGGTCCTCACCCGTGCAGGCTGGGGGAGGCCTCCTAAGGAGAAGAGTTTTTGAAAGCTGGAAAGCTCAACCGCGCGTCGCTCAGCAGCGTGCTGGCTTCGAGCGCCGAAATAATTTAAGCAGAATTTGCATTCGGGTGAGCTTTTTTCCCCTCAAATCCTCTTATATATTGGATAAGATCGTTCGATCCGGCCGCCGGCGGCTTCCATGAATCAGCGGAACGACGCACAGACGAGATTGTGGATTCGAAACCCAGACAGCCTCGGGAACGTGGTCGATCACAGGTTGATCGAGGCGGCGCATCGGGTTTGGGAACGGGCGCGGCTGGTGGTAATTCGCTATCTCGCTGAGGATACTGAGGCTGCGGAGATTCTTGAAGCCGCCGTTGATTCAGCATCGCGCGCGATGGGTAACCTGCAATCTATTCAATTCTTCGAAGCTTATCTTTTAAGGTCGGTTGCTCGGGAGTCGGTTCGCCGACTTCGGAAAAACCAGCGCACCGCCTACGTGCGTAATGCAGATCTTGAGCGGCTGGCCGGCGCGGTATCCAATGACTTGGACCGCCGACTCGATGATGCCAAACGAACTGAAGTTCTTCGTGCTTGTATGGATGAGCATGGACGAACGATGTACGACCTTCGTCTCTTGGACTACGACTGGCGATCTATCGCTAGGCTGATGGGATATGCCGATGCTCATAGCGCTGAGGTCCAGTTCCACAAGAAGATTGATAAAGCCTTGAATCGATTCCGGGCTTACCACGAATCCCGATTGAAACCGCCTGGCGGCGAATGAGATTCTGATGACTGAACCTAAACAATCCGTGTCCGCCAAACAGGTGAGGAACGTTGTCGCCCTTGGAAAGATCTACTCCAAGAGTTCCTTTCCAAATCCCACCCGCGAAGGGTGTCCGAATTTCTCTTCCTTACGAGCGATGGCCTATCGAGATAGGCACCTCAGTTTGAATGAGCTCCCGGTTTCGCACGTTGTTCGCTGCTCTCCTTGTTTCCAAGAGTACGGCCGGCTGCGCCGTATGTCGCTCCTCGTGCGCAGGATCCAGGTAACAGCAGCATCCTTGATTGTACTCGCCGTCTTATTCGCAGCCGTGCGACTTGTTCAGCATTATGTTAGCGGGCGCGGCGAGCCCAGCATTTCGCAGGAGCACCGAGCAGAACCGAAGCCTCCGGTCGCGACGCAGCAGACTCGTCCCTCTATCGCTCCGCTTGCGATAACTGTAAACTTGGCTTCCTTCTCACCGACCCGCGGCGAGGAGGCGAAAGAGTCAGCGAACAGAATACATCTTCCAGCGAAAGTGCTTCACGTCCGCTTCCTTTTGCCCGTTGGAATGGAACCCGGGGAATACGCGTTTCGGCTGCAAGGTCCTGCCGGAACGGTACTTAAAGAAATACGTGCCGCGGGGCGATTGAACGACGGCATCACATCGCTAGAGGTGGACCTCGATCTCACTGCCGTATCCCGAGGCAGCCTTAGCTTGATGATTCGGCCGCCGGGGCTGAGCTGGCGAACGTTTCCTGTGCTCGTGGAGTAAGCGACATAAACATGACTGTTGCTTGCATGAAACAACGGAAGGAGAAACGGAGCGTCATTTCCCAGTCTGCGGGCACGTTCCGGGGAGTCTTTGGTTTGTTGCGTCCGATGGTGCTTCTGATCATTTGCGGCTCATGTGTTGAGGCCCAGCAGTCTCAGGCAAAGGAGCTGCTCGCCAGAGCGCTTCATCTTGCTGATCTTTATAACTGGGCCGACGCCGCGCCGGCATTTGCGGAATCAGAACAGCTGTTTGCTCGTGCTGGCGATCAACGAAACGCGCTTTATGCCAAGCTTGGCCGCATCCGATCAAACATAGAGCGTGACCAGCAAACATTGCCACTTGTGTCCGCTCAGCTTGCAGAAGCGCTAGAGGACGACCCTCTTCTCCAGAATGACAAGGAGCTCCGGATGTTCTGCTTCATAGTCAAAGGAGACATTGACACCGAAATCAATACGGGAGCGATGCGTCAGGACTGGCAACAGGTCAAGACATTGGCTCTGGGTTTGGGAGATACCAAATGGCAGTACCGCGCCCTCGCACAACTGGGCATAGCAGCTTTCTATGATGCCGATCTCGAAACCGCTGGAAACGATGTCCGTACGGCGCTAGCGGAGGCAACAAGCGCCGGGGACGTGGGTGCTCAGATCAGAGTTTTGACGATCCTCGGAAATGGGTTGGTACTGTCCAAGATGTATGAGCAGGCTCTCCCATACCTTGAGAAAGCGATCAGCGTCGCAAGCGCGGTCCCGGATTCTGGCTATCAATTTGCAGCACAAGAATTTCGTTTAGATGCTTTGATCGGCCTGAGGCAATTTGATACGGCTCAGCGGATAATCGCGGACCTTCTGGCGCGCGCCCGGGAGACTCGCAGAACCGTACACGAGGCGAACGCGCTGGTTCTTGCCGCTGATGTCGCGGGCGCTCGACAGGATCACAAAACGGCCTTGTCAAAACTTGAACAGGCCACCGCTCTTGGCAAGGCCGAGGGGCTGACGCGCCTTCTCGCTGAGGTGTACGGTAGAACCGCCGAAATTCACCGTGCGGACGGCGACCTAGAAGCAGCGGAACAGTCCGCAGATTTAGCGGCTGCATCCACGCAAGCAAGCGGAGATGTTTGGTCGGTTCCCCAGCGCCTGCAAGCACTCGCCGAACTTCAGGTTGCCCGAGGTAGGTATTCCGAAGCAGATCGCGTATACGACCGTGCAGAGGCCTTCCTCGATTCCATGATCGGCAATGTTTCAACAGCTTTGGAGAAGACGGCGGTGATCACGGCATCCAGCCAAATCTATTCGCAACATTTCGCGCTGATTGCGGAGCGATTTAACGACCCGGAGAAAGCCTACGCCATTATTGAACAAGTTCGAGGGCGTGTAGCTGCCGATCTCCTGGCGGCGGGATCGGTAGCTCCTCCCACCGCCAAGAATGCTGAGCGGGGAGTCTCCCAATTGCGACTGAAGCTGATGGCGGCACGATCGACAGATGAAGTACGCAGTCTTCGCGATCAGATTTTCATGATGGAGCAGACCCGCTGGATAGGCCCCGGGGTGGGTGTCCTCAAGACAAGGTCAAGGGAGACGGTCGCGCTGGAGCAGATTCAGCGGGCCCTTCCTCCGTCTACCGTGCTCCTAGAATATGTGATCGCGGATCCCAGTTCTTATTGTCTAACGATCTCAAGAAACGGGTCTCGCATTGTGCGTTTGGGAAGTAAGACTTTGATGGAGGCACTTGTCGTCGCTTATCTTAAGGCTGTAAAAGCAAAATTACCTGCTGCGACCGAAGCGCGTAGCCTGTACGACGCGCTCGTTCTCCCGATCCGTGAGGTGGCTCAAAAAGAGAGTCTCATTATTGTTCGCGATGGCCAGCTACATCTTGTACCGTTCGACGGGCTCAGAGAGGTGTCCGGGCGTTATGTCGCAGAAACCCGAACAGTCATCTACTCACCTTCCGCAACCGCCTTTTACTTGTTGACAGAGCAGAGGCAGCGTCCCTCGACACGGCATAAGGCGCTTCTTGCGATCGGAGGGATTCAGTATTCACGGAGTCCAATGAATAGGTCTGGTCTCACGCGGGGGTACGATCAGAAAGGGTTCGTCGATCTCCCGTCTTCAGCGGACGAAGTGCTGATAGCACAAGCCACGTTTCCCAAGAACGAAACCAAGTTATTGTTAGGTACATCAGCGACCGAAGCCGCCTTCAAAGCCGCGGTCTCAGCGGAATACCGCGTTATTCATCTCGCTGTTCACGGGTTTGCAGATTCCACATTTCCAGATCGAGCGGCCTTGGTGCTTCTGAGCGACCAACTGGCCGGTGAAGACGGGTTCCTGCAGGCGTCAGAAATTGTTCAACTCCGGTTCGATGCTGATCTGGTAGTCCTTTCGGCTTGCGATACCGCCGTCGGCCCGCTACAGGGGCAGGAGGGCATCGCGAACTTGTCCAGAGCATTCCTTCTGGCTGGGGCGCGAACGGTGATATCCACGCTCTGGCAGATTGACGACAGTTCGTCTTTGTTTCTCATGAAGCGCTTCTACGCGCACTTGTCGGCGAACGGGTCTGCAGCGTCCGCTCTGACGGCCGCCAAACGTGACATGCTGCGGACATTCGGGCGCAAGGCTCTTCCTTACCAGTGGGCCGGCTTCACAATCGAAGGCGCAGCGGGGCGGCCGATGTCGCCAAACGAGGGTGATAACTGAGATGACCTTGGATTTGAAAACCCGTGCCCAGATTCTGCGGTCTATAAAGAAACTGGTTCTCGCGCATCACATCAATGTCGGCGGGATTGATTACGGCGCGTGGACGAACCGCGTCGATGAGCGAACTCCGGAATTGCTCGCCGCCGAGCTGACTGCGTTTGAGGCGGGCATACGCCAGGTTCTAGCGGAACTGAAGACGAGTCATACCGTCTTCTACCACTCCCTTCCTATAGAACTGCTTCCACAGCATACGATCAATGCCAGCTTGCGGGATGTGCAACTGCATGGTGCGCGCAAATGGATGTTTCTGGATGTTTTTGAAGACGGACCGGCCCACGTTGCAGGGATCCGGCCCGGAGATATCCTGGAAGCCGTGGACGGCACAACTTGCCAGCCGCCTTCGACACCATATTTTGCGATCGGCAATACTCACACGTTGGGTGTTCTCGACCGCAGCAATGAGAGCCAAAAGAAGATTGTGATTGAAGTTCCCAAGCGAAAAGGAACGAAACAGCGCCCTCCGATCGTCGAACCGAAGAGCCCTATCCACGCGAAGATCGGATCGAACATTGGCCTTCTTAAGATTCCGTACTTTCCCGGCGCCATGGGGATGGGATTTGCGAACGCGTTGGATGCCGCGGTTCACGATCTCAAACAGCAGGGCTGCGGACGCCTGATCATCGATCTTCGGGGGAATATCGGCGGCAGCTTAGGATTCGCCCGTCTGGCTAGCTATATGTGTCCCGCCCAGATTGCTATCGGCCACAGCCTCACGCCTCCACGTCTCCGGAAGGGGTACGATCCAGAGGCACTCCCACGCGTCCCAATGCCGCGGAGCAGAGCGGAACTCTTCGTCACATTGGCTCGCTTCGCGTTCCGCGACAAATCCGTCATGCTCCTCACGCAAGGCCTGGGGGAACAGCCATTTCACAGCAGGATCGTCTTTCTAGTTAATGAGTGGACAAACAGTGCCGGCGAGATGCTGGCTGCCTTCGCAGCGGAGAACCGGCTGGCACCTATCGTCGGCCAGAAAACGCGCGGCAATGTCCTCGGGGCAGCGAACTTTAGAGTCGGTGGCGGCTATTGGCTGCGCGTGCCTGTCTTCGGCTGGTTCACGTCAAAAGGTCGCAGCCTTGAAGGAAATGGCGTTGATCCGGACGTCTTCCTCGAAATCTCACCGGACGCTCTGGCCGATGGGCAAGATAACCAAATGACTAGGGCGATTGAGATCGTCAAAGGGCTGTGATCGAAGATCTGCCGTAAAGGCTACACGCACGCAGGCCATTTTACGGGCATTGCATCTTCGAGCACCTTGCCACGTGCGGGATAGTTTATCACTTTAGTCGCAGCGTGCTGAGCCTTCATATTCCTGCTCACATACATTCCAAAATCCGCAGAATCGTCTTGAACACAATGGGCTGCTGCGCCGAGGCAGGAAGATCCCCTCACGGATCGAATCCTGGACCATCGGATAAATCGTTTCTGCGTAGTGCCTGTCCTTCTCATTGATAACGAAGCTCTTTTGAATCAGGCTGACCGTCTTCCCTTTTGTCACGGTGTCCAACCGCCAGGCCCCGCTTGCGGCCGGCGTGATCATCGCATAGGTGGTAAGCTGCAGCTGAAGATCGTGCGCGATCCCCTTGAGCGGCTTGAGCGCACTCTTGGAGTCGATCATCCGTCCTTCGATATCGAGCAGATCCACGTAGCCCGACACCTTGACGCCGCCTATCACGCCGGAGACTCTGGATTCGACAGCGGCCGGCCGGATTAGCGGAGCGGCATCTTCGATGTATTTTGTTACCATGGTCTCTCCCAATTCGAGCAGTTCCATGGGATGTTCGCCCTTCTGTAGCTTGGCTTCCTCCAGTTGCGGTCCTAAAACTTTCCGGAAGCAGTCCGGGCATTCCGCGACTGGGAGATCGTGCGCCGTCTTCGCCTTCAGGCGGAAGTTGTAGGCAATGGTCTCATGAAACGCTCTACCTAATGCCGTGGCCGCGGTACTCGGCTCCTTGAGATCGAGAGGGTATCGAAACATCCACTTGGCTGGACAATTCAAGAACTGCGAGATTTGGCTCGGAGAGAGTACCTCGGCGGCGGTCAGCAGCACGCAGCCGCAGACCTGCAACTATCAGCTCCGGAACGAAAGTGCCCGGCATGCAAAATCGGGATCGTGCGTGTAATCGAGAGAATTCCGGCTGCGGCTTCCACTCACCGACCGCT
>Ga0210401_10007422_pt1 | contig 10993 bp, 10 predicted proteins | sample IncBWH32MmetaG_FD_150866 | JGI IMG/M metagenome (GOLD analysis project Ga0210401, IMG submission 150866) | Forest soil microbial communities from Barre Woods Harvard Forest LTER site, Petersham, Massachusetts, United States - Inc-BW-H-32-M | ecosystem: Environmental > Terrestrial > Soil >... | reverse complement strand
AATGGCGATGGTTCGTTTCAGCCGCCCGCGTTTTATGATGGTGGTAGGCCTGTGATCGTTGGCGACTTCAATCATGACGGCAAACTGGATTTGCTTGCGGGTTACTTAGGGGGCCCCGGCGTGTCGGAGTTGATCGGTAACGGTGATGGCACGTTCCGGCCAACGAAGGACTATCCTACGGGAAGCGGCCTGCTCGCAGTGGCTGGCGATCTAAACGGCGATTCCAGGCTCGACGCTGTGCTTTTGGACGACAATCATGACAAATTGACCACGATGCTGAACACTGGCACGTTAACCTTCTATCCAACAACACCGCTTAATTTCGGCGCGCAAGTGATCAATTCCACAAGCAAGCCGAAAACTGTCCAGCTCTCGAACACTACGAACAAAGCCGTCTCCATCCATTCGATCGAGGCCTTGGGACCCTTCCAAGTAGCAAACACGTGCGGCGGGACGATAATACCGGGAGGCACATGCAAGATCAGCGCGACGTTCACTCCACTAAAGCCTGGCCCACAAAGTGGCACGATTACTATCATGGATGGCGCTTCGTCCAAACCCCAATATGTTGAACTTCGGGGTATAGGAAGACCTTAGCCGCGCCTCCGCCGACGCTGGCCGACAAGAAATAGACATGAAAGACGCCGTCAAAACCGTGGTAAACTCCATGCCTAGCAGTTCTCCCCGCCCGGACTCAGACTTAGTGAGGTTGCCATGACCCGCCAACGATCATTTTGCCGTCGAAGAATAATGTTTGCAATTATTGCGCTCTCTTGGGTTGCGAACGCCACCGCAGCCTGGGCGCAGTTTGAGACGCGCGGCAGGGGTCCATTACCGAACGAGTCGCTTGCCGTTACGACCGGCGATTTTAACAATGACGGGAAGGTAGATGTCGCGGTGGTTGGCGACTATTTGTCCATATTGTTGGGTAACGGGGACGGAACATTCCAGCCCCAATCAATTATCAGGGGCCTTTTTACTCGATCGCGGTCGCCGATTTTAATAACGACGGGAACGCAGATCTGGTAGTAACTCCTAGCAGCAATAATATTGCCGTTTTCTTAGGTAGAGGAGATGGAACCTTCCAATCCCCAATCTATTCCCCGACTACTGGTCCTCTCGGCTCTCTTGTAGTGGGGGATTTTAACGGCGACCACAGGGCGGACGTCGCTGGAGCCGGAAACTCGTACATCAGCATTCTGCTTGGAAAGGGTGATGGCACGTTCGAATCATCCATCGACAACAATTCGTTCTTCGCGCCTGGTCATTTGGCGGTGGGTGACTTCAATAATGACCACCTGCTGGACCTCGCCGCAGTCGGATCTTTTGGCAGTAGCGCTACTATCGGCGTGCTCCTCGGCAACGGCGATGGAACGCTGCAGAGTTCTCTTACCTATCCGCTTTCTGATACGCCAGATTCAGTAGCGGCTGCCGATTTCAATGGCGACGGTAAGTTGGATGTAGCCGTGGGCGGCTATCTTGTGAGCGAAGTAACCGTCCTCCTGGGAAATGGTGATGGCAGTTTTAGGCAAGGTGTCAGCTACCCCGGAGGGGGATATGAGGTCATTGTTGGCGACTTTCGAGGAACAGGCAAGCTGGATATGGTCGCAGAGCCGTCGGAGCCGGGGGTAGCTGAATTCCTGGGTAACGGCGATGGCACCTTCCAACAAGCGAAAATCTACCACTCCGGAGCTGGCTATACAGCGGCAGTAGGCGATCTGAACGGGGACCACAAACTTGATGTCGTTCTTTTAGGCAGCAAACCGCTAGCAATTACTTCTATGCTGAATACGGGTGTTTTAGAGTTTTCCCCCTGCTCGCCCTTGGCCTTTGGAGCCCAGCGTGTCAATACTACGAGCAAACCGAAGATTGTGAGTCTTACGAACACGGGGAGCAAGCCGATTTCGTTCAATTCGATGAGGGTTACTGGCGCATTCCGAGCCCGAGACACGTGCGGAGGGACCATTGCTGCGGGAGCAGTCTGCAGGGTAGACGTTACCTTCACGCCCTCGAAGCCGGGACACGAGCGCGGAGGGATCACAATTGTTGACAGCGCGTCGTCGAAGCCACAATACATCGAGCTTTCAGGGGTGGGAAAGTGAATGTCTGAACGCCGAGTTCTGATGGCAGCTTTTCCGCAGTCGGGAGCGGCGGCCGTTGTAGTCGGCCGCCGCGTTTCCGCGATTCTTATGAACCACCGCCTAGTGACTGTGCAGTACATGAACGCATTGGCCGGGAGCATGGCCTGGCAGCCCCGCCATATCCTGCTCGACTGCAGTTTGGCCGGACATGACTAATCCGTTTTTAAACAGCGCGGCCACGTCGCCTTGGGGAACACCTTCGGGTCCAAAGCAGTTGTCAACGGCATACACGTTGTAATGGGCGGTCTGACTTGGAGACGTTATCTGGTCGTAAAAAATTTCTCCTTGTGTACTGGAATTGTTGGGACAGAGGTCATACTTGTAGTTTGATCCACTGCAGTTGCTTCGTTGATTTTCCAAGCTCCGGCAGAGCCAGCCGGTCATGCCTGTGTTGGGGTAGTTGAATGTGGGAGTTGCACCTGTGCCTTGATCGACGATACTTTGCGCGAGCCAGTCGGCATTCGAGGTTGGGGAGGTGCCGTAGCTTGATGTGCAAGGTCGTTGGTCCACGCGCCGACGTACTCGGAGCCGTTTGGTACGTAAGTTGGAGGCAGCGTCCACGAGGGTCCGCCGCCGAGTTGGCATCCGAGCTGGCCAGCGGGGCAAACGGTGATCGATGGGGCTGCCGGTATCTGGCATCCCTGTTTGATGTCGCTCATCACAGGCCCCGAGATCAGTTCCACGTTGTCCAAAACCGCCCCGTAGTAGGCAAGCGAGTAAGCAATGGCCGCGGAACCGGCGCTAAATCCTTGTGCGCACATCCCGGCGAGCGAATTCCCGTTCACCGTAATGGTAGGGTAGACATTTTTGTAGACGTAATCGAGCACTGTTGCTGGCCGACAGGCTGCCGCCTGTACATTTGAGACGTTCGGTGTAGGAGCCGGAGGCCACGGATTGTAAGTAGCTTGCCAAGCTGCACTCCACTGTACCTGCACAACTCCGTAGTTCTGCGCGACGTAGTACTGAAGCATTTCCACCTCCGTCGCCTCGCCGGATGCGCTGGTTCCATCGCCTCCGTCAAAGTAAACGACAATTCCGTTAACCACTCCGGATGGAATCAGGGAGCCGTAGATGAATCCCAGGTCTTGCGCGTTTGCGCATCCGGTCAAGTTAGCAGAGACACAGGTGGATCCGGGAACCCACTGGCCTCCCATACACGGGCCCGGAGTGCCCACAAATTGGACAGATCCGGTCGACAACGAACCCGAACTGGCGTGAACGGGCGCTGATACCAGGCAGAAGACAAGCACTACCGGTAGGCAAATGAACGATACTCTGATTGCGATGGCGATTGTGGGCCTGAGGCTGATCGAGTGCTCAAGCCCGGAATGGTGCGGAAGTGACATAACTTTTCTCCTTATGAGCGGCCTAGGGGGAAGAGAAGAAAGCCTAGTCTGAGGCTTGGAAGTCGTCAAGGGAGAAGATATTCACAGGTGCGAATAAGTCGGGCGCAGAATAACTTACGAAAGCGGTAACTTAGGAAAAATGAGAATATGTAGGTGGACTTATGCCCTGGTCGTATTCCAAATCCTGGTTGGTCTGCCAAGCCCGTCTCGCTCTGATCGTCTTTGCTGTCGTCACTGCCATTTTCGCCTTCCAGTCCCCCGCGCAGGATCTGGCTCGCCGCCTGATTCTAAAAGACGGTTCCTACCAGCTTGCGACGCAGTATGAAGTCAAGGGTGACCGCGTGCGCTACAAGAGCGCCGAGCGCAACGAGTGGGAAGAGATTCCCTCATCACTGATCGATTGGCCGGCCACGGAAAAATATCAGAAAGACCGGGCCACGGAGACCGTCCCCGAGGCCCTGGCGCTCGATAAAGAGACGGATGCGGAGCGCGCGGCGGAAGAATCGCGGCTTCCGCAAGTGGCCCCTGGGCTGCGCTTGCCGGAGGACTCCGGCGTTTTTCTGCTGGATAACTTTCAAGGGCAGGCGCAACTGGACGAAATGCAGCAAGCCGAAGGCGACATCAGCCGCAACACCAAGGGCAATATTTTTCGCGGAGCGATCAATCCCGTGGCTGGCGCCAAGCAAACCATTGAACTCGATGGGGAGCACGCGAGCCTGCACGTTCACGTCGCGGTGCCGTCGATCTACATCAAGATGGATGACGACGCGCAGGCAGCGAAGGGCGAAACCACAGCCGCGAAGCCTCCTTCGCCAAGCCCCGATGCGCCACGCTCCGAACAGCGCCAGCAACCGCAGCAGCCGGAAAAAGCAGTGGTTCCATTTGATCGCTTCCGCATTGTGCGCACGAAAATCAAAGGCGGGAAGCGCATTGTCGGAGATCTGAAGCGCACGGTTAGCGGCAAAGTCAGCCAGGATCAAACCTTCGTAAAAACCACGATCGACCGTGTCAGCGGCGGATGGCTCAAGCTGACCCCCACCGAAGATTTGACTCCCGGCGAATATGTCCTGGTTGAGACGAACGGAAGTGAAGCGATGAATCTGTATGTCTGGGATTTTGGAGTCGACCCTAAGGCTCCGGCTAATGCGAATCCCTGGAAGCCGCAGTGAAGCGGACTTCGGGAAAATTCGACTTCGGATTCTCTTCGCGTTGATCGAGTTGACAGAGTTGATGAGATTTGAACAAATTCCCGCTGGAGGAGTCGAAGATTCCACCCCTCCAAAAGGTTTAAGCGTGAAGTGATTACCGCGAGAAAAAGCCTAGCCTGTCAGGCCCATACGCCGAAGCAGGTCTTGAAACCGGGGATCAGGGCGCAAGCTGTCAAGCAGCGGGTCGGATCTGAGGGATGAAGGTATTTCCAAAGACCTCTCCGAATAGGCTCTTTCCAGGAACTGGAACGCTTTGTCGTTTTGGCGGAGAGTGGCATAGATGGTGGCCATCGTATATGACGAAGGCGAGGCTCCTCTTGATTCACCCTCCAAATCTCGAAGCATCTTATCCGCGTCGGCTTTCCTACCCACGACTGAATAGGCGTGCGCCAAGGCCACAACAGTCCGAGGATCGCCTGACAGCTGAATTGCTTTCTGGTATTCAGGGATTGCCTCCTGAAGCCTGCCCATGCCTTCGTAACCGACGCCGAGACTATAGTGCTGAAACCAATCATTGGGGTCGAAAAGAAGCGCTCTCTTGCTTGCTTCGATCAAGCGCGGGTAATCCCGCAGGTCAAAGTAAACCGTTGATTCGGTGTACTCCGCGCTGAAGCCATAGTCGAGTTGATGAATCTTTGTGATCTCGGCGAGGGCTTCGGCCTGCCGGCCAATCATGGCCAGGAACAGGGCGCGATCTTCGTGAGCGCAACTGTAACTCGGTGAGAGTGCGATGGCGCGGTTGAACTCACGATCGGCAGCGTCCCAATCCCAGTCAAAATACGAATTCAGCTCGCCGAGGGTGTCGTGGGCTTCGCCAATGCTGTCATCCAGCTCGCGTGCTTTGCCTAACGCTTGTTTGGCAGACTGGTAGGCCGTATTTCTGTCCAACGCTCCAGCAAATGCGAGGTACACGTAAGTGTCCGCCAGTCCGGCGTAGGCGAGGGCGAAGTTCGGGTCTTTTTGGAGCGACTCTTCGAAGTACTGCTGGGATCGTCTGAGCGAATTCGGTTTGGTGAATTCGTTCGTGAAGATAAGACGTCCTTTGAGATAGGCGTCGTATGCAGCCGGGTTCAACGCAGGCGCTGAGCGAAGCTGAGCCTGCTCCGTCGGCGTGACTTGTGCGCGGACCTGCTGCGCGATTGCGTCTGCCAACTCACCCTGGAGCTTCAGGATATCGCCCAGATCGCGGTCGTATGTTTCTGCCCAGAGGTGCCTGTCTGCTGGCGCCTGAATGAGTTGGGCCGTCACACGCACTCGTTGCCCAAAACGGATGACAGAGCCTTCTACGATCGCGTCAACCTTCAATTCGCGGGCAATTTCAGGCAGGGCCTTTTTCGCTCCTCTGTATTGCATAACGGAAGTTCGCGAGATGACGCGTAGGGAACCGACCTGAGCGAGGTCGGTAATCAACTGATCCGTCATGCCATCCGCGAAGAATTCCTCTGACGGATCGCCGGACAAATTATCGAGGGGCAGGACAGCGATGGAGCGTATTGGGGAAACGGCTGCCTTGCCGTAGAAGCGGTGCGAGATCGCCCAGCCCACAAGGCTGAGGGCGCAGAGCGCGCAAAAAATAAAAGTGACCGTGCGAGTCTTTGTTTGTGCGAGGGTTCTTAAAAGGATTCTTGCTGGCGCTTCCGTTGGCGTGGCAAGCGCGACTGGCTCACTCGGGTCGACGGCAGTCTCAGCGACCAGCAGTGGCGCGTGAAAATCTTCTACCGGGCCAATGTACCGGTATCCCTTGCGAGGCAGCGTTTCGATGTAGCGTGGGGTGTCGGCCGAATCGCCGAGCGTTTCGCGAATCCGCGCGATGGCGTTGTGCAAACTGTGGTCGAAATCGACGAACGTGTCGGCGGGCCAAATTCGCGCCTGAATCTCCTCGCGCGTCACAACATCGCCAGCGCGCTCCAACAGGATCTCCAGCACCTGTAGTGGTTGACCGCGCAGGCGCAACCTTACGCCGTGCTTGCGCAATTCGCCGGCACGGACATCCAACTCAAAATTATCGAACCGTAGCCTGTCTGCAACTCGCGGCTGGGTGGCCATCGCAGCCTCGCAAAGACTAGCAAAGACTAGCAAAGCCTACCACAGTTCTGCGCAGGTTGGAGAGGCGCTTTTATAGAACCCAAGCAGCTTTATGTTCAATAGCTTAACGATGGAGAAAACTTTGGGAAGAGATGGAGATCCCAAGGATTGCGCTCTTGCCCGGAACCAGAGAAAGTGCGGTGGTTTTTGCGAGACAGTTAAGCCGCCCGGCGGCAGAGCTGCATTCGCGAACGACCAATTTTGAACGAAGAGAAGAAAAGGAGTACGTAAATGAAATCACTAAAAGGCAGTTTCCTCACTAAGATTTTCGTCGTCACGGCATTCACTGTGCTGATCGCCGGCGCGGTTCAAGTCTTTGCCCAAGACCATTCTCACATGAATCATATGGCGATGACACCGACCGCGGCTCCTCCAACGGCGCTGCCTCTTGCACAGTTCGTCGCACTCGACGAATGCGACCCGACTACTTTCAACGCAGCCCTGGGACCCGACTTTTGCAAAAATGTGGCACTTGCCGCACTCGGCTACGCTACAACTCTGTCGGAGTTGCTGGCTGGAGCGCAGTCTGGCAACCCAAGCCCCAACTGGGACTTCGAACCCGACTCGGTCAGCGTTCCCCAAGGTACGGTGATCAGCGTTGTGGACCAGGGCGGAGAGCCTCATACGTTCACCGAGGTCCGCAAGTTCGGCGGAGGTTTCCTGTCAGTGCTGAATGGGCCTGGCGAGACCACGGTGCCGGAATGCTCGGGCGGCTTCTCGAACGTTGCCGTGGCGAAGACAAGGATCATTCAAGGCAGCACGGTTGAGATCCCGAATCTGTCGAAGGGGGAACACATGTTCCAGTGCTGCATTCATCCGTGGATGCGTGTGACCGTCAACGTACAGTAGGCCGAAGATTTTGGGAGGACGACCGAGCATACCCGGCGGCCTGGTCGTCCGTCTCGACGGTCTGGAGCTTGAGGTCCGGAGGGAGAAGGGCGAGATCTGAGGTCCGACGTCTGAGTGCCGATGTTGCTACTTCATCACTCCCCGCTGCGCAATGCCAATATTGTCGCGGGTGGTGTTCTTTACGAGATACATCATCTCGTCGGCTTGTCGGATGACGTCATGTGTATCGCGCGCGTCGTGGGGGTACGTGGCCAAGCCAATCGACGCGCGCACATTCAGGTTCAAGCCTTCGTCGCGGCAAAAACAGCTTGCGCGCAGGCCGTCGCGCAAACGTTTCGCTACGACCAGTGCCTGATCTTTTCCGGTCTGCGGCAAGAGCACAACAAATTCATCACCACCGTAGCGGAAAGCGAAATCGATCAGCCGCAGTTGTGCCTTTACCAGATAACCGATTTCGGCCAGCAGTTTGCTGCCGATCAAATGTCCGTGTGTGTCGTTGACCGACTTGAAGTGATCGAGGTCGATGAACAACACGCTGAACTCGTAGCCAAATCGTGCTGAGCGGTAAACCTCGGTGTCGAGCGTCTTATACAAATGCCGCGCGTTGTAGAGCCCGGTGCAATCGTCAGTGATCGTCAACTCCTGGATTTTTTCCACCCAACGCGCATTCTCAATCGCGATCGCAGCATAGTCGCAAAGCGCCTGCAGGAAGAAAACTTCCTGATCGCCGAATTGCGCCAGATCCACGTTCACCAGTTGAATCACACCCAGGACTCGCAGCCTCGACCGCAGCGGCACACAGATCACAGACCGCGTCTCCCACTGCGTCGTCTCATCGATCCTTTTGGCAAACCGCGGATCGTTCTCCACATCCGCGGAAATCACCTGCTCGCCGTGTTTGGCCACCCATCCGGCGATGCCTTCGCCCACTTTCAGCCGGACATTCTTCAGCGCTTCGGCGGCATCGCCCACTGCAATCGCGAAATAGAGCTCTTCCTGAGCGTCATCGACCATCAGCAAGGACCACGTGTCCGGACGGAAATATTCCGCCATTTTTTCCATGATGGTTTGGAGGATGGAATCCAGATCCAACGAGGAGGTCAGCGCCTTGGCCACATCGTGGAAGATGGTCAGTTCCTGGCTATGGCGCGTTAGCTGGGTACCGGTGGCCTCGGACATGCCTGGTTTCCTGACCTCAATTTCCTGATTTCAGCTGGACGGAGTGACGCTTGCGAAAATTATAAGGACGTACCGCGGCGGGAGCAATGAACGTTGGTAACCAGAACCCCTAAAGCCAATGGCATTGTGCAGATGTGGGCGTCGCCAGAATTTGGGCAGTTACCGTACGACTAGCCTAGGGCAAGGCTTCCAGCAGGTCATCCCCTTCGCTTGCTTAAGGCCTCGTTGAATAGAGGCGACTTACGGTGCGGCTGGAAGCCACACCCTCTCAAACAGGCTTGCTGAAGGAGTTTTGCAGCAGCCTTTTAGACAGGTTATGCGCTGTCGCGAGGGTTGAGAGTATCCTTAAATTCATGCGAATCCCATTTCGCCTGAGCCTCGCCGGCTGCGTCTTTCGTCTGCTCCTGATTCTTCTGTTCTTTCTTCCGTTCCTGGCAACTCTGCAATCCCAAACCGCAGCTCCCGTCGACCCCAAAACGATCCCGGTAATCGACGCGGGTATCGGATCGTGCTCTGCTGATTTCACCATCACAGACTCGGCGGGCGCACCCGTCTATTCTGCCAGCATCAAGGTCCACATCGCCTACGGAGTCATGAGCTTGCACAAAATGGACCTGGAAGTCGGGACCAATGCCGACGGCAAAGCGCGGTTCACCGGACTTCCGGACAAAACCAAACAGGGATTATTCTTCCGCGTCTCAGAAGGCGACCGCGAAGGCTCCGCTTTCGACGATCCAGCCAAGACCTGCAAGGCTGTATTCGCCACTCCTTTGGAGAAAAAATCCAAGTAAACGTGTTTTTTTTGAAGGGCTTTCGGTTCAACGCCAGGATAGTCAAGTTCCTCGGTAACCTGGATCGGTCAACCACTTCTGGCGTCTCCGTTCGGCTTCGCCTATGATGATGGCATCTTCATGCGGGCGCCGATGACCTGCGCCCGACGGAGCCTTTCGTGGGAGCGTTCGGCGAAAAACTTCGCAAACAGCGCGAGCAGCGCGGGCTCGCGCTCGAGGCCATTTCCAACACCACCAAGATCAGTGTCCGTATGTTGCGCGCCCTCGAAGAGGAACACTTCGACCAATTGCCCGGCGGCGTCTTCAATAAAGGATTTGTCCGCGCCTACTCGCGGCAGATCGGCCTCGATGCAGAGGAAACGGTAACCGACTACCTCACGGCCCTTCGCGAAAGCCAGATTCAAGCCCAGCAAATCCTGCCGGATTTCCGCAGCGCGCCAGACAAGAAGGATGAAGTCACGCCTCGTGAGTCTCGCGACGCGGGTGGTCCGGCGGTGACTCGCAGAAACGATGCCGGCGAAGGTGACAATCACGGCGACCCTGAATCCCGGAAGGCGAATCGCGGCACTTCAAGTGGCCAAAAACAGAAACAAACCAGATCCGATCGCCGCAGAGGAGACCGCCGCAGCGATGATGCCGCCGTGGTTGCGGCACAGCAGAATCCCGATCGAGACAGGGGGCGCGGCACAAAGCGCCGCGAGAGTTTCCCGGCAGCTCCAACGTTCCCCACTGTCCCGGAGAACTCGATCGGGCCCACCATTTTCCGATTCTCTCGAACCCAAGTCGTGGTGCCGCTTCTGCTGATTGTTATTGCTCTGGCGGCGTGGGCATCCCGTCATCACCGCGGGGCGGCCGGAAGAGTAAGCGACACTTCGAAAAACTCATCAAGCGTTCCTTCGCCGTCGACTGTCGTCTCGTCAAACCCGGTTTCGTCGAACCCGGTTTCGGCGCCTTCGGCAACAATGGCGCCGAATCGCGCACCCTCACTCGAATCCACGAAAGCGCCGTCCGCGGCGACGGGCAAAGCTGCATCCACAGCGAATTCCACCGCCGGAGCGAAACCCGCAGCCGAACCGGCTTCTTCGGAGACGGCCTCAATAACATCCTCTGCGCCCGCTCCTCCAGATGTTTCCGTTACAAACCACTCTGTCGAGGAGCGTCCTATCGAACCCACGGCGCACTCTACGGCCGCCAAACCGCCGGCCACTTTCACTGTGCTGATCCGGGCCGATAAGACCAGTTGGGTGCAGATTACCGCAGACGGTAAATCCATCGCCCAGGAAACCCTGATTGCCCCCGCCCACACCTCCATCCGCGCGACTCGCGAAATCGTTATCCGAACGGGCAACGCGGGGGGAATCAGTTTCCTGCTCAATGGAAAAGAAATCCCGGCC
>Ga0210401_10007421_pt1 | contig 10998 bp, 11 predicted proteins | sample IncBWH32MmetaG_FD_150866 | JGI IMG/M metagenome (GOLD analysis project Ga0210401, IMG submission 150866) | Forest soil microbial communities from Barre Woods Harvard Forest LTER site, Petersham, Massachusetts, United States - Inc-BW-H-32-M | ecosystem: Environmental > Terrestrial > Soil >... | reverse complement strand
GACTTGCGGAATATTCAAATAGCTCTCGCTCGAGCGGGGCGGCCCGATGCACACGGCCTCATCGGCGAAGCGCACGTGCAGGGCGTTGCGATCCGCCTCCGAATAGACCGCTACCGTGGCGATGCCCAGTTCCTTGCACGCGTCGATCACGCGCAGCGCGATCTCACCGCGATTGGCTATGAGGATTTTTCGAAACATTATTTAGGCGGGCTCCAAGTAGAGCCCGGACCCGATATAGGCGGGCTCCAAGTACCTGCCGGCAGGCAGGGAGCCCGCACCCGTCAGGCCGGTGGAAGCGGCATGCCGCCGACTATTTCTTTTTTCCCACGGGACGCAGCGCAAAAAGCGGTTCGCCGTACTCCACCGGCTGGCCGTTTTCGACCATCACTCGCGCCACTTCCCCGGCGATATCCGCTTCAATCTCATTCATCAATTTCATCGCTTCGATGATGCAAACAGTCTGGCCCGCCTCGACGTGATCCCCCACCTTAACGAACGGCCCGGCGTCGGGACTGGGGCCGGAGTAGAAGGTGCCGACGATAGGCGACTTGATGATGTGCTCTTCCTCCGCCACGGCTGCGGCTGCGGCGGGCTGAGCCGGCGCAGGACCAGCCTGTGCGGCTGCTTGAGGAGCATTTGTTGGAGCTTGCGTCACGATCACCTGGGGAGGGGCAGCTTGCGCCATGGGTAACGCCAGAACCGGGGCCGCGGTGGGCTGCGGAATAGCCTTCTTGAGTCGAATTCTCAAGTCTCCGTGGGCGTATTCGAACTCCTCCAGCCCGTGTTCGGACATGAAGGACAGCAAGCGCTCCAGTTGACCGAGATCGACTCCCGGCACCGAAATCTCAGAACTGGCTGGCTGTTTTTTGGATCCCTTCATCGTTTTGCTCAAAGTTCGAGGAATTCCCGTGGGGTTGTAGTCAGAATTTCAGCGCCGCGCGAGGTCACCAAGGCGTCGTCTTCGATCCGAATTCCACCAACGCCTTCCACGTATACTCCGGGTTCCAAGGTCACGACGTTACCCGTCTCCAGGAGCGTCTTTTGATCCCGAGCGATTCGGGGGTTCTCGTGAATTTCAAGACCGATCCCATGACCCGTGCTATGCACGAAATAACGGCCCAACCCCTTGCGCTGCAAAACGTTTCGGGCCGCCGCATCAACAGCCCCGCAAGTCACTCCCGATTTGAGCGCCTCTCTTGCCGCCGACTGCGCTTCCAAAACGGCTTGGTACCACCCGCGGACTCGACTTGTCGCCTTACCGACATGCACAGTGCGTGTCAGGTCACTGCAGTAGCGGCGGAGTATAGCACCCAGGTCCAGTACGACCAACTCGTTTTTCCCGATTTGGCGCGCGGTTGGACGCGCATGAGGCAACGCTGAGCGCGGTCCAGCAGCCACAATGGCCTCAAAGGATTCCCCGGAGGCGCCTTTTAAACGCATCCGGTATCCAATCTCGGCGGCAATCTCAAGTTCGGTGACGCCCGGACGGATTAGGCGAATCGCTTCCTCCATTACCTGGGAGCCCAGCCATGCGGCATCCCGGATTCGATCGATCTCCGAAGCATCCTTGACAGCCCTCAGATTTTCGACGAGTCCATCTTTAACGACCCACTTTAAATTGCCTCCTGCGGCCTTTCTGAGCTCCTTCCAGCCTCCCAAAGTAATCCGCGAGGGGGATATCGCAACGCGCTGGCCTTTCCTGCCTCGCAGATAACCGCCAACCGCGGCCAGAAGCGACCCCTTGTGGATGTGCACGCGGATTCCGCGAGTTTCTTCCTTGGCCTGAATCGTGAACCGGCCATCGGTAAATAAAGTGGCTGAATGATGATCCACGAGGAGAGCCCCTGAATCGCCCGAAAATCCGCACAAATAATAGATGTTTGGGAGGTGTGTCTCAAGCAGGGCGTCCGCCGCCGGATCAAGGGATTCGCGGAGACGTTTCAATCGGATCGAGGTAGTCGGCATAAAAAAGGGAGGAAACCGAGGTCTCCTCCCGGGTCACGCGGTATTGTACCTTGCAGGACTCAGCCCGGCAAAATTCGAGGAGTCACGAAGAACATCAACTCCTGGGTAGACACGCTGATGGAGGTGTGTTTGAAGAGGTTGCCAATGAGAGGCACGCTCCCGAGCAGCGGCACCTGGGCGATCGTTGTATTCTGATTGGTAACGACCACGCCGCCAATCACCACCGTGCTGCCGTCGCTGACCAGGACTTTGGTCTGGGTCGACTGCGTATCCAGTCCGGGGGTGCCGGAAACTTCAATGCTCTTATCGATCTGCGTATTTTCAACGGTTATGTCCAGAAATACGGTGCCCTCCGCTGTAATTTGCGGGGTGACTTCGAGCTTTAGCACGGCGTCCACATATTGAACGGAAATCGTGTTGTTGATGTTTGTCTGGATCGGGATTTGTTGACCTTGTTTCACTGTTAATTTGTCGTTGTTTTGCGTGATGCCTTTGGGTTCCGACAGTATTTTGCCCACGCCACGGCTCTCCATCGCGCTCAGCAGGAAGTCGAGCGCGAAGTTTTTACTGGTGAAAAGATATGTCAATCCGCTCGTTGCAGCCGTGGCAGCCAGGTTCGTGGCCAGCGGCTGTGCAACATTTACCGGTGCCGGAGTGCCGGAGGCGGGTGGAAGCGGCACCGTTCCGGAAATGAGAGCGGGAGAATTGGATACTCCGGGAATAAACGGACGCGTAACAGGGCTGGCACCAAGGGAATTCAGTCCGCCAAATGTGTTGTTGCCCGCATTGAAGGAATACGCAAGCTGGGTGCCCAGTTCGCGGGCAAACGAGCGGGACGTCTGCACCACCCGGGCATCAATCTCCACCTGTAATGATTTCCGGTCGATCTCGCGCAACAAATTATCGATCTTCGGTATAGAGGAGGGAATATCCCGGATGATCAGTGTGTTCGAGCGAATATCCGCATAAACGTCGCCCCGCGCGGTCACGAACTTTTTCATCGTGGTCACCAGCGTGGGCGCCTGAGCATAACTCAGGACTCGAGTGACGGTAACCATCTCAACCGCGTCAGTCTGCGCTTTGACCAATTCCCGGCGCTGGTCCGCTTCGCGCTTCAGAGTGTCCTGGGTTACGATCCGCAGAACATTGCCGTCGATTTCCTTGGAGAGACCGTTGTTGCGCAACACGATGTCAAGGCCCTGATCCCAGGGAACTTCGTCGAGCACCAGAGTCACTGTTCCACGGACCGATGGGTCCAGGACAACGTTCAGCCCGCTGATTTCATGGATTAGACGAAAGAAGTCCTTCAAATCCACGTCCTTGAGGTTCACTGAAATCGGGTCGCCTGTATATTTCTTTTCAGGCGCGGGAGCGGCAGCGGGCGCCTGTGCGTCCGCCGCAGGGGGATTTTGCGGCTCAGGTGCAAGCGGTTGATTACCAGGCCGCGCAAACCCAGAGTTCGCCTCGGTCAGCCAGGTCGGGAGCGGCATATTCGGCACCTTGACGGTGGCCAGTCTTCGCTGGGCCGGGTTTTTGGCCGGATGGAGCGCTGCGGGGCTCACCAGGGTTGCCGGGTTTGAGAAAAAAATCGTAACATCCGAACCGTTCGATTGCGTGCTGAAAGGAACCAGTTTTGCAAGATCGACCACGATGCGAGACTGACCGGGTTTCGGTTGCCCCATACGCACGTCCAGGACCGGCGCGTATTGGCTGCTGACCTTATTTTTCTCAACATTCAAACGCGTTTCTGAAAAATCCAGCACGAGCCTCGGCGGGGAATCCAGCCGCGAAGTTTGGTAATGAAGTACGCCCGTTCCACTGATGCGCACGGCGGTTTGCTGGTCTGGCTGAGTAACTTCGACATCCAAGATCGACGCACGGGATGCATCGGCGCTCGCGGGTGATGGCGGAGCGACTTGCGCGCCCGCCGGCAGAACCGTAACCGCGGCGCCCGCAAGCAACAGGCAGCGAAACCCGAGAGCCGGCCAAATGATCTTCATTTCTGTTCTCCTGGACTTGGTTAAAGTCGTTTCGTCACGACGCGTTCAAGCGGTTTTCCAAACGCGTCCTTGCCAATCTCTTTGAATGAAATACCGTCAAGGGAGATTTTCTCGACCGAGCCGTCGTACAATTTGTCGCCTTCCCTCAGGAAATAGACTCGCTGCTGCGAATTCGAAACAATGGCGATCATCCCGTTGGGGCTGTGCACAATTCCACCGATGCGCAAGGTTTCGATGATCAGGCCGGCCTTTCCGGGCGGAAGGTTTTCCGGGGGCGCGTTGGTCGCAGTCGCTTTCGTTAGCAGCGTGTCAAAGGGATCACGACGAACTGCCTGTTTTTCCGATGCAGGCTTTTCGACGGGCGGCTTTGCGGGTTTCGCGGCGGCCGCCTTGAGGGTTCCTTTTGAGCCTGCCGGAACTTGCGCCGAAGGCGTGGCAGGGACCTTGGCCTTCGCCGGACCTTTCGCTTTTGCGCCGGAGGGCTTGGCCTTGGCGGGCGCGGCGCTCTGAGGGGCGCTCGGCGGTGGGGGTTCGGCTGGAACCGGATTCTTCACCTGAGCGCGCACCGCGTTTGGCTGGACGTTCGGATGTTCTTGCGCGAAAGCACTCGTCGCAAGAGCTGCCGATAAGGCCAGCGGCAACAGGATTCGCGATGATTTTGCGAGTGGCATAGTCAATCGACTCGATTCTACTTCATTAGCGGCCGGGCGGATTGCCGCCAGCCGGTTTCTTGCCCGCCGGGGCGGGGGATTGATCCAACGGCTTGCTAAAGAACGTCGTTACCGTGCACCTGCCCGTAACCGTGGTGCCGGGACGCGCGGGATATTTCGCTTTGGTCGGGTCGGGTAAACCAGTAAAGGAAAGGTCGCCCACATTAATGATCCGGGACAGGCGGCTGAGGCGCGCAAAAAAATCCTCAATGCTGAAGTACGGCCCATCGACCGTTATGGAGAAAGGCAACTCGTAGTGGTAGTCCCGGGGAACGACAGCTTCCGAGTTCAAACTGCGAATCTGCACACCCGACGCGGCAGCCGCTTCCTGAAGCAACCGCATGAACTCGTCCACCTCTTTTTCTTCCGGCACGATGGTCTTCAGGGTTTCCAATTGCTTTTCCAGGGCCGCCATCTCGACCTTGAATTCGGCGTTACGGCGTTCGTAAACCTGTAATTCCGCGACCTGGCGATTGAGGTCGGCGTCCTTGGCATTATTTGCGTCCAGGGTATTGCGCATGGCCGCCACCGGGGACAAGGGCAGGTATTCGCCCACCCCAAAAATGACCAGCGCCAGCGCGAAGAAGATCAGCGCTTGGAGATACCACGGATATTCGCGGAACGAAATCGCCATCGCTCCCCCTAGGTATTCCCCGGCTTGCGGGCCGCCGGCGGCGTGTTGGCGGCCGGCGCGGCAGCGCCAGAGGATGCCGGCGCAGCACCGGCGGATTGCGGTAGACCAAACTGAGCGGTCAGGCTGAAAATAAAGATCTGCACGGTCTTGTTGGTGTCATCCTGGTGGGATTCCTTGATTTCCACCGTTTGGAAGTAACCCGAACGCTTGAGTTGCGTGATGTAATTCGCCACCGCATTGAGGGAACCCGCCGAGCCATTGATAGTAAGCGCATCCGCTTTGCGGTCCACGGATGTAAGCCACAGGGTATCCGTCCGGCTGACGGTGTTGGCAATCGCTTCCAGAAGCTCCTGGCCACCGGTCCGATTGCGCTGGAGTCCCTCGATGACGCCGATCCTTTGCTGCAAGACGGCTCTCTGCTTTTCGAAATTGTCCACTTGTTGCTTTAGCTGTTCGAGCCGCGCCTTTTCCCCCGTCTGTTTCTGGATATGCGCAGCCACCTTGGTGTTCTCGCGATCGAGCAGGCCCCAATGAACCCAAAGGGCGCCGCCGCTAACGGCCAGGGCTGCCACGAGCAGAACATATTGAAGCGTGGCTTCGAGCGGGACGGTGGCGCGCTGCGCTTTCGGCCGCGTTCTCCCGAGTAGATTTATGCGAATCATTGTTCGTCGAAACTCCTGAGCGCGAGCCCTACGGCGATGGCCAGGCGCGGGGCAAGTTCGCGAATCTGGTCCTCGCTGTGGCGTGCCGGATTGATTACGATTTTGCGGAAGGGATACATTTCCTCGACCGGAATGGCAAATTCCTCGCGCAATACATCCATCAAGCCGGGAACTCGCGCGCTGCCGCCGGCCACCACGATTTTCTGAATGCTCTCGCCTGTGGCGGTGGCCCGGAAGAAGTCGAAGGTTTTTTGAATTTCCAGGACCAGGATGTCCGTCACCGATCGCAGAATCGTGGCGCGGTGTTCGTCGGCGACGCCGGCGATATTCTCGCCATGCTTCAACCGTTCGGCATCCTCAAAGCTCAGGTCCAGCTCCTTTTGCAGCGCGTCGGTGTACTGATTGCCGCCAACGGAAACGTCTCTGGTAAACAGGGGAATGCCGCCACGAACGATATTGATGTTCATCACGCTGGCGCCGACATTCAGCAAGGCGGTGGTTTGGCCGGGATCGGGATCGTAATTTTCTTCGTAGCAGTTCTGAAGTGCAAAGGCGTCGATATCGACCACCGAGGAGTTCTTCCCCGCCTGCGCCAATACGTTGGTGTGGTTGAGGATCTTATCTTTTTTGACCGCAACGAGCAGGACATCCATCTGAGAGTCCACCGACTCGAGCAACTGGTGGTCCAGGTTTACGTCGGCGATATCGAAGGGGATGTGCTGGCTGGCTTCGGATTGGATGCGATCGTAGAGCTCTTCTTCGGTCATGGACGGAAGCGAAACTCGCTTTACAATCACCGAATGTCCCGAAACAGCGGTGGCCACATTTTTGGTTTTTACTTTATGGGAATCAAATATGTTGCTAATGGCGCCGGCGACGAGTGGCGCATCCATAATTGCCCCATCCACCACCGTATCCTGGGCCAGCGGTTCCAGCCCAAAACTGACCAATTCATAGCCGTGCTTCGTGCTCTTCAACTCCACAGCCTTAATGGAGCTGGAGCCAATATCCAATCCGACGAGAGCCTTCTGTTTCGAGCCACCAAACATATCCGAACCCCTCAAGAATCTTCGGCTTGCCGAATCTCACAATCATCGCTTTGCGATTCGGCTAAGCAACCCGCTCGGATAACCCCAGCAACAAGACCGCTTTCACACCCGCACTTGCCAGGATCTGGATCCGGCAACTTCCCTGCCCGGATCTCCCATCTTGGATAACATGCTGCGCCCGCCATGCTGGCAATGACTGGCTCAAATTCATATCTTCGGTCGATTTCCGTCCGGGCCCCATACGGCCCAGGAATGCAGCGCGGCGTGAAAATCCGGTCCGACGGAGCGGTCGCCGCGTACTGCGAATTTGGCATCCAACCGGTTGAGTGTCAAGCAATCGGATTCGCAAGTTGTTCTGAAGAATACGGCTTAGGCGGCTGACCGTGCGGACAGAAAAGGGCCAGAAAGCGCAATAGATGGGGTCCTTTAAATACTAGGAGTACCATTACTAGTATGGGCTTTCCAGACACCTAAAACGAATTTATGTTACCGTTGCAGTCCCAAGGAGTGCCAGACGGAGTCGATGCGCCGTTTGGTGTCAGAATCCATGACAATTTCATCCGGCCAGGGACGCCGGAATCCTTCACTTTCCCACTTGCGAGTCGCGTCAATCCCCATTTTTGAGCCGAAATCCTGGATGCGCGAGGCGTGATCGAGGGTATCGGCAGGACCCATCACGAATTCCACATCCCGTTCGGGATCAATGGCGCAGAGCGTTTTCCAGACCACTTCGCGCGGGTCCTGGACGTTTACGTCCTGGTCCACGACCACGACGACCTTGGTAAACATGGCCTGCCCCAGCGACCAGATCGCATGCATGATTTTTCGCGCGTGGCCTGGGTAGGACTTCCGGATGGAAACAATCATCAGATTATGAAAGACGCCTTCGGCCGGCATGGCCACGTCCACAATTTCGGGATACTGCATCTTCATGACGGGGAGAAAAATGCGCTCGACGGCGTGGCCCATGAAAAAATCTTCCTGCGGAGGCGGTCCCACAACAGTCGTGAGGTAGACGGGATCGCGCCGCTGCGTCACGCAGGTGACGTGGAAAACGGGAAACTCGCCTTCCAACGAATAAAAACCGGTGTGATCGCCGAAGGGGCCTTCCGTCCGCATTTCTTTCAAGTCCACATATCCTTCGAGCACGATTTCGGAATTCGCGGGCACTTCCAGATCCGAGTTCTCACAGGAAACCATTTCCACGGGTTCACGCCGCAGGAAACCCGCGAACATCATTTCATCGAGGTCCGGCGGGATCGGCAGGATTCCGGACAAACAGGTCATCGGATCCGATCCAATCGCCACAGCCACATCGATGCGCCCGTCGGGATTGGCGGCGCGCGCCCGGCGGAAATGTTCGGCGCCGTGTTTTTGGGTTTGCCAATGCATGCCGGTGGTGCGCTCGTCGTACACCTGCATGCGGTAGACGCCGACGTTCCGCTTCCCTGTATCCGGATTGCGCGTAAAAACCAAAGGCCAGGTGATGAAGCGGCCCGCATCCTGCGGCCAGCACTTCAGGATCGGAAAGTCCGATAAAGAGAAATTCTCGCGGCGAATGATTTCCTTGCAGGGCCCGGTCTTCACGGATTTCGGGAAAAAAGAGCCGAGTTCGGCGAGTTTCGGCAACATCTTGATTTTGTCGAATAGTCCTTGCGGCGATTGCATGTCGAGAAATCCGCGGATGCGCGCCGCCACGTCGTCGATGTGGGAGACTTCCAGCGCGAGATTCATGCGGCGCTCGCTACCAAGCATGTTGATCAGCAGCGGAATGCGCGAACCCTTCGGTTTTTCAAATAGCAAGGCCGGACCTCCGGCGCGCGTCACACGATCGGTGATCTCCGTAATCTCGAGGACAGGATCGATTTCAGCGGCGATGCGCTTCAGCTCGCCCTCCTTTTCGAGTTTTCCGATGAACTCGCGCAAATCCCGGTACGCCAAAACATCCTCCCCATTCGGCCAGCCGCCGCGGTGCGCGGCCTGGAGCAAACGCAACGCGACACTCTAGCATGAAATTGCCAATAAAGAATTCCAGGAAGGGAAACGTAACGTCGCGTTAGGTCGTGATCCCGTTCAAGACTCGAAATGGCAGTTGTTCTACCAAACCTTGGCGAGATTTTCGAGTCCTCTTAGATAATCTTCTTTATCGATCCTGCTTTCTACACCGAACTCCGTGAGGATTGTCATTATCTGGCCAACTGGAAGACCAGCTAGCGCCGCAGCTTTGCCCAAAGAGGCTTCCCCTTTTTTGTACTTCTCCACGGCCAGCAAGATTCTGCCGCGGGTAACCAAATCCCTCACTGCTTTTGATAAGTCAGTCCGCTCTTCCTTGCTGATCTCACTGAGAAACTCAAAGTTTTCGCGGTCCATTCGGATACTCATCGTCTTGGTCATTTTTGCACCTCGAGGTTCAGCCGGGCATGCTCGATAATAGATCCTTGATACCGCCCCCATACTGCCAGCGCATCAAGTTTGGCGAGTGCGCTGCTGCGGTGAATCAAACCCCTCTCACAACTCCGAACCAAAACGCCCAACGCGGTCGTGAATTGAATTCCAAGCAGTTTGCACGCATTCATGGCGCACTTGTCGTCGATTCCGACCAATTGAGCCCTTTGATTGATGGCAAGGGCCTCCGCTTCGCCTTTTCCGAGATTGAAGTCCAATGTTAATTTGGCGACCAGCTTCCGATTTCGCACTCTCATGACCTTGATTGTCGAACCATCCAGCGCTTTCTGGATCATAAGGGCATCCAGGGTTTTCTTTACTGAGCAACATTCCTTGGCGACCTCTTCCGGGACTGCAACCTTCCGCCCCACAGTCGACAAAAAGATGTCCAGGATGTCAATCTTCGCAATCAGGATCAGCGTTGATGCATCAAGGACAATCAATATGACAATGTATGACAAACGTCATTATAGCATAGTTTGGACCAGATGATTCTGCGATAGAAATACTCCACTGAGACATTGATGGAGACTTCTTGCAAGACCTCGGCGGGTTTGGTAGCGTTAGCTTAGTGCGGGCGTAGTTCAATGGTAGAATAGGAGCTTCCCAAGCTCTAGACGTGGGTTCGATTCCCATCGCCCGCTCCATAACTCACGATGTTTCAATTACCCTTACACGGCTAACCTATTTGAATCTGACTTGAAAATGGACCGTTTTGGGCCCCAAATGCACCTCACTGAGTTCAATTGGACCCCAACGATTTGAAGAGGAAACCGGGCAGTCGTTCGATGGCTTGCTCTCCGTGGGACTAGGCCAGCGCGACCTCGCGGCTGAAATTGGGTTTTTTCTCCGCATGGAGCTTGAGGGCAATGCCGCAGACCGCAGCGATGCGTTCCAGCATCGTGAGCGAATGGCCCCTGTATTCGGCATCCTCCAGGCGAGCAATCACGGACTGTGTCGTGCCCACCTTCTTCGCTAGTTCGGTCTGAGTCAACCCTGCATCCTCCCTCATCTCGCGCACTAGTAAGGCCAGATCAATCTGGTGCAAGGTGCGCCCGAAGGTCTTACGGTAGGTTGCGCTCTTGCGCGCACGCTGTTCGACTATTTCACTGTGCTTGTCGCGCTTGACGGTTTGTTTCATTGGCCCAACTCCTTCAGGATAGCTTCTCTTTCCTTCTGCGATCCCGTGTAACGGTTTCGGTACTTCATCCAGAGCTTTTTTAGCTGCACAGCCCTTGTGATCTCGCCCGGTGGGGCTTGCTCGGTCTTCTTCTGAAATCCTGATGTAATCACAATCAGCATTCCCGGCTGATAAAAGAATAGTACGCGGAAAATCCGGTCGAATTGCTTGACTCTTAGCTCGAATATGTCATTCGTGAGCTTCTTGACGAATTTGCCTTGCATCCGGTTGCCATAGACGCGCAGACGGTCGATAAAAGCATCTATGCGGGCGGCTGCTTTATCATCCAGCGAATCTACGAACTCTCGGGCAGGCACCCGCCCGTTGGGCAGCTCCACATACTCAATCTTGAA
>Ga0210401_10007420_pt1 | contig 10998 bp, 15 predicted proteins | sample IncBWH32MmetaG_FD_150866 | JGI IMG/M metagenome (GOLD analysis project Ga0210401, IMG submission 150866) | Forest soil microbial communities from Barre Woods Harvard Forest LTER site, Petersham, Massachusetts, United States - Inc-BW-H-32-M | ecosystem: Environmental > Terrestrial > Soil >... | reverse complement strand
GTTTAGGTACAACTAGAAGAAGGGAAATAACGCTCCGGGTCTCGTAAGCGACGCCAGAGAAAGCGTTTATAAAATTGAGCTTCATAGTTCGGGACCAGGAGGTCGAAGATTCAAATCCTTTCGCCCCGACCACTTACTTCTGGGAATCAACGATTTATACCACACGAGCGCGACACGAAACTGCGAAAAGCGCCGGGTCCGAAACCAAGCGTTCTTGCCTCCTGTCCATTGGACGCGAGCGCTCTTTGTTCTTTGAGTTCATGGCCTTGCAACGGGAGGTTCGCTTTACTGGGAATCCGATTCTCGGGAAATCAGGTACAAGATTGACCCTCTGGGACGAAAAACCAAAGTCGGGTTCAAGTTCTGTGTCGTCGCCAAGATGCGATCTTGCTACCGCGTTGTTTGCGGGCAATCATCAGAGAAAATGTCTGCTACAGCGATTTTGTGCGAAGGCAAAAGCGCTACTGCGTGAAACGCGAGCTAATCCAAGTGGATTGCGTTCGACCGGAGTCGGCGGCACGCGCCGATGGACCTCCAAGGTTCCACGACGGTTGGCACCGGTTGCTTACGCAATCTCCCGCACCGGCTTCTGAAACGCAGCTCCGGCCGCGGCAAGCACCATCAGTCCTCCAGCGAGCAGAAACATGAGCTTCAGGCTCCACGCAACCAGGAATCCTGCAACCGCGAGCGAGATGGGGGTTATTCCGAAGGAGGCAAGCATCAGCACGCTAGCAACTCGCCCGCGCACCGCGGCGTCAATCCGCTGCATAGCCCAGGCGCCGATGTGGACGTTCACCATTCCCGCCGCCACGCCCATCACCAGCAGTACGCCGGCGACACTCCACAATCTATCCATCAGCCCGATGGATCCCAGGCAGAGGCCCAACACCGCTGAGACCGCAAGAATCATGACGCCGCGGCTGCGAATCTTCCACATACCTGCCAGCAGCGCGCCCAGCAGACTACCTGCGGCAACGGCAGAGATCACCATGCCGTACGCGGCCGGCGAACCGAATCTCGTCTTGGTCAAGTACGCGAGGCCAATCGAAACCGGCCCGGCAATGCAGAAGTTCAGCATCGTGGCCAGCAACATCAACGAGCGCAGCGGCACGTCTTTTCCCACGTACGCGATTCCCTCGGCGATCGAGTGCCACATCGCTTTCCGCGGAGCCTGAGATTTCGGCGGGTCGGGCAGCTTCCACAGCGCGCCGATAATGAACAAGAAACTGATTGCATCCACGAAGAAGGCCCAGGCCACCCCGAGAGTTTGGATCACAAATCCGGCCGGAACGGGACCAAGAATGGTGGTCAACAGTCCCGTACTTTGACTGACTGATGATGCGGCCACCAGTTGCTCACGCTTCAGCAGTGAGGGCATGTAGGCCGTTTGTGCCGGAACGGCAAACGCATCGGCCACACCGAAGGCAAACGCCAGAGCGTACAGCTCCCACGTCCGCAAGATGCGCAGCCAGACTAGAAGGCCGATGACTGTCACACAGATGGTGCGCGCCGTAGCCGTGGCCATCATGATCTTGCGCGCGGACATGCGGTCACTGACGGCGCCGCCCATGAGCATCAGCAGAGCGCGCGGAATAGCGCCGCTCATCATGATTGCACCCATTGCCACGGCGGAGCCGGTCTGCTGCAGCACGAGCCAGGGCAATGCCACCAGATAAAACTGGTCGCCCAGCAGCGAAATCGTGCCGCCGATCAGCCAGAGGCGATAGTGCGGGTTGCGCAGCGGATGCTCGACGGCTGCAGCGGAAATGACTTCGGCGGGAACGGATGCGTTGATGACGGTCGCAGTAGCCATACACAATCTCCTCAATATCTGTACTGGCGGGGCAAGCCCGAAGGCATCTCCAGCTGCGCGCTTGCCCAATCTAGAATGTAAATGTATATTTACATTTACATTTGTGTCAAGCATTATTTTGCCAGTCTGATATAAAGGATGACCATGGCTAAGAACACACTCGCTCCGCAGCAGGCCCGCAGCCGGGAATCAACCCGTAAGCTGTTGAGGGCGGCGGCGGAAGTGCTGGGACAACACGGAGTAGAGGGGACTACCATTCCGCGGATCGCGCAGCACGCTGGATTGACGCCGGGGGCCATCTATCGCCGTTTCCCAGACAAGGACGCGCTGCTGGAGACGGTGATCATCGGCATCCTGGAACGTCAGGAGGAGAGGTTGCGCGTTGCGCTCACGCCGGCCATGGCGCGGCAGATTCCGCTGGCGGTGTTTGCGGAGCAGGTGATTGCCAGCATGCTGGTCAGCTATCGCGCCAACGCCAGATTGTTGCGTGCTTTGCGGCAGTTCGTGCAGGGGCGCGATCACACTTTGTTTTTTAAGAAAGTCGTCAGACTGGAGATGCGTACTTTGCAGTACGTCGTGGAGTTGTTCCTGGTGCATCGGGAAGAGGTCAAGCACCCCGATCCGCAGATGGCGGTATCTTTTGCGCTGATGACGCTGACCAGCACACTCGTGGAACTGATTCTGGTGGATCACGATTTGCAGAACTGGCAGGCCGTCATTCCAAAGGATGACCAGTCACTTAAGCGCGAGCTCCTGCGCTCCTTTCTGAGCTATTTGGGTATCGAGCAGAAGAATAACTGAACGCTACACCAATAATTGCAGTCCGCCCCCGCTCGCCGCACCTGTCCCGCCCACGGGGGGTTATCTCAAGACTAAATGAATGATTCGCTACCCGCGGTAGTGGCCGTCCTCACATTTTAATTGAAACCTCTATGCGGTAGCTCCCGGATCGTCACCCGCTCGGAAGCTATCATCGGGGTCGCGGTAAGCGCTTTGTGGTGAGACGGTGCTGAGCCTCAGCGAGCCTTTGTGGACAGCGGGGTCCCTCAAGCGGCAGGGAAAGTCTGGACTCGCCAGTGAAAGGGTCGAAATTCGGCGAGACGCATCAAATCGCACGAATTCGTGGTTATCACTGTGATTCCTGAGCGGCCGGCGCTCATCGCAATCAGCGCATCATTGGTCAACCGGCCCTGTCCAATTTGCTCGTAATCATACTTGGCCGCCAATCGGGCCAGGACTTTGCCGGTCTGGGTCCAATCATTGAGATTCGGCACTAAGATGCGCTTCGCCTTATCGAAATCGCGCTCCAATCGCTCCAGCACATGCCGATTCCGAGGGGCGACTCCAGCATACAATTCTTCGAGCACAACGGAACTCAGCCAAAGCGGCGAGTTAGCGGCCAACCGTTTCAACGTCAGGGCAGCTTCGTTTCCCATTCGAAGGGCCGTAATGTAGATCGAAGTGTCAAATAGAACCGGCTGCATCTATTTCTCTAAGGTTCCGTAGGCGTCCTTAACATCAATGCCACTTGTCACGAAGCAGTCGTTGGCTTCGATCGTCAGTCGATTTCTCTCATGCTCAGCGATAACCATGTCGAGAGCCCGCTCAATTGCTTCTGTTTCCGTATCGGCGCGCAGCATCCTCTGCGCGCGTCGGAGTTTAGCCGCGTCCAATTGGAAATGCTTGTGTGATCTAGCTCTGGCAGTGGTCATAGGGGACCTCCCACTCCACTATAGCATCTATGTACAAGGAATCCCATCTTATGAACATTGGTTAAACCCCTCATGAATGCGTGGATTCTCGTGCGGATCCACGGGCGCAGCCATGTTTCGGTATCTTCTGGTTATGTTCATCCTCCGAAGATTCAGTGCTCACCGCAACGGCCAATGGGACGGCATGCACATCTTGGGAACATTGCTTTCGATCGCGGGCCCGAGATAGCGATTCGCCACTACGAAGTGGGGTTTAGGATCGGCGAATTGTCCTTCGGCGAAAGCTTCGATGGTCTGCTTCGGTGGGGGTGGATCGACAACCGGCCCTTTCTCCGCTGCCTGAAGGGATTTGGACTGTGCCTTTGGCGGCTGGGCCGGTTCGAGGAAGCCGAGAATATTTTTGAGCGTATGCTGTGGCTAAATCCTTCCGATAACCAAGGCGTGCGATTTCTGATCGATGACGTCCAAGCTGGCCTGGCAGAGCGGCCGCACCGAACGAGAGTAGCGCGCACCTCCCAGCAACACGCTAAGCTTCAGAGTGTCGTCGAGGATCTCAATTTCCGCAACCTGGTCATCCACAGCCACAGCCTGGGGTACAAAACTGCGTACATTTCGTCTGGTCACGCGAGTGATCGAGCTTGATATCATGATGTCTGCTTTGCGATCATCAGTGTGTGCGAACCACTCTTTCACTTGACGAGGATGTCGCCAAGCTGCTTCGCCGCGAGATTCGGCGATCTGGTGCTTCCCTGAAGGCGGCAGTGAACCACTTTCTTCGGCTGGGTTTGATGGGCTCCGGGAAGCCGGAGCGAAAGCAGTTCTCGGTTCATCCAAGGGAATTGGGTTTGCCTCCAGGGTTGAGCTACGACAACGTGGAGGACTTGATCGAGGCGATAGAAGGTACAACGCACAAGTGATTGTCCTCGACGCAAATATACTTTTATACGCGTACGACACGAGTTCGGAGCATCATGCTAAGGCGCGTGCTTGGATTGAGCAGATTTTCTCGAGCGGAGAACCGATCGGACTGCCTTCGCAGACAGTCGCCGCCTTCCTGAGGGTTGTGACCAACCCAAGGCTTCCTGGCAAGCGATTCACGCCCCAAGAGGCAACTGAACTTGTTGATCAATGGCTGGAGCAGCCGAACGTTCGCTTGTTGGCTCCTGGTGATCAACATTGGGTCTTGCTGCGTCGACTTTTGCTCGATGGCCAAGCCCGGGGTCCTGTCGTGACAGACGCGCAACTCGCCGCGTTGACGACTGAGTACGGCGGCATTCTACATACAACGGACCGCGACTTCGCGCGGTTCTCCGGATTGCGCTTTACCAATCCGTTGCAATAGGCAGTTCCGTCAAAGTGCGACGCCAAACCGTGAAGGCATGATTTGGCTACTACTCTGAATCAAGTTGACGGAACCCGAGCACCATCCTGCACAATCCAGTACCGCCCCCTCCGCCTTTCAGCAACCAGGTACAAGTTAGGTGCAACTAAGAGAGCGGAAATAATGCTTCTCGTCCCGTAGGCGACGCGAGAGAAAGCGTTTATGGAATTGCTACTCATAGTTCGGGACCAGGAGGTCGATGGTTCAAATCCTTTCGCCCCGACCATTTGCTTCACCTTTGAATACGTCAAACCCCACATCGCTTCCAGTGCCTGAGTTTGGGGCCTTCTCATTGGGTCGCCAGTTCGTTCGTGACGGCTCGTATGCCGGGAGTCACGAACACGTCCCACTTCAGCGAGAGGTCTCGAGTTCTGACTTCAGTCTTTTTTGGGGCCATGTTGAATCTCCATAGTTCTTTTTTTGATTTGGTACAAGTATCAGATGAGGCCTAACGGTCTCTTGCTACAACGAGGATCGGGCCGAGAAACAGGAGTCGGAGAGGATCGTGTTCTAATGTAACGGCACTTGTCCGTCCTTCCTAAAGGGGTGCTCTCCTAGTTGCCAGCGGCCGCCTTGGCCTCAAGCGCCTTCTTTTCGATACTCGCGGAGAAGCAGGGCGTCGCTTGCGCGTTGTAGGCGGGACTAAATACAGTGAGCGAATGCTTGGCTGACTCGAATGGAATACCGCTTTTTGCCAAGTAGTGCAGGAACTCCGGCGTGGAACCTCCCATGGCGCGGTTCGTGAGTTCGCAAGTGTCCTTGTCGATTGCCTTGACGCTCAGTTCCCAAATAACCCTTGCGTCGCCGGGACAAGGTGCTCAAAGGCTCCAACGAAGTCCGCAATTCGCACAAGGTTTGGGTGGATCATCGCTCATGAGGGCGCGGCGAAACTGCTGATACTCGTTGCCGTTCCAGATTTCTCGCACGGTCTGTTGCGTCGCGTTACCCAAGGTGAAGCAGTCGTACCCGCGCATCGAGAACGGGGCGATGCAGCAAGGGATAGCGCGTCCGTGCGCTGTGAAATACATGAGCGTCCAGGGGCGGCGGCAGAGCGACCACGGGCGGTCGGTGCTCTTCGGTTTCAGACTGGCGCCAGGCTCAGTCGCACCAGAGGCGTCGAAACGCAGGCCGAGAATATGGGCCAAGGCTTCAGCTTCGTGAATCAGTCGGCTCTCTTCCTTGTCAATTCCTTCGAACAACGATGACTGCGGGCGCGCCAACCCCTGTCCTGCGGGGAAATAGACCAAACGCTGTAAGTAAACCTCGGGCACGCCAATGTCGTGAGCAAGCCGAACGAACGCGGGGAGCTGGACAAGCGTTTCCTTCAGACCTGTGAGCCATAGTGAAACCCGCGGGGTGTCGTGGTTCATCTCCCGCTGCATCTCGACAAACTCGCGCACATTAGCGACGATGCGCTCGAACATGTCCAGGCCGCGCACCATCTTGAATGTTGCAGGCTCGGCAGCATCAAGCGACACGCGCAACTCGTCCAACCCTGCATCAACGAGTTCTTGGCCCTTCCGGCGGGTCAGGAGCGTACCGTTGGTGTTAAACAGAACGTAGGCGCCGCGGTCCTTCAGATAGCGGATCATGCGCGGAAGGTCGCGCACCATCATGGGTTCGCCGACGCCGTGAAGCACCACACGCGCGATGTTTGGAAACTGCTCTATGATGTGAGTGAAGAGATCCCAGCTCAAATCGGCCGGTGGCTCCAGATCCTCAAACGTCCGCGGGCAGGTTTCGCAGAGAAGGTTGCAGCGGTTGGTGGTTTCCAAATAGAGGCAGACCGGGTCGCGATCCACAACGACGGGGAGTTCAGGATCGGCGTACTCGAAGTAGCGATTCGGCATTCGCGTGTCATCGGAGGTAGGAACGGTCAAGACCCACCTCCTCGTCATGCGTGTATCTCTCCTGCGAACTAATCCGCACCTGATCTGTCCGCAGCCCTAGACGTACTGCTCTGGGGTGGGCTGTTCCAAATCCCCCAATAAATTTGCATTCGCCAGTGTCCGTGCTTGGAAGTGATATCGAATCCCGTAAAATGGGCGGCCACCAACCGTTGAACTGGGACCCAAGCGCTGCAAAACAGCATGAGGCGTTCGCGACATGGCTTTTCTCTCGAGAATGGTGCTGTTTCAAAGTCGTGTACTGCCAAGCCCTCGCGGCCGAGCAGGGACGCGAGGGGCGCTTCCGCGACGCCACCCCCAGCAATGAGAAGATCGGCCACCGATCTGGTTTCTGCGCTACGCTTACCGAGCGCTTCGCCCTCGGAAAGTCTTGCCAATCGTGGCGACATGAAATGGCGGACGGACTTTTCGAAATAGATCCGTCCACAGCTCTTCTGTGATACACGCAGTCCCGCACTGCAGTGCTCCTGGGCGTATTTCGGTCAATTGGAGGCAAGGGAAATGCGTCCCCCGCTTATTTTACGATGCAAGCTGCGACGGCCGCCCGCTGGGCATGGCGCCTACAGGGAACGTTAGCGGAGGTCGAAAAAGCATTTGTCACCACCATGTCAAATGCGTGTCACTTCTCCGGCGGACCCCTCGGAGTCTGTTTTTAATGCAGGTTCGTGTAACTAGCAAGGGCGCCATCATGATCCACTGCGCTGTCGCCTTCTTCGATATGTGGGATGATGGATTTCTTATCGGTTACAACGTTGGAGCGGTCAGCCAACAGATAGGTTTCATCTGAACGTCGTGCGTTTTAAGAATCGATGGCTTGGGAGCATCTTTAGGGTAGGGGCCGCCTTGCATTCAAACTCCCAGGAGAAGCGACGCACCCAACAAGCGTTGCGCCGCACCGAGCTACGCCCAGGTCGATCAGCCGACAATGCGAGTAGCCCCCGGTGAGACTAGGGAGTAGCGACTGGCTGGTTTGAATACAACGTCTTCCCCCCGATCCTTGTAACCAACCATGTTGAACTAGCCGGCAGCCGCGCCAAGGCCCTTTGGCTTTCGTCGCGCGGAACAATGAGGAATACTCGCGCGCTGCCGCGCCAAAACGCGGGAAAATCCTCATCCCCGAGGAAAATCCTGGGAGCATCGGGATACTGTGAGCCGTATTGCAGGCTACTGTAGGGTGCGTCGTATAACCATAGTCGCTTTCCCGTGTAGAAGGCCACGCTTGAAGCCGCCGTAATGTCCCCGTAAACAGCTACCTGATCGCCGTTGCGGAGAAGCTTATTCAGTTCCACGGCCAACGAATGTGATGACAGTTCTGGTTCAAAGGTTCGGAAGGCGAGGTCTGCCGAAAGAATGACCGCAATCATTCCCAAAGCTAGGGCGATGATAGCGGCCACGTCACGTCCGCGCTTCCGCAGTATCCATGCCGCTATCGACATCGCTCCGAGTGAAACTGCCGAGAGAAATGTAGGTACGCGCAGGTAGGCGAAGCTTTGCAGCGTTAAATCAAAGGCGTGGGCCGTAGCAAAACGGTAATACTCGGAGGAGTGTGCCTCGAGGGCGTCAGAAATATCTCCGATAGAGTGTACCGAGAAGGATTTCCAAGCCAAGTAACCGAGTAAAACTGAAACAGTGCTTCCGACCCCTAGTATCGCGTTCTGTATGTACGGCAGCCATCGATCTCTTCTTTGCTCGGCTTCCACCAAACACTGGCCGAGCAGAAGCCCGATAGCCGGCCATGCGCCGAAACTGTAATACTCCATTCGGGAACCTCTCACGATGGAAAAAAACACAAAGACCGTGATGACCCAACCGAACAGCAGCAGTTTCGCTTGTGAAGACGCGCTTTCGTAGCGGCCGCGCATAGCGGAGAGCAAAAACTCCCCCGCCGCAAGCGGCGCAAAAAAGCTCCATGGAAAGAGCCAGATAACATGCGCGATCCACCACAGCCAAAGCGGTACGGCACTGTAATCCTGCGGCCAGCGAGTGCCGAGAGCGCGGTTCAGGTGATCATTAATGAAATATGCCCATAAGAAGCCGGGGGCACGCAACTCAGCCAGGACGTGCCAAGGTACGGCCATGGTGAAGAAGACAAGCGCACTGGAAACGGGACGCAGTTCGCGCCAGCGACGCCAACCCTTAGTGACCGAAATGAATCCGAAGATCGCCGTTAGCGGAAACAGGATGCCAATCAAACCCCTGGTGAGCACCGCAACTGCAAAAACCCCAGCAGCACCCCAGTACCCGATGCGCTTATCGAGAGTCCCAGTCCAGGCGCGGAGAAACAGATAGAATCCGCAGGTAAACTCAAACGCATAAATCGGCTCAGAGATCACGGTCCGAGTGAAGATGAACGTGCCGGGGCTCGTCGCGACAATCAGAGCGGCATAGATTCCCGCCCTTTGCGAAAAGAACCTGCTTCCAAATTCGTACATCATTAGCACGAGGCCCAGCACGGCCAACGCCGACGGTAGCCGTGTGGCGAATTCGCTCTCGCCAAATAGGCGGTAGCTTCCCGCAACCAGCCAAAACTGCAGCGGCGCCCTGAACAAATAGCGGACACCATTCATGTACATCACGACGTAATCGTGCCTTTGAAGCATTTCGCGTGCGACAAGGGCGTGCGCCGCGTCGACGTCATCGTCCATCAGTGACGGACTGGACGCTGTGGCGAAATAAACTGCGACCGAGAGCACCAGCGTTGCCAGCAGGGCGAGCGTGCTTCCCCGGGGGTCCTTGATTGGTGGGTGAACCGGTTCTGGCGAGAGTTCTAGACCCCGTCTAGAGGGTTGTGGCGAGCTGAGAAACGACTTCTTTCCGAGTTGTGCAGGAAGGATACTAGCCCACGACTTTTTTATTTTATTCTTGATACTTTGTACCAGCACCCGCACATTGTAACTCGACTGGGACTTTCAAGATTCGTTCAGGATAACGTAGCATCCGGCGCTTACTCCGGGCCAGAAGACCGCTTCTAGGAAGCACCAGCGTGCTAACGCCAGGCACGCAGAGCCTAACGAATCAGCTGAGACTCGCCCTCGAACCCGAATGTCTCCAGAACCCGAGCTACCACCGCCGAAAGAAATTCCAGGATGGAGCGGATGCACTCGAGACATTCAAGCAGTTTGTGGTTTCAGATGTTGGGCGTCGAAGCGCACTGCTTTCTTCCAGATGATCAAGGTGATGGCCGCCATCTTGCGCGCCAAAGTCAGACGCGCCATTTCCGGCCTGATTCCTCTGGCCCCGAGCGCATCGTAAAACTCTTTGAACGGGCCAGCCTTCGCAGCGGCCACGGTGGCAGCACCCTTGAACACCGAACCTGCCACCAGCCTCGAGTGAGATTGAGAGCTATTCGTTTATTTCCGCTGATTTGGCGAAAACCAGGAAGGCCCACGGATTCAACGGAAGCTGTACTTCGCCGCGTGACTCGATCACCGCAGGTGTCTCGCACCCTTTGTCACCCCATCGCTCCTCGGCTGAATCGAGCGTCCTGTGCCAGCGGCCGCAGGGAATCGGTAGCAGGAGTTCGGTTGGGACCTTACAAAGGTGGCACACAATTAGAACCTGGCTGGAGGCCTTCCACCGCCTGACGAGCAGCACTTTCTCGTCGGCGAAGGACGTGACTTCCATGGCATTCTTGTCCAGCTCGGCCAGTGGCGGCACCGTACGTCGGATGCGAAGGAGTTCCCGATAGAAATGCCAAAGGATGTGGTGGTGCCCTACGGTTTGTAAATCCCACTTCAGCTTCGAACTTAGGAATGTTGCTTCACTCTGAGGATCGGGAATATCTCCCGTCCAGCCAAATCTTGCAAATTCGCCCTTCCGTCCTCGGCGTACTGCTTCAACCAGCGATGGATCTCCGTGACTGACAAAGTACTCAAAGGGCGCGCGTTCGCTGTACTCTTCACCCATAAATAATAGAGGAAGGTATGGCGAGAGCAGAACAATCCCCGCGGCCAGCTTCAACTGGGCAAAGGACAGCGATTGTGACAGCCGGTCGCCCATGCGGCGATTCCCCACCTGATCGTGGTTCTGTGCGTAGACGACAAAGCGTTTGGCCGGGATCTGCTCCGATGAACTTCCATACCGCTTTTGGCGAAACTTGGAGTAGCGCCCCGCGTACAAAAACCCCTCTCGATAGCTGCCCGCTAGATCTGCAATTCCGCAAAAGTCCTGGTAATAACCATTCTG
>Ga0210401_10007418_pt1 | contig 10999 bp, 11 predicted proteins | sample IncBWH32MmetaG_FD_150866 | JGI IMG/M metagenome (GOLD analysis project Ga0210401, IMG submission 150866) | Forest soil microbial communities from Barre Woods Harvard Forest LTER site, Petersham, Massachusetts, United States - Inc-BW-H-32-M | ecosystem: Environmental > Terrestrial > Soil >... | reverse complement strand
CGGCATGGTGCACGATTTTTGCCCGCCGCCCCTCGCTTTCGTCCGCGGCAATGAGTTCCGCGCCGGTCATGACCAGCACCGCCCGCGCCAGGGGTCGCGGCTGGCGCGGCACGAGCCGCCGCAGCGCCGCCTCGATGCGCCCCAAATGGCGTGCCACGCCCAGCACAAGCTGTTGCGCACGCGCACGCTCCGCGCCGGCCAGCCCGTGCAACCGCGTTTCGAGCAACGTATCCAGCCGCTCGCCGCGCTCCAGCCAGCGCGATACGGCCTGGATGGCCGCCGGCCACGCCGGCTCCGTTTCAGGCGTCGTTTCCGCCATGGCCGATACACAGTTTGACAACGCACAGCATTATAGCCTCTACTCTTCAGTTCCGTTACTCGCATCCGCAATCATGAATTCTGAAGCTATCTCCGCGCTCATCGCCAAAACGCCTTCGCTCAAGTCGGCCAAAGCCAAGCTCGAGGCCATGGAGCCCGGTGCTTACGTCGTCCACCGGAGCTGGGGCTTCGGCAAAATCAAGAGCTACGACGAAGCTGCACAGAAGCTCGTCTTCGATTTTGATGGCAAAAAAAGCCATGCCATGGACCCGGCCTTCTGCCTCACCACGATGGAGGTCCTGTCGCCCAAGAGCCTCCTCGTCCGCAAACAGACCGAGCCGGCCCGGATCAAGGAACTGATCGAAAAGGAGCCCGTCGAGCTCGTCGTCGAGGCGCTCTCGTCCTACGCGAACAAGGCCACGACGGTCATCGACCTTGAGCTCACCCTTGCCCAGGTCGTTGGCGAAGATAAATTTAAAAAATGGTGGTCTGCCGCCAAGAAGCATGTGGCCAAGGACCCCCGCGTTTCCGTTCCCGTCAAGAAAACCGAATGCTACATCCTCCGCGACGTGCCCGTCTCGGCCGAGGACGAAATCCTTGAGGCCTTCAATTCCACCCGTTCCGCCCGCCGCCGCATCCAGCTGGCCGAGGAACTCGTCGCCACCGGCAAGAAAGACATGAAGACGGATCTTTCCGCCATCCTCTCCGGCGTGGCCGACGCGGTGAAAGACAGCAACCAGATCAATCCTTCCGAGCGCCTCTACGGCGCCGTCGTGCGCGACGATCTCGCCAAGCTGATCGGCGTCGAAACGGCTTTCGAGCCCACCCAGGCCTCCCTCATCGCCAATGTCCGCGCGCTGCCCGACATCGCGGAAAAGATTCCCGTCCAGTTCCAGCGCCGCTTCCTCGAGCTCGTCAAGGAGACCCACCCAGTCGAAGCCCGCGACCTCCTCTTCACGCTGCTCAAGACCTCCTCGGGCAAGTTCACCACCGAATCGATCAATTTCCTCGTCGAGAGCGGCCATGCCGAGGATCTCGCCGCCGCCCTCAAGCGCTGGCAGACCGAGCAAAACCTCCGCGCCCCCGTCCTCCTTTGGATCGTCAAGAACCGCCATTCGAAGAAATTTGCCAAGCTCCTCGCCGAGCTCATCACCCCGCGGCTGCTCAGCGCCATTTTCTTCGCCATCGATTACGAGGCCCTGCAGGCCTCCAACGCGCGCCGCATCCCGCTGGCTGAAATCCTCAGCGACGACGTCGACCTCATCAGCGACCTGCTCTCCACCGCCGACCCGGAAACCGCGCGCGACCTCGCCAACACCCTCCTGCTCAACCAGGGCTTCGAGGAGCTCACGAAAAAATCCCTGCTCGCCCGCTTCATCAAGATTTTCCCCAACATCCAGTCCCTCGTCGCCGAGGCCGCCGAAAGCAAGGACGAGCAGCTGCTCGTCTCCCGCTCGAGCTACGAACGCAAGCGCGAGGAATACGAGATCATCGTTTCCAAGAAAATCCCCGAGAATTCCAAGGCCATTGCCACGGCCCGCGAGCACGGCGACCTCAAGGAAAATTCCGAGTACAAGATGGCCAAGCAGGACCAGCAGGTGCTCATGGCCCAGAAGACCCTCCTCGAAAAAGACCTGGCCCGCGCCCGCATCACCGATTTCAAGGACGCGACCATCGAACAGGTCAGCGTCGGCAGCATCGTCAGTCTCCGCGACGATGCCGGCAAGGAAGTGAACTACACGCTTCTCGGCGTCTGGGACAGCGATCCGGACAACCGCCTGATTTCGTACAAAACCCCGCTGGGCCAGGCCCTGCTCTCGAAAAAAGCCGGCGACCGCGTGAAGCTGAAACTCAGCGGCAGCGAGCACGAGTACGTCATCGCTGGCATCAGCCGCTACGTGGACGCGCGGAATTAAGCCGCTCTCTGTGGCCTGCCGCGCCTCCACCGCATGGAGCATATCGTAAAAGGCTTCGCCATTGGTTTCGCCGTGGCCGCACCGGTCGGCCCGGTCGGCCTGCTCTGCATCCGCCGCAGCATTCTCGATGGCCGCCTCGCCGGCTTCGTCACCGGCCTCGGCGCCGCGACGGGCGATGCGATCTTTGGCCTCATCGCCGCCATCGGCCTCACGTCCGTGACGGTGTTTCTCACCGGCCATGCCCGGGGCTTCCAGCTCATCGGCGGGCTCTGCCTTCTCGCCATCGGCCTGACCACCATCCGCAGCCGCCCGCCCGAGCGCACGCGCCAGCCCGTGCACGCCCCCAATCTCACCGCCGCCTACGTCTCCACGGTATTCATCACCCTTGCCAATCCCATCGCCATCGCCGGGTTCATCGCCATTTTCACCGGCTTCGGCGTCGGCCTAACCACGACCGGCCTCGTGCAAATCTCCTGGCTCGTGGCCGGCGTCTTCCTGGGCTCAGCCGCGTGGTGGCTGCTGCTGAGCGGGTTTGCCGCCTGGTTGGGTAAAAAAATCCCCGACGGCGGACTCCATGCGATCAACGTCGGCACCGGACTCGCCATCGCCCTCATTGGGGCGTGGGAGCTGGGGACGTTTGTGCTAAAGATTGTCTGAGAGCCTGCAATCCATCGTTCTCGTACTCGTTATCTTTCTCGTACTCGGTTCTGACCGGTGAGAACGAGAATGATTAAGAGTACGAGTACGATCCGGCATTGATCGTCAGGTGGCCCGCTCACATTCTTGTCACTTGATACCTGTCACTTGGTACTTGTGACTCGTCACCCGACACTTGCCACGCTCCCCCCACTTGCTCACCCTCGCGCCCAGTGAACGCCTCCTGGGACACGCTTAAACTCCTCTCCGACCCCACGCGCCTGCGCCTGCTCGCGCTGCTGCTGCGGGAGGAACTCTCCGTCGCCGAGCTGCAGGAGATCCTCGGCATGGCGCAATCGCGCATCTCCTCGCAGCTCGCTCTGCTGCGCTCGGCCGGCCTCGTCGCCGACCGCCGCGACGGCAAACGCGCCTATTATTCGCTGCGCGCCGCGCTCCCACCCCGCACACTCGCGCTCCTGCGCTCCGCCTGCGAATCCGTGGCCGAGCTGCCCGAGCTGACCGACGACCGCGCCAACCTCGACCGCGCGCTGCAAAAACGCCGCCGCGCGCAGGAACAATATTTCAACCTCATCGCCGGCCGCCTCGGCAAAAATTACTGCCCCGGCCGCTCGTGGGAAGCCATCGGCCACCTCGCGCTGCGCCTCACGCCAGCCATCGTCGTGGCCGACCTCGGCGCCGGCGAAGGCCTCATCTCGCAACTCCTTGCCCGCCGCGCCCAGCGCGTCTGGTGCATCGACAACTCGCCCCGCATGGTCGAGGTCGGCGCCGAGCTCGCGAAGAAAAACGGCCTCGACAACCTCACCTACAAGCTCGGCGACATCGAGGACATCCCCCTGCCCGACAAATCCGTGGACCTCGCGATCCTCAGCCAGGCGCTGCACCACGCGCAGCACCCGCAGGTCGCGGTGGACGAGGCCTTCCGCATCCTCAAACCCGGCGGCCAGCTCCTCGTGCTCGACCTCGCCGAACATGCTTTTGAAAAGGCACGCGAGCTCTACGCGGATCTCTGGCTCGGCTTCAAGGAAAGCACCCTGCACGGCTTCCTGAAAAAATCCGGCTTCAACAAAGTCGAAGTCACCCCCGTGGCGAAGGAAACCACCGAGCCGTATTTCGAGACGCTGCTGGCGAGTGGGATAAAAGGGAAGGCGTGAGGTTTTCTGGATTTTCCAAGATACACTTTGCCAATGGACGAAACCCCATCATGGGATCCACCAATAGTTAACCGTCCCGGACTTACGCTATTTGCGCTTTTTAACCCTCGTTTTCGTGCGGTTTATCGCATTTGGGGCATTGGAGCTATTTTGTTCCTATCTTTTGTCTTCCTGGCGTATGGATTTTGTTGGCTTGCACCTTGGGAACGAGGCTACACGCATGAAGAACGAAATCGCATCTGGTATGGCATTTTTCTTTTGCCCTTCGGCAGCATCATGGCCGCAGGTTTTATCGTAGAGAGCTTATTTAAAATTGGGCACCTCTTTTATTGGACTTTGGCCGGGAAGTTAAGAATGGACGGACGCGTTAAGTTTCTTGCTGCCGTGTCACTCGTACTCTTCGCGACTGGGGTTATTTTGTTTTTTAGCCATACAGACTATGATGTTTGGGGTCAGCTTTTACTGATCCTTTCCATCCCGCCAATTTATGGATTCATCGTTCGCGCATGGGATCTCAGCGACCAAGAGCAAACGCCCATCTCTCTCACCCAAAATGGAGATTCCTCGCGCGGCTCGGAATGACAGGTCTCTATTACAAGCCGATCAGAGCGCGTCGGGCCTACTTCGCTAAAGCTACGCAGCCCAAGGACGTCACGCTCCACCACTCATCAGCCGGCAATCCATGACTTGAGCTTGCGGCGGACTTCCTGGGGTTCGACGCCGCCTTCGGTTGCGAAGGAGCGATCGGCTTCGTCGATGGCGGCGAGCATTTCCGGAGTCTCTTCATCCATCAGCCACTGAACCAACTCCGCCCGCTTTTGCGGCGGAAGATGCAGGATGGCTTCCTGGATTTCTGCGAGCTTGGTCACGGCATTAATCTACCCGTGAGTGCAGTCGTCTCAAACAAAAAACCGAGACCACGCCAATTACAGTCTAATTCAGCCTTTCGAGGTAGGGCGCGACCGCCGGGCGCGCCGTAGTAATCGCGGACGGCCCGGCGGTCCGTCCCTACCCGCGCTACCGCGCGAAATGCCCCTCACTCCATCTTTACCCGCGCGCGGTAGAAAGCGTCGAACTTGGCGTAGATTTTTTTTGGGTCTTCCAGCGTGAGCGCCTCTTCGACCAGGGCCTTCGCGTCGCTGAGCTTCATCGCGCGCACGAGGTATTTCACCGCGGGCAGGAGCGTGGGCGACATGCTGAGTTCGTCCACGCCGAGACCGAGCAGCAGGGGCGCGAAAACGGGGTCGCCCGCCATTTCGCCGCAGACGGCGACCTTGATGTTGGCCTGGTGCGCCTGTTCGACGATGTGTTTGAGCATGCGCAGGATGGCCGGATGCGTGGGCTCATAAAGATGCGCAATGCGGTCGTTCACACGGTCGATCGCGAGCATGTACTGGATGAGATCGTTGGTGCCGATGCTGAAGAAGCCGCACTTCCGGGCCAGGAGGTCGGCCGTGACCGCGGCGCTGGGAATTTCGATCATGCTGCCGACGGAGATATTCTCGTCGAAGGGCTGGCCGCGCTGCTTCAGCTCGGCCTTGCACTCGTCGAGCACCGCGTTCGCCCGGGCCAACTCCTCCACCCCGCTGATCATCGGGTACATGATTCGAACCTTGCCATATGAGCTGGCCAGAAGGATGGCGCGAAGCTGGTCCTTGAAGAGGTTGACGTGCTCAAGGCAGAAGCGGATGGCGCGAAAGCCCATGAAGGGATTGTCCTCCTTGGGAAAAAGTTCGGGCGCGCTCGCCATGGGTTTGTCGCCGCCGAGGTCGAGCGTGCGGATGACGACCGGGTGCGGTGCGAGCGCCTCGGCCACCGCCTTGTAGGCGAGGAACTGCTCCTGCTCGGTCGGGATGCGCGCGGAGTTGAGGTAAATATATTCGGTGCGGAACAGCCCCACGCCTTCCGCGGCAAATTCCTTCGCCTGCGCGGTCTCATCGACCTTCTCGATGTTGGCCATGAGCGCGACCGGCACGCCGTCGAGCGTGACCGCGGGCTGGCGGCTGGCCTCGAGCAGGCGCTGCTCGAAGGATTTTTTCTGGATCTGGATCTTGCCGTAGCGGAAAAGGGTCTGCTCCGACGGGTTGAGCACGACCACGCCTTCGTAGCCGTCCACGATGGCCCAGTCGCCGTTGCGGGCTTTTTTTGTGAGGTCGCGCACCCCGACGACAGCAGGGATTCGCATCGAGCGGGCGACGATGACGGCGTGGCTGGTCTTGCTGCCGGTGTCGGTCACGATGCCCAGCGCCTGGCTGCGGTCGATGCTGGCCGAGTCGGAGGGCGAGATGTCGTTGGCCACGACGATGCGCTTGTCGGCGAGGCGGCTGAGATTGTTGATGGCCTGGCCGAGCAGATTCTGCAGCACGCGCTGCGCCACGTCGCGAAGGTCGCCCGCGCGCTCGCGCAGGTATTCGTCGTCGATCTCGTCAAAGGCCTTGATATAACGCGAGGCGACCTGGTTGAAGCACGTCTCGATATTGCGCCCGGTCTTTTCGAACTCGCGGATCGTCTCGCCAATGAGAGCCTGGTCCTCGAGCACCATCAAATGCGCGTCGAAAATGCGCGCCTCGTCCCCGCCGAGGTTTTTTTCCACCTCATCCTGGATTTTGGCGATCTGCTGGCGCGTCGTCAGCAACGCCTGTTCAAAGCGCGCGATCTCCGCCACGCGCTTGTTGGGATCGACCTGATAAAACGGCACCTCGACGTCGCTCTTTTCGTAGAGAAAAATTTGCCCATAGGCGATGCCCTGCGAGGCGGAGATGCCTTGCACGACAAGTTCTTCTTTAGCGCTAGGTTCCATGAGCGACAAAGCTCGCCCTCCGGGGCAGGCAGGCGGCGCCACAGGATAACCCCAACGCTGTGAGGGTGGTCAATAGAGATTTGTAAAATTCAGGAGATTCGCGTCTCCACCACCCACGCCGTCGCGCCCCACGCCTCGCGGATGCGCGATTTCACCGCCTCCACTGCTGCGCCCGCCGGCAACAGCGCAAAACACGCGCTCCCGCTCCCACTCATGCGTGCCGCCAGCCCAAATTCCTTGCCCAACGCATCGAGCAGCACCGGCAACGCGGGAAATTTCCAAAATGCCGGCCGATCAAATGAATTGAAGAGCAACGACTGCAGCGGCGCCTTTGCCTCACCGAGCCACGCCGCCAGCCGCGCTTCCGCCTCCGCTGCCGGCAGGTAGCTTTTTCCGGCGTCGGCCGCGAGCTGCGCATAGGCCCACGGCGTGCTGATGCTGAAGCCCGGCTTAAAAATCAGCACCCGCTGCCCGCGCAGCCGTGCCGCCGTTTTCGCCGCCAGCGTTTCAACCCGCTCGCCGCGCCCGCGCATCACGACCGGCCCGCCCGACAAAAACAATGTGCAGTCCGACCCCAGGCGGGCCGCCACGGCCGCCAGCTCCGCACCGCCCAGCAGTTCGCCCGCGAGGGAATTCAGCCCGCGCAAGGCCGCGACCGCATTGCTGCTGCCGCCGCCCAGGCCCGCGCCCATCGGGATGCGCTTCTCCAGAAAAAACTTCGCCCCGCCGCCCCAACCCGTCTTCTCCGCAAAAAGCCGCGCCGCCCGCAGCACGAGGTTTTCCTCGCCGGTCGGCACCGCCGCGTCGTCGCACTCCAGCGTAAATTCGCCGGCAGCGCCTGCCTCAATCCGCAGCGTGTCGCCGAACTCCACCGGCACCACCACCGACACCAGGTCGTGAAAGCCGTCCGCCCGCCGCCCGGTGACGGCAAGGAACAAATTTAATTTTGCCGGGGAAAAAATGGAAAGCGTTTTCAAGGTTTCTGAACCACTAATGCACACTAATTCTCACTAATCCTAGAGAAATTTAGCCTTACATTAGGGTCGATTAGTGTGCATTAGTGGTTTTCGCCACATGCCCTGCGACCTCATTCTCGCCCTCGATGTGCCCACGCGCGCCGACGCCGCGCCCATCCTCCGTTCACTGCGCGGTTCGCTCCGCTGGGTGAAAATCGGCCTGCAGATGTTCACCGCCTGCGGCCCCGACTGCGTGCGCGAGGTTGCCGACCAGGGCTTCCAGGTTTTCCTCGACCTCAAGCTCCACGACATTCCCCACACCGTGGCCAAGGCGGTCGAGTCGCTCGCCCCACTGCCCATCGGCATGCTCACGCTCCACACTTCCGGCGGCCGCGAGATGATGACGGCCGCCCGCGCGGTGCAGCAACAGACCAAGCCCGATCTTCTGCTCCTCGGCGTCACCGTGCTCACCTCGATGGATGCCGCCGCGCTCGCCGAAATCGGCGTGCCCGCCGCGCCCGATGAGCAAGTCGCGCGCCTCGCGCGCCTCGCCACCTATGCCGGGCTGCACGGCTTGGTCTGCTCGCCGCTCGAAGTTTCCCTGCTGCGCTCGCAACTGCCAGCGGACGTGCAACTCATCACCCCCGGCATCCGCCCGGCGAGCGAAGTCGGCTCTGACGACCAGAAACGCACCCTCACGCCGGCCGAGGCCGCCCGGGTGGGCGCGAACTACATCGTGGTCGGCCGGCCCATCTTGAAAGCCAAGGATCCCGCCGCCGCCGCTCGCGCCATCCTCGCCGAGCTCGGATGGAAAGGCTGAAGGGCTGAATAACTGAAAGGCTGAACCAACAAATGCAAAATACGCTTTTAAACGTTCATCCCGGTTTTCGTCTTCACCTTCAGTTTTTCAGCTTTTCAGTCCTTCAGCTTTTCCCATGAGCCGCATTGCCGCCATCCTTCTCGCCGCCGGCCGTGGCTCGCGCATGCGAGATACTGTTTCCGACAAGATCCTCGCGCCGCTCGCGGGCCGGCCCGTCTTCGCCCACTCCGCCGCCGCCTTTCAGTCCAGCGGCGTCATCGATTTTTACGCCATCGTGTATCGTGACACGCCGCAACTCCGCGCCCTCATGGCCTATGCGCCCACTCCGGCGATCTTCGTGCACGGCGGCCAGGAACGCCAGGACTCGGTGACCCATGCGCTCGAGGCGCTGCCCGATGACATCGATTACGTTTTCATCCATGACTGCGCGCGGCCGCTCGTGCAGGCCGAACAACTCAGCGCCCTGCACAAAATCGTCCGCCGCGAAAACGCCGTCGTCCTCGCCCACCGCGTCACCGACACGATCAAGGAAACCCTGGCCAAAAATCCATCGAAGTATGGCACCGCCTCGCGGCTGCGCACGATCGATCGCTCGCGCCTCTGGGCCATGGAAACCCCGCAGGTTTTTTCGCGCGAGCTCATTACGCGCGCCTATGCCCGCGTCGCCGCAAAAAAACTCCGCGTCACCGACGACGTGCAGGCCGTCGAGCTCCTGGGCCAGCCCGTCGCGCTCCTCGAAAATCCACACGCAAACCCGAAGCTCACCACGCCCGCGGACTTCGCCTATCTCGAGTTCTTGCTCTCGAAATGATCCATGCCTCGCATTTTTTATTCTGGGCTCTTGTGGGCGGGGTGCCCTCACCCCGCAAATGCGCCATTCTTTCGCGGGGTGAGGGCACCCCGCCCACAAAACTGAATGACACAGGATTTGTGTTTTTCTTATCTCTCGTGGTAACTGACCTCACATGAATCTTAGAATTGGCCACGGCTATGACATCCATCGCATTGTTCGCGGCCGCCCGCTCGTGCTCGGCGGCGTGCATTTTGCCGCCGACTTCGGCCTCGACGGCCACAGCGACGCCGACTGCGTCACCCACGCCATCTGCGACGCGCTGCTCGGCGCCGCCGGCCTGCTGGATATCGGCCATCTTTTCCCCAACACCGACCCCGCCTTTAAGAACATCAACTCGCAGATTCTGCTCCAGCACGTCGTGGCTGAATTGAAAAAATCCGGCTACGCACCGGTGAACATCGACGCCACGATCATTGCCGCGCGCCCCAAGATCTCCCCGCACATCGCCACGATGAAAGCCGCGCTCGCCGCCTCCACCGGGCTGCCCGTCGACGCCATCGGCGTCAAAGCCACGACGAACGAAGACGTGGACGAACTCGGCCGCGGCCTGGCCATCGCAGCGCACGCCGTCGCGCTGATCCAAAAGATTTGATGGCCACAAAAGAGCACATAGAATCAAGCCGTTGCCACCGCGACTCCATCGCGCCTATGGGCGCGCAAACGATACAAACCGGAACTTCAAACCCTTTTGTGTTCTTTGTGGCTAAAAATGGTCAGCCCAATGAAAGCCATTTTCTCCCGAATTTCATCTGATTGTGGGTGGGGTGCCCTCACCCCGCATCCATTCTCCTGTCGGCTTTCGTTTCTCCTGGTATTTCTCGCGGCCGTTTTTTCCGGTTGCTCAAAACGCGAGACCGCCGTGCAGCGCGGCAACCGCGACCAAATTCTTCATCGCGGCCTCGGCTACGAGGTCAGCGACCTCGATCCGCACCTGGTCACTGGCGTGAGCGAATACAGTGTCGTCTCCGCGCTGTTCGAGGGGCTCGTCGCCGAGGATCCCGTAGATCTGCATCCCGTGCCCGGCGTCGCCGAGTCATGGGATGTTTCTCCCGATGGCATCGTTTACGTCTTTCATCTGCGCGCCGACGCGAAGTGGTCCAATGGCGAACCGGTGACGGCGCAGGATTTTGTCGCCTCGTGGCGCCGCGTGCTCACGCCGTCGCTCGCCGCCGATTATGCCGACATGCTCTACGTGATCCAGGGCGCGGAGGCCTTTCACAAGGGCACGACGAAGGATTTTGCCGAGGTCGGCGTCACTGCATCCGATGCGCACACCCTGAGCGTGACACTTGCACAGCCGACGCCGCAGTTCCTCGCCCTGCTCACCCATCAAGTGTGGTTTCCCGTCTACCTGCCTTGTCTCACGGCGAACGGTTCGCCTTACGAACGGGGCAATCCGTGGACGCAGCCCGGCCACCTCGTTGGCAACGGCCCGTTTACCTTGAAATCGTGGCTGCCCGGCCAGGAAATCGTCGTCGAAAAATCGCCGACCTACTGGGATGCCGCGCGCGTACGGCTGAACGCAATC
>Ga0210401_10007417_pt1 | contig 11002 bp, 7 predicted proteins | sample IncBWH32MmetaG_FD_150866 | JGI IMG/M metagenome (GOLD analysis project Ga0210401, IMG submission 150866) | Forest soil microbial communities from Barre Woods Harvard Forest LTER site, Petersham, Massachusetts, United States - Inc-BW-H-32-M | ecosystem: Environmental > Terrestrial > Soil >... | reverse complement strand
ACTTTTCGGCCAGGACCCGGCGCAGTTCCAAACCACCGCTGGGATAAAGATGCAGGCCATGCATGGTCCGGGCCATGGATTCCACAGCCAGTGGCGAAGGCCCCAGCGGATTCTCATTCGAAGCGAGTTTCGAGACGTACGTTACGCCGAATTCGCGCTGGATTTCTTCGGCGCTGCGGCCGGCCTCGTACGGGCGGAGCGACTCGATATAAGGCGGAACGAGTGCCATCCCACTTACTAGTGTGGCACACGCCAGTAGCGGCAGCCGGCTACCATCCACAAAACTTCAGTCGAAGCATTTAGAAACCTGTTATGTTGAGAATCGCAGCTTCCGGGAGGTGCTTAATGCGTTGGACTCGAACCCTTCTTTTAAGCACTCTGGTGTTTACGCTCTGCGATTCAGGCGAAGCTCAAACGAACACGCCCCCCAAGCTCATCGCCATCCGAGCGTCCCACCTGCTGGATGTCAAGGCTGGAAGAACGATCTCAAATGTCGTGGTTCTAATCGAAGAGTACAAAATCCGGGCAGTAGGACCTGCGCTGACCATCCCCACCTCCGCTGAGATTATCGACCTAGGCGACGCAACACTGCTTCCTGGGCTGATTGACTGCCATACTCACCTGCTGGCGCGCGTTCCGCAAGGGCCGAACGGTTATGGTCTGAACCTGCTCACCAAATCTCAAGCGTTCCGTGCGCTCGAGGGAGCGGCGGACGCGCGAATCACGCTTCACGCTGGTTTTACTACCGTGCGGGATGTTGAGAATGAAGGTTCGGGCTACGCCGATGTGGCGCTCAGGGACGCGATCAACCAGGGCCTGGTGGAGGGCCCGCGAATGCAGGTGGCTACTCGTGCCATCGCTGCTATCGGGCAGTACAACCCATTTGGAATTTCTCCAGACCTGCGGGATTTTCCCACCGGCGCGCAGATGATCAGCGGCCCCGAAGAAGCGCGCCGGGCTGCGCGTGAACAGATAGGTTTCGGTGCGGACCTGCTTAAGGTTTACGCCGATTGGCTGCACCCGACATTGACAATCGATGAAATCCGGGCGGTTGTGGAAGAAGCGCATAAATCGCATTTGAAAGTGGCGGCGCATGCCGAGAGCCCCGAGGGTATTCGCGATGCCTTAGTCGCCGGGGTCGATTCCATCGAGCACGGAGGATCTGCCGACCGTAGTTCTTTGGAGCTGATGAAGCAAAAGAACGCTTTCTGGGTACCGACCAAAGGCAATTTCGTTTTCCGGCTGGATACTGTGACGAATCCACGGCAGCGCAAATATATGGAAGATGTTTTGAACAACGCGCGACAAAACATCGCGCTGGCGCAGGAACTTGGCGTCAGGATCGCGAATGGTTTCGATGCGTCCAGTGCCGAGGATCAAGGGCATAACGCGCGAGAGATCGTGGCCATGTCCAAACTTGGATTGCCACCTATGGAGGCTCTCCGCGCCGCGACCACCGCCGCTTCAGAGCTGCTGGGATGGAAAGATAAAGTCGGATCCATTGAGCCGGGCAAGTATGCTGACATCATCGCTGTCCCCGGCGATCCGCTCTTGGATATCTCGCAGGTGGAGCATGTCAAGTTTGTCATGAAGGGCGGCGTCGTGATAAAGAATGAGATGCTTCTCGCCGCGCCGCACTGAGTATCTCTAGCGGCTGCCGCCGGCCGCACCCGGGTTGCGGGCACGCTGCGACGCGCTGAAGCCGGTCAAAAAATCGATCTGGTTCTTGCGAAGCGCCGTCTTGGCGACGATCTGGTCGCCGAATTCCATGTAGCTTTCCTTCCCGTCGCTGAAGCGCGGCCAGGATGCCAGACCCGGCCCGTTCGGATCGCTGGTCTTTGCAAACCGCACCCAGGCGGCGCTCATGGCCTTCGATAATTTGGTGTCCTGATCGTTGTAGGAGTCGGCGTCCGGTGAAAAATCGCCGAGCATCGTCGGCTGGGTGCCGTAGGCCGAATCGGGAAGCGTGCCGAAGACATAAGGCAGCTCAGACGCGTGAAACACGCCCCACTTGATTTTCCGGCCGATGCCATTCAAGCGCGTGAACTGATACTGATAGGTCTTAGGATTCGCTTTCGCTGCCGCGCGCAACACCGAGCGGGTGCCCTGTAGGAACAGATAATCGCCGGAGGCGTGCGTCGCCGAGTCATAGGCCTCGGCATCGGTGGACGCCGGATAAGCGGCCAGCATCCCGTCCGATTGCGCGCCGAATTGTTGTTGGGCCCACTTCCGAAGCGCGTCCAGGTTATGCACGGGCGGACCGCCCAGCAGCGTTCCTTCGTCGGCATTGGTGCCTGCGATGATTGCGACATGATGGAATTTGCCTTCCGAGAACAGCCGTGCCGGATCGTCGGGCAGAGACCAGCCGTCCACCACCGGCATGTAGCTTTCGCCCCGGTCGGCCGCTTGGCCGCCCAGCTGCATCGGACCGGCGAGCTTCATAACTTCAGCCGTGCTCTTCGAGCGCAGCGCCACCAGATCGCCGCCCACTTTCTCGCCGAACTTCTCCATCGGGATGCGGCCGTACCAGGATTCTTTCAGATGGCTGATTGGCGTGTACAACGACCAGGCACTCTCTGCGATCACCTTCTGGAACAGGCCTTCCGACTGCGGCATCACCATCAGAAGCATCACCGCCGTGCCGCCGGCCGATTCACCGAAAATGGTGACGTTGTTCGGATCGCCGCCGAAGGCGCTGATGTTGCGCTTCACCCATTCCAGGCCGGCCACCATGTCGAGCAGCGCGTAGTTGCCCGAGGCGCCATGGGGCGATTCCTGGCTCAGCGCCGGACTAGCGAGAAAGCCGAAGATGCCCATCCGGTAGTTAATGCTCACCAGGACCACGCCTTGGGAGGCCAGCTGCTCGCCATCATAAACGGATTGCGAGCTGGCGCCGATCTGGAATCCGCCGCCATGAATCCAGAACATGACCGGCAGTTTGTCCGAAGCCGAGTGAGCCGGGGTCCAGATGTTGAGGCCCAGACAGTTTTCACTTTGCGGTGTGCCAGCCATCAATTGAGGTTGCGGACAGATCGGTAGAAATTCTTTGGCGACGCGGATTCCCTTCCAGGGCTTGACGGGCTGAGGTGGCTTCCAACGTAGATCGCCAGTGGGAGGCGCGGCATAGGGAATTCCCTTATATGAGCGCACGGTGGTACCACCGCCTGCGACCCAGCCGGAATCAATCTTGACGATGGTTTCAAGACCGGAGTCGACCGCCAGAACATTGGCGGCAAAGAGCAACATTGCAAGGGCGAGCTTCATGGAAGAATCATGACACAAACCGCGGGCGCAGAGTCCTGAGACCACTGGCTCACATTAGCGCGCCTCCGGTCGATAAGACCGGTGGTGAGAACGATGAACAAAATATTCCTGCTTTGCGGCGCTTTAGCTTTTGCGGCGCAGGCAGCTACAGTCACGGTAACGGCCACTCCATCGAGCGCGACTTTCGCGTATCAGATTGGAGCAACCACCTTGCCCGCGGCTCAAACGCTAACGCTAAAAGCCAGCTCAGGAACTCCGGCCTTCGCAGCCACGACTCCCGGCCCGGATCTTTGGCTGACCGTGGGCCCGGCGGCCGGCAGCTTGCCGGCCACTCTAACCGTACGAGTGAACCCAACCAGTCTGGCTGCCGCCACGTATAATGCAGCGGTGACCGTGACGGTGACCGGCGTCGCACCGGTAACGATTCCGGTCACGCTGGTGGTAAATCCGGCGCCTTCCACACTGACATTAAGCACCACCACGCTGAACTTCGTCTCCCCTCCCAGCTCCCCGGCGGCGCAGTCGATCAGTATGTCGACCAACGGGGCACCCATCTCGTTTACCGTGACCTCGGGAGCTACTTGGCTGACAGTTACCACGCTCAAAGGCGTCGGGCAGCCGGACGTGGTGACGGCAGGCGAAGAGTACCCGCTGGCGATTTCGGTCAATTCCACGTCGCTGGCTCCTCAAACCACACCCTACGTGGGCAAGATCACCGTGGTCGCCTCCGGCGCGGCCGTGACAGTGAAATCTCAAACCATCACAGTAAATCTGACGGTGAATAGTTCGGTTCCGACGATCAGCGGCGTCTGGCCGTCCACTGTGCCGGTCAACGGTGCGGCGCAAACCATCACCATTTACGGGACCAACTTCTACAGCGCGACGATAGCGAAGATTACGGGAGTGGCCGCGGCTTTGGTAACCACGCCTGACAAAGAGAGTTCCACGTTCTTGACCGCAGTGATACCAGCCAGTCTGCTGACCGCCCCAGCTACGTTAAAAGTCCTCGTCTCGAATCCGGCTCCCGGCGGAGATTCATTGACTACCGTCAATGTTTTAGTTGCCAATACCGCAGCCATCGGAGCCGTCGTGAACGCCGCCAGTTACGCATCTGGAACAGCTACCGCGCCCGATATCGGAACCGTCAGTCCAGGAGAACTTGTGACGATCTTCGGGACTAATCTTGCACCGACGACTCCGGAACTGATGTCGGTTACCGCAGGTTTCGTGGATACCACCGCCGCCAACGGAGTGACGGTCACCGTGGATGGCAAGCCGGCGCCACTCATCTATATCAGCGCAAGCCAGATTTCGGTCCAGATACCGTATGAAGTATCAATCGGGGCGCACAAAGTGGTTTCAGTGACCAACCCGCCCGCTGCCGCCGTTACGGCTACCGTTACCACCGCCGCCACGGCCCCCGGCCTCTTCACTGCCGACGGCTCTGGATCTGGCCAGGCGGCCGCTCTAAACTACGGCGCGGTCACTAGGCTCTATACCCTCAATTCCTCGACCAACCTTGCCAGGATCGGCGACACGGTGATCCTTTACCTCACCGGCGAAGGCATGTACGATACCCTCTTGCCACTATTAGGAGGCGTCTCCGATACGGGTTTCGTAATTCCGCCCGGACTGGCCGTTACGCCACTAGTGAATCCCCTGCCGACCGTCGCGATCGGCGGAGTCGACGCCAGCGCTGGTGTGGCCTATGCCGGCCCGGTTGTCGGCTCCATTATCGGCGTTCTACAAATCAACGTCGTGGTCCCGGTTGGAAGCACCACGGGAACCCAAGTGCCGGTCAGCGTGACCATCGGCGCAGTCCAAACGCAAGCCGGCATTACCCTGGCGATTCACCCCTAGCTCGGCGCACTGCAACGGTCACTGGCCTATAATGTTCCAGTGCCAGACACGTTCGATTCCTTGCTTCCGCCCGTTGACATGCTGTTCGATGGGAGCACCACCCAGGAGCAGTTCTCTGCGCTGGGTGAAAACTTTGTGAGCTACTTCCTGATAAACCACGCCCGCGTCGGCCCGAACGACCGGATTCTAGACATCGGCTGCGGACTGGGACAGAAAGCCAGGCCGCTCACAAGATTCTTGTCCTCAGATGGGTCTTATCGCGGCCTGGACATCGTTTCTAAAGCGATCGATTGGTGCCGCGATCACTACCGCGCATTCCCCAACTTCGAATTCTCGCTCGCCGACGTGTTCAGTAGTGAATACAATCCTGATGGTAAGGTATTAGCGAAGAAGCTGGTTCTGCCATATCCTGACGAAAGCTTCGATTGTGTCCTGCTGGCCTCAGTCTTCACGCACTTGCTTCCCGATGACGTCGAGCATTACTTCCAGGAGATTGCCCGCGTGACAAGACCTGGCGCGCGCATGATCTCCACTTATTTCCTCTTCAACGATGAAGCACGATCGCATATCCGCGCCGGCCGGATTCATCTTCCGTTTCGGAAAGCCCGCAGCTTACGCAAACAAGTTCATCGCGTGCTGGACCCGGACGTTCCCGAAAAGGCGGTCGCCTACGAGGAAGATTGGGTCCGTGCTCTACATCTTCGAAATCGACTCAGCATCGTGGAGATCACTTACGGGAACTGGTCCGGCCGCACAGATTTAGTGCTGTGCTTGCAAGACACGATCATAGCTGTGAAGGAGTAAATCGAAGGCGCTTGCTTCGGGCTCTGGCGATCATCCGCGGCGCGGCGGTTCAGTAAGTGGGGCGTCGCATGCGTAGGCAGGCAAATACCGTCGTGGCCGCAAACCAGGTAATTGACCCGCACTCCAGCGACCTGAACAACCAGGCCTATCGTCCAAAAATAAATCGCGCGCGTCGTGGATCGGCGCCGCCATTCAACACGTCATTATGAACCTGGATCACCGTGGGCGCCGACGAATTGCTCCAGTCGCCCGTTACCGTCACGCGATGTCCCAGCGTATTCAGCGTATCCACTGTAGACCGTGAAATCCGGCCCTCCAGATTCAGCTTCCCCGGTACGAATTCGTGGTTGCCGAACGAGCTGAAGAAATGCTCGGTCTGGAAGCGCGGCGCTTCGACAGCCTCCTGCGGGTTCATGCCGAAGTCGAGCATGTTCAACAGCACCTGCAACAGCGCCTGATCCTGATTGTCGCCGCCAGGTGTCGACATGATCAGCTCGAGCTTCCCCTCTTTGGTGACCATGGTCGGGCTTAGTGTCACTCGCGGGCGCTTGCCGGGCATCAACTGATTCGGATGTCCGGGTGTCATGACGAAGGATTGCAGCCGGCTGGTTAGCGGGATTCCCGTATCGCCCATGATTACCGAAGGCAGCCACGCGCCGCTGGGTGTAGCGTTGAAGGCGTTGCCCTCGCGGTCCACTACATTAACGCAGGTAGTATCGTTGGCTGGACCAGCGGCCGCCGTAGTGGTTGGGATGGTGATGCGATGACCGAAGCTGCCCGGCCGGTGTTCGATGGAGGCGTGCTGTGGGTCGATGAGCTTGCGCCGCTCGGCCGCGTAATCCTTCGATAGCAGGATTTCCTCGGGAATCTTGTTGAACTTCGGATCGCCGTAATATTCGTCGCGATCCGCGAAGGCCAGTTTGACGGCCTCGACGACAGTATGCAGATATTGCGGGCTGTTGTGGCCCATGGCCTTCAGATCAAAGCCCTCCAAAATGTTCAAAGCTTCAATCATGAGAGGCCCCTGCGTCCAGAAGCCGGGCTTATAGATCTCGTAGCCGCGATACGTCCCGATCTTGGGCTGTTCGAGATCGGCATGGAAATTTGCCAGGTCCTCGTAGGCGATCAGCCCGTTATATTTCGCGCTGGCATCGGCGATGCGGTGGGCGATCGAGCCTTTGTAGAACAGATCGCGCACGGCCCGCAGTTTATCGGCACGCTTGCCATGCGCCTTCTTTTCGGCCGCAACCAACTCCCTGAAGGTGTGAGCCAGGGTGGGCTCGCGGAAGATTTCGCCGCGCGACGTCGGCGCGCCTTGCGGATAAAAGAACGTCATCGAGTCCGGCCATAGAGCGAGAATCCGCTGATAGCTGTGCAGCATGCCGCCGAACTCCTCCAGCATCGGGAATCCTTGGTCCGCATATTCGATCGCGGGCTCCACCACTTCAGCAAAGGATTTGGTGCCGTACTTGTCGAGCGCGAGAATCAGGCCGTCGAATACTCCCGGCGTGATGGCCGACAAGATTCCTTGCATCGGCACCGGAGGCATACGGGCCGAATCTTCCCACGGCTCAGGCGACCGGCGCGCGTAGAATTCGACCGTCGCCTTGGCCGGCGCGACGCCGACGCCGCTGATCACCATGGGAGGTTGTCCAGCCATCTTGATGATCACCGGCATTTCGCCGCCGATTCCGAAGCGGTTCAATTCGGTGACGCTCGCGGCCAGGACGCTGGCGACTCCGGCATCCACAGCATTGCCGCCCTGCGTCAGAATCCGGTAGCCGGCCTCCACCTCGAAATTGTTTGCGGCGCCCACCATCTCATGCATGCCGCGCACGGGCGGGAACATCGTCGGTGGTCCTTGGGCTTGGAGCAGCAATGCCGAAGCGGCAAGTACGTTTCCGACCAGACAGCAGGAGCGAACAAGTAGGGAGTTCATCGGCTTATCCTTGCATTGTCCAACATTTTGAGGGCAGCCAGCGCATAGCTGGTGCTCCGGCCGCCCGCCGGGTTGCGAATGAGAATGCCTCGTTCCACCATAGCCAGAATGTCGCGTAGTGCTGTGTCGTGGGAACACTTGGCCAACTGAGCGTATTTCGAGGATGTGAGCTTGCCTTCAAAGCCGTCCAGCAGGCGGTTCAGCACCAGGCGCTGGCGATCGTTGATTGGAACGCCGGCGGTCTCTTCCCAAAAGCGTGCTTTCCCGAGGATTGAGCCGAGTGTGATTTGCGCGCCATCGATGGCTCGGCCCAGACAGCCGAGGAACCATTCCATCCAGGGCGTGATGTCCAAGGTTCCCTGCTGCGTTTGCTCGAGCATGTTGTAGTACGCGTCGCGCTCCTGCCGGATTTGCGCTGACATGCTGTAAAAGCGTTGCGGGCTGTTTTCAGAACGCGCCAGAGCCATGTCCGCGATAGCGCGCGCAATGCGGCCGTTGCCGTCATCGAAGGGATGGATGGTCACAAACCAGAGATGAGCGAGCGCCGCTTTTAACACCGGGTCGAGATCGGCTTTAGTGTTGAACCAATCCAGGAATGCCTGCATTTCCCGGTCGAGGCGCGACGCCGCAGGCGCCTGAAAATGGACACGCTGCTTGCCGATCGGTCCGGAGACAACCTCCATCGGACCAGTGCTGTCGTCACGCCAAGCTCCTGTCCTGATTTTGTGCATGCCGCTGCGCCCGGTTGGAAATAGGGACGCTTGCCAGTCAAAGAGTCTTTCGGCTGTGAGCGGCTGATCGTAGTGGCGCGTGGCGTCGAGCATCATTTCAACGATGCCTTCTACGTTGCGATCGGCAGGCTTTAGTGCGCCGATATCGATGCCCAGCCGGCGCGCAATCGAGGATCGGACCTGTTCCGCATTCAGTTTCTCGCCCTCGATTTCACTGCTCTTGAGCACGTCGGCCGAGAGGGTTTCGAGTACCGCCTCCTTTTGGAGGTTGAACCCGAGAGCTTCCATGTGGCCGGCCAGCCGGCCTTGCCGATGTCGGATGTCAGCGAGAGGTTCGGCCAGTTGCTCACGGTCCCATTTGAACCGGGGCCAGTCTGAAAGCTCGTGAATATACAATCTACGCAGCTCCTGCGTAGATTGTAGCGCCTAATCAACGCACAACACAAGATATTCAACGCATATTCTGCGTCGAATAGACGGCCTAATCGACGCATCACCAGGCAAGCCTAGCTTTATCAATCATTTGACGATACTTGCGGAGTAGCTCATAAAGCACCACGCCGCCAGCGGTTGCCACGTTTAGCGAATGCTTCCGCCCGAGCATGGGAATGCGAACATGCGTATCGCAAAGCGCCAGCAAATCGTGTCGGAGTCCGTCGACCTCGTGGCCAAACAGAATACACAGCGGAAAACGAGGCTGCCAATCGAACAGGTCGACCGCGTGGCCGCTGGTTTCGATGGCCGCAATCTCGTAATTCTGCTGCCGCAGACTTTGGACCAGCCCGCAAGGATCGGGAGGGTTGTCCCAGGGAACGGTCTCCTCGGCGCCGAGCGCGGTCTTAGTGATGGCGCGTTTGGGCGGACGCCCAGTGATGCCGCACAGGTACAGTTTTTCGCAGCCACGCCGTCGGCAGTGCGGAAAAACGCTCCGACGTTATACATGCTGCGGACGTTATCGAGCAGGATCGAAACCGGGATTCGCCGGAGATCCGAGTAGGGCGCGGCCGCTCGCGTGGCCAGGTAGGGTGTTCGCTCCGTCATCCGCGTTCAGGGGCGCTCTTCGGCGCTCCAGTTTCGCAGGCGGTCTAAGCTCTTGAGAAACGACTTCAATCCACTGGCCAGCAGCGCGGCGGCGAGAAGGCAACCAGTCACGCTCACGAGCAGCAGCGAATAATTGACGGCGGCATCGCGGCGGAACAAGTATTGCGTGCAGATCGCAACGGCGCTCGGTCCGATCCCGAGGCCGATCAAGTTCAGGATAAAAAGGTACACAGCCGAAGCTTGGCCGCGCATGGAGGACGGCATCATCTGCTGGATTGCGGCGGGCGCGACTCCGAATGGAGCGGCCGCGAATATGCAGGCAGGCGCGAGCCACAGCACGGCCCATCGGCTAGTTGGGGCCAGGAACAAAAGGAAGTGGAAAGGGATCCATAGCAGCGCGAGGAACACGCCCACCAGCATGTTGGCCTGTAATGTGCCGCGAGCGCGCACGAAATCGGCAATGCGGCCGGCTCCTACGATTCCCAGCGATCCAAAGATGGTGACCATCGAACCATATATCAGGCCCGTGGTCGGTATATCCCAGTGATAGACGCGCCGGAAGAATTCGGGCACCCATGCGCCGTTCGCGTAGGAGACCAATGAGAGCAGCCCGAATCCGACGTTGTGGCACAGGAAGGTTCGCTTGTTCTGGAAGATGTACGCGAAAGATTGACGCGCCGAGGTGGCTAGCGCATTAGCAGCGAGCCCGCGCCGCAGAGGTTCACGCACCGTGAACAGCAGAGCCGTGGCGAGTAGCCCCGGCAGTCCCACGGCCAGAAAAATAAGCTGCCAGGGCCGCACCGCACCTACTACAGGGAGCGTCCACAGTTCCTTCGCGGATGCGAACCGCACCACCATTCCACCCAACAGGTAGGACATGCCGGAGCCGATGTAAATCCCCATGGAATAGACGCTGATGGCGGTGGCCAGCTTTTCCTTGGGGAAATAGTCGGTGATTATGGAATAGGCCGAAGGGGAAAGCGCGGCCTCTCCCACGCCGACGCCCATCCGCCAGGACAGCATCTGCCCGAAGTTCTTGGCCAGCCCGCACATGGTGGTGAATCCGCTCCAGGCCACCAGTCCGCAAGCGATGATCCCGCGCCGGCTGTACTTGTCCGCCATCCTGCCCAGCGGAATCCCGCAAAACGTGTAGAAAACCGCAAAAATGAAGCCTTGCAGGACGCTGACCTGCGTATCTGTGATCTGCAAATCGCGGCGGAGCGGTCCGACGATGAGGGAAAAGATCTGGCGGTCGATGAACGAGAAAACATACATCAGCGTCAGCACGCCGACGACGTACCAGGCATAGCGCGGAGAAGGATAGGGAGCTTCGGGTGATTGAGCCCTGCGTACGGCAGAGGCT
>Ga0210401_10007414_pt1 | contig 11003 bp, 8 predicted proteins | sample IncBWH32MmetaG_FD_150866 | JGI IMG/M metagenome (GOLD analysis project Ga0210401, IMG submission 150866) | Forest soil microbial communities from Barre Woods Harvard Forest LTER site, Petersham, Massachusetts, United States - Inc-BW-H-32-M | ecosystem: Environmental > Terrestrial > Soil >... | reverse complement strand
CGAACGCAACCTTACGGCCGTCGGATATGATGGCTACGCGAAGCTCTACATGGTGCCTGACGATGCGCATTTCGCGTCGGCTGTAGATTTCAAGGCTCCGATCCGTGCAGAGATCGAGCGGATCGGTTACACGATCATCGAGAATATGGGCGATCAACCTTCGGATTTGCTCGGCGGACATGCCGAAAAAGACTATTTGCTCCCCGATCCATTCTACCGCGTCCCGTGAGCGCTTGCGCAAGCGCCGCCGTTGAACAACCGCGGCGGTCGGGTCAAACGCGGAAAACGCCAATGATGCAGCATTCACAAGTGCACTGCCTAATAGGCGTTCCGGTAGGCGCTGCGCGACAGCACCGTGCGCACCATGATCTTGAAGTCGAGCCACAGCGACCAATTGTCGATGTAGTACAGGTCGTACTCGACGCGCTTGCGCATCTTCTCTTCGGTGTCGGTCTCGCCGCGATAGCCGTGGATCTGCGCCCAGCCGGTGATGCCGGGTCTCACATTGTGCCTGCGCGCATAGCGCGAAATGCGCTGCTCGTATTCGCGGTCGTGCGACAAGGCATGCGGGCGTGGGCCGACGAGCGACATGTCGCCGGTGAGCACGTTGAAGAGCTGCGGGACCTCGTCGATATTCCAGCGCCGCAGCCAGCGGCCGATCCTGGTCAGCCGCGGATCGTTCTGGCGCGCCTGCTGGATCACCGGCCCGTCGTCGAGCGTGCGCATGGTGCGAAACTTGATGATGCGAAACGGCTGCTGATTGAAGCCGTAGCGCCGCTGCACGAAAAAGATCGGGCCCGGGCTGTCGAGCTTGATCAGGAGCGCGACCAGGATCAGAAACGGCGTCGCCGCGATGAGAGCGCCGGCCGCGACGATGAGATCGAAGACGCGTTTCTCGATGATCTCGCGGCGGGTCAGCGGCCGGCGGGTCAGTTGCAGGCTCGCGACCGGTCCGAGAGTGGAGAGCTTGGCTTCCTCGAATTTGTACAGAACCTGCTCGGGCCCGAGATGGATTTCGACCGGCAGCGAAACGAAGGTCTCGGCGCAGCGATCGATCGTCTCGGTCGCCGACCAGGGCAGCAGCACGAAGATGGCGTCCGGCTCGAGCTGGCGGACGCTCGTCGCGGCGTCGGCCAGATCGCGATCGAGAGTGGCGCGCCGTTCCTCGACCGGGGCGGAGGCGACCACCGGCGTCAGGAAACGGCAGCCGACGATGTTGATGCCGAGCTTCCAGGGCTCGTAGCGGTTGATGAAGGCGCCGACATTGGCGCCGGTGCCAACCAGAAAGATGCGCTGCGCCGACAGTAACCCTGCCGCGCGGGCCATCGCGGTGACGCGCACGATGGCATAGCGCTCGACGATCAGCGCGGCGAGCGTCGTGATGTAGAACAGCACGATCCAAGCGCGCGAATAGTCGACGCTGATCTGCGCCAGAAAGCCGAGCATCAACAGACAAATTAGCGTCACGTTCCAGAGCTGGATCGTGCGCCGGCCGTGCGCCTTGAAGTTGAAGAAGTTCGGCAGCCGGTATTCGCGGCGGAAGAGATTAGATACGGCAAAGATGCTCGCCGCCAGGACGCCGACCTGAACGTAGGACGAGATATGGCCGTGCTCGCGATAGGCGGCGAGGTGATAGGCGATGCCGGTCAGGCACGACATCGCGACGATCAGCGCCACGTCGGTCAGGAAGATCGCACCCGAGAAGGTGCCGCGCGCGAGCACGGCCCAGCCGCGCAGTGCCCGGCTGGTCTGCGGCCGCGATGCCAGCGTGTAATTCTGGTGGGTGTTCATCAGCGCGGCCGTCGTCGTCTCCCTTGCCCCGAAACGGGACAAGACAAGGGGCTCCGCCAAGGGAATGGCCAAAACCATGCCAGGACGGCCACGCGCGATTTTCCCGGCGCAAAAAGCGCGGCAAGAGCATGTTAAGATTAACGCGCCGGCGCCGATCCGCCGCGAAAGGGAGACAGTATGCAAGGCAAAATCGCACTCGAAGAACACTTCGCCATTCCGGAAACGCTCGCCGATTCTCGCGGCTATTTTCCCGATCGCGTCTGGCAGGAAGTCAAAAGCCGCGTGCTCGATCTGCACGAGCGGCGGCTCAAGCTCATGGACGAGAACGGCATCGAGATGATGCTGTTGTCGCTCAATGCGCCGGCCGTGCAGGCGATGCCCGATACCGCGCAGGCGCACGAGATGGCGCGCCGCGCCAACGATTACCTCGCCGAACAAGTGGCCAAGCGGCCCGACCGTTTCCAGGGCCTTGCCGCGCTCGCAATGCAGGACCCCGAAATCGCGGCGCGCGAACTCGAGCGCTGCGTCAAGGAGCTCGGCTTCCGCGGCGCGCTTGTGAACGGCTTCTCACAGGTCGGCAACGCCGACACCGCCGTCTATTACGACCTGCCGCAATACCGGCCGTTCTGGGCGGTGGCGGAGCGGCTCGAGGCGCCGTTCTATCTGCATCCGCGCAACCCGCTGCCGCGCGACGCCAAGATCTATGAAGGTCATGGCTGGCTGATGGGTCCGATCTGGGCCTTCGGCCAGGAGACGGCGGTGCATGCGCTGCGGCTGATGGGCTCGGGCCTGTTCGACTCATATCCGCGCCTGCAGATCATCCTCGGCCATATGGGCGAGAACCTGCCGTTTGCGCTGTGGCGCGTGGACAATGCCAATGCCTGGATCACCGAGCGCAACACCTACCCGGCGAAGAAACCCATCCGGCATTATTTTCGGGAAAATTTCTTCGTCACCACGTCGGGCAATTTCCATACGCCGGCGCTGCTCAACGCCATGATGGAAGTCGGCGCCGAGCGCATCATGTTCTCGACCGACTGGCCGTTCGAGAACATCGATCACGCCGCCAATTGGTTCGATGCCTGCCCGATAAGCGAGCACGATCGCATGAAGATCGGCCGCACCAACGCACGGCGTTTGTTCAAGCTGGGGAATGATTGAGCGGCTTGCCGCCGGTCATGAGCGCGCACTTCGCTTGCGATCCGATTCATATAGAGTCGGATCGTCGGCCGTCTGCGCCGCCGCCGCTCAACCAAAAGCTCAAACGATCGCGATGCCGCTGTAGGGCAGGCTCGGCAGCGTCATCAGTGCCGCTACGCAGTTGCAGTCAATTCGCCCTTTGCCCCTTCGCCGTTTTGGCGTAACTCGCCGTGGAGAAAATCGATCAGCGCCCGTAGTGCCGCCGAGTTCTGCCGCCGGCTCGGATAAAACAGAAAAAAGCCTTCCGTCACCGGCAATACCGATTTGTCCAGCAGACTGACCAGCCGGCCGTCCGCAATCATTCGCGCAACATATTCTTCGTAGAGATAGGCGATGCCGACGCCTTGCAGTGCGGCATTGATCACCAGTTCCGGATCGTTGATGACGATCAGAGATCCGGCGACATCGAATTCGATCAGCTTGCCGTCGTTGACGAACAGCCAGGGAATGAATCCGCCGCCGGGCAGCCGATAGCGAATACAGTTGTGCGCATGCAGATCGGCCGGCGTCTGCGGCCGGCCGTAGCGCGCCACATAATCCGGCGAGGCGACCACGCGATAGTGCAGATCGCTGGTGACGCGCACCGCGATCATGTCGCGTGCCACCAGATTGCCGCGGCGGAAACCGGCGTCAAAACGATCGGCGACAATGTCGGTCAGCCCGGATTCGACCGTGGTCTCCAAGACGATCTCGGGATAGCGCTTGAGGAAACGCGCCAGCACGGGCGCGAGCACGAACCTCGCCACCGGCGGCGGCATGGTGAGCCGCAGATGGCCGGTCGGCGTTTCACGAAACGCATTGACCGATTCGATCGCCGCCTCGAACCCGTCAAGCAGCGGGCGCAGCTGCACGAGCAGCCGCTCGCCGGCATCGGTCGGCGCGACGCTGCGCGTGGTGCGATTCAACAAGCGCACGCCGAGATGATCTTCCAGCGCGCGCACCGTCTGGCTCAGCGTGGCGGTGGAGAGCCCGAGCCGCCGCGCCGCCTTTGTGAAACTTGCCTGCTCGGCGACGGCCACGAAGGCATTGAGCTCGGCAAATCGGGTTCCCCGCATGGTGCAAATCCGTGAGCTCTGGCAAATGCCCGTGATGCCGATGCTCGGCAAGGCACGCCGGCGGTTTCCTCACTCTCCGGGCGCACGTCGATGAAGCTGCTGCGCGTTTTGCGTTTGTCACGTCTTCCAAAAACGCAAAGCAGACGAGAAGCTAGGCAGACTGCATCTGGATCAGGCGCATGACGCGCTGATTGTTCGGCGCTGTCGAATGGGTCTTTCACATTACTACCGATATCAAAGCGAAGCTTCACCCACATATTCACTCTTGAACCGAAGGCAAATGCATCGGTTGGTTCCGGCCGCTTCAAAGGGCCGGCAATTTTCAGGAAGTTGAAGTGGAGATCGACATGACTGGTAAGATCACCGCCATCGTTGCCGCAGTGGTTTTGATTGCCTCTGCGGGCGTCGCGTCCGCGCAGCCGAAACGGCACGTGGCGCGCGTCGCTGCGCCTTATGCGCAAACGCAGGCACCGTACGCGGATTCCTACTACAACCACGACTATTGGGCGGGCGTCGCTCCCGCCGGCCGGCCCGAGCCGCGCGACCCCCTCGCCGGTACCGTGTTCGAGGGCGCAGCGCCTTACTAAATTCTCCCAAACCGGTCTCGCTGAGGCCGGCGTCTCCCCTGTCGTTGCGTGCGTAGTGTGAGAAACGGCAGCCGATCCTCTGCGGCTGCCGTTTTTCACTGGTTGACGGTTGTTCCGTGCCGGGCGCTTGCCCGCGATCCAACGACAGCGCCGACGTCAGCTCGCTTCGCGCAGCTTCACCGCGCCTTCGAGATCGACCGAGACCAGTTGTGACACGCCGCGCTCGGCCATGGTGACGCCGTAGAGGCGGTTCATGCGCGCCATGGTGATCGGATTGTGGGTGATGATGACAAAACGCGTGTCGGTCGAGCGCGTCATCTCGTCGAGCAGATCGCAGAAGCGCTCGACGTTATAGTCGTCGAGCGGGGCGTCCACTTCGTCCAGCACGCAGATCGGCGCCGGGTTGGTGAGAAACACGGCGAAGATCAGCGCCAGCGCGGTGAGCGCCTGCTCGCCGCCGGACAGGAGCGACAATGTCGCCGGTTTCTTGCCGGGCGGCTTGGCCAGAATTTCCAGGCCGGCTTCGAGCGGATCCTCGCTTTCGATCAGTTGCAGTTCGGCGGTGCCGCCGCCGAACAGCTCGGTGAACAGTTTCTGGAAATTGGCGTTCACGGTCGCGAAGGATGCGAGCAGCCGCTCGCGCGCTTCGCTGTTGAGGCTGCCGATGCCTTGCCGAAGCCGCCGGATCGCTTCGACCAGATCGTCGCGTTCGGCAATCAGCTTAGTGTGCTGGCCCTCGACCTCGTTGAGCTCCTGCTCGGCCAACAGATTGACCGAGCCCAGACGCTCGCGCTCGCGGCGGATGCGGTCGAGCTTGCCTTCGACCTCGGCGATCTCCGGCAGTTGCTCTTCGGGTTTCAGTTCGGCGATCTCGGCGGCGGCGGCCGGTTCGACGTCGAGCGAATCGCGGATTTCGTGCTCGATGTCGCCGAGCCGGCGGGCAGCGCCGTCGCGACGTTCTTCGGCGCGGGCGGCTTCCGTGCGCGCTTCGCCGACCGCTTCGAGGGCGGCGCGCGCGGCCTTGTCGGCGGCGGCGAGCGCGGTTTCGCCTTCCGCCAGGCGATCGGCGGCGGCGCGGCGGCCGGCCGTGGCCGTCTCGATTTCACCGATCAACGCTTGCCGCTGAGCGGCGAATTTCTCCGGCGCTTGGTCGAGCTCGGCGCGCTCGGTCGTTGCTTGTTCGGTGCGCTGGCCGATGGTTTCGATCTGTGCTGCAGCCTTGCTCTTGCGCTCGCTCCATTCGGCGCGTTCGCCGACGATCGCCTGTAGGCGACGGCTGGCGAGCTCGGCGTTGCGCGTGATCGTTTGTGCTTCGACGCGCACTTCGGCGAGCGCCGCGCGATCCTTTGCGACGTCCTCGTTGACCTGCGCGAGCCTCGTCTCGATCTCGGCAGCCGGCGGCAGCGCATTGAGCGCATTCTCCGCTTCCGCGCGCGCGGCGACTGCTTCGTCGCGGCCGGCGCAGGTGCGCTGCCGCGCCTCTTGCAGCGCCGAGACGCGTGCGGCGTTGCGGGAGATCTCGCGCTCGGCGGCAGCGTGTTCTTCGCGCGCGGCATCGGCGAGTTGCTGCGCCTCGCGCCAGCGTGCCCGCGCCTTGATCTCGGCGGCCGCGGCCGCCGCGCGCGCCGCTTCGGCGGCTTCGAGCGCGCGCACGTTATTCTCCATTTCGGTGCGCGCCGTCGTCAGTTCGGTCTCGATCGCAGCCAGCCGGCCGCGCTCGGCGAGCCGCCGCGCCGCGCCGGTCGGCGCGTGCGCCGCGGCGGCAAAGCCGTCCCAGCGCCAGTAGTCGCCTTCGCGCGTGACGAGCCGCTGACCCGGCTTGAGCAAGGCCGCCAGGCCTGGCCCGTCGCCGCGCTCGACAACGCCGATCTGCGCAAGCCGCCGCGCCAGCTCGGCCGGCGCCCGCACAAAGCCGGAAAGCGGTTGCGCGCCTGCGGGCAAAATCGGGTCTGCCGGATCGATCGCCGCGCCCGCCCAGCGCATCGGTGCTGACTGATCGACCGGCGCGTCCAGATCGTCGCCGAGTGCGGCGCCGAGCGCCTTTTCGTAGCCCTCCTGGACGCTGAGCGCGTCCATCACCGGCGGCCAGAGATTCTTGCTTTCGACCGCAAGAAGCTTGCTGATGGTTTTGGCTTCGGTCTCGAGCCGCTGCACGCGCCTTTCGGCGGCGGCGAGCGGCGTGCGCGCAGCGTCGATCTCGTCGCGCGCGTGCGAATGTGCGGCCTCCGCGGCGCGCGCACCTTCTTCGGCGTCGCCCAGCGCCGCTTGCGCCTGCGCCAAAGCTGCAGCCAATGCCGCAAAATCCGGAGCGCCGCTGTCGGAAGCGGCGAGGCCTGCCTCGATATTGGCAAGCTCCGCCTCGAGCCGCGCGGCGCGCTGCTCGTGATCGTGCGCGGCGGTCTGCAGTTGATTGCGACGCGCCGTCAGATCGGCGAGCGCGCCGGTCAATTCGCCGAACGCTTTTTCGGAAGCCGCCAGCGCCACTTCCGCGCCGGCAAGGCGGTCGTTGACGCCGCTCAATTGCACCGCGCTCGCCTGCGCTTCGGTCTTGAGCGTCTCCTCCTCGGTGTCGAGCCGCCCCAGCGCGGCGGCGGCGTCGGCGGCGAGCGTGCGCTCGCGCTGCAAATCGCTGGCATATTGCGCGAGCCGACGATCGAGCTCGGCGATCCGCTCCTTCGCCAAGGCTTCCTCACGCTCGAGCGCGTCGCGAGCGACGAGCAGACGCTGCAAGGCCGCCGCGGCCCTGGCTTCGGCTTCGCGCAAGGCCGGGAGCTCGGCCGCGACTTCCGCTTGTCTGGTGGTGGCGATTGTTTGCTCGCTAGTGCGCTCGGCGACGACGCGGATGGCTTCGTCCTTGGTGCGCTCGGCCTCGGCGGTTTCGAGCTTGGCGGCGGTCCAGCGCAAATGCAGCAGCAACGCCTCCGTGCGCCGCACTTGGCTGGAGATATTGCGATAGCGCACGGCCTGCCGCGCCTGGGTCTTGAGCGACGCGACCTGGGCCGCGAGCTGTCCGATCACGTCTTCGACGCGCGCGAGATTGTGCTCGGCCGCTTTCAGCCGCAGCTCTGCCTCGTGCCGGCGCACATGGAGTCCGGAAATGCCGGCGGCTTCTTCGAGCAGGCGGCGGCGCTGATCCGGACGCGCTTGAATGATCTCGCCGATGCGTCCTTGATGCACCAGCGCCGGCGAGCGCGAGCCGGTCGAAGCGTCGGCGAACAGCACGTTGACGTCGCGCGCGCGCACTTCGCGGCCGTTGACCCGGAAGGTCGAGCCCTGCTCGCGCATGATCCGGCGTGAGACTTCTAAAGTGTCGTTTTCGTTGAAAGCGGCCGGCGCCTTGTGGTCGCCGTTGTCGATCACGACGCTGACTTCGGCGTGGTTGCGCGCAGGCCGTCCGCCGTTGCCGGAGAAAATCACGTCGTCCATCTCGGCGGCGCGCATCGCCTTGTGGGAGGCCTCGCCCATGACCCAGCGCACGGCTTCCACCAGATTGGATTTGCCGCAGCCATTCGGCCCGACCACGCCGGTCAGTCCGGGTTCGATATCGAAATCGGTCGGTTCAACGAAGGACTTGAATCCGATCAGGCGCAGCCGCGTGAGCTTCATTCGCTTGTTTTGTCCATCTTGCCCGCTGCGGCCGGCGAAGGAATCCATCGGCGACTCAAGCCCTTGAGGGCTCAACCGAAGCGGTGCCGCATCGGCGCGGAGAATGAATCGTCATGCCGGCGAGCGCAACAGGGCCGCAGCGTTATCCAGACTTTCCGGCAAGGCCGCCCGGCCGCGGCTTTCGGCCGGCGGCTCGGGCGGCCGCCGGCAAAGCCGAAAAGCCCTTATCCATCCTTGAGATAGGGGTCGATCTCCTTGGCCAAGGCGTCGATCGTCTGGTCCCCGGTGAACTTCTTGCCGTTGATGAAAAAGGTCGGCGTGGAATTAACCCCGAGCTTCTCGGCGGCGCGATCGCGCACTTCCTGGATGCTATCCAGCACCTTCTGATTCGCCAGGCATTCGTCGAAGGTTTTCTGGGTGAAGCCGAATTGCTTGGCGATCTCGCGCAGCGGCTCGATCGGCTTTTCCACCATCCAGTCGCGCTGTTTGGCGAACAGCGTCTCGATTACCGGCATGAATTTGTCGTTGCCGGCGCAGCGCGCCAGCATGAAGCCGGCCGCCGCCAGCGCATCGAGCGGAAATTCGCGGAAGATGAAGCGCACCTTGCCGGTATCGATGTAGCGCTTCTGCAGTTCGGGAAAGGTATTCTCGGAAAAGTGCGCGCAGTGCGGGCAGGTCATCGAGGCGTATTCGATGATGGTCACTGGCGCCTTGTCGGAACCGAGCACGATATCGCCGTCCGGGCCGGTCTTGGCGAGATCCGCCGGGTCCGCCTGGCCGGCATCGGCTTTGGCGCGCCGCCAAGGCGGCGCCATAACGGCTCCAGCGGTGCCGGCGAGGACAAGGCCTGCGCTGGCCGAAAACAGGTGGCGACGGGTGAACGTCAAGGGAAACTCCTGATCCTTAATGCCCATGATGCAGCCGGAATGTGGCACCGGCGCGCCGTTCCGCCAAGGCCTAACGTTCGCGCCGGAGTAGTTGGCCGCAACGCCTTCGCGCACAAGAGCTATCCACCAATCAAGGGCGTTTGACCGCGGCACCGAGCCGCGCCAGCGCCGCCCGCAAGTCATCGTCCGTGATCTCGGGCAGGCTCGCGGCAAGCCGCGCCGCAGCCGCGGCGTCCGGCTTTCGCCCTGCCTTGCGCGACAGCCGCCGCAGCGGTGCTTGCCGGAATGCGATGCGCTCGATGGCGCGCCAGCCGAGGAAACGATTGACCCGTTCGCAGATCACCTGGGCGAGGTGCTGAATTTCGATTGCGGCGGGGCCTTCGACGCGGAGCACCAGAGTCCCAGGAGGCCGCATCCCGGTGTCGTCCCGGCGCGGCCATTGAATCTTGATCGGCTCGCTGACGGCAGCGATCTCAGCGCCGGCGATCTCCGGCCAGCGCGTGACGAGCTCCGCCGAAGCGAAGCCCTGCCGTGTAAAGGTATCGCCCACGACCTTGCCGAGGAGGTCACGCAACGGCCGGGCAACGGGGCGGGAGGGCTTGTTCATGGTGATGCGAACTGTCATCCAGGGACCATGACGGTAGCAGCCACGGCCACGCGCAAAAAGGCTTCCTCCACAGGCGTGGGGGACAAAAACAAGAAAGCCGCGGACTCAGGCGCCTTGCTCGCCTGGTACGATCGCCATCGCCGGACGCTGCCGTGGCGCGCGCAGAAAGGCGAACGCGCCGATCCGTACTGCGTCTGGCTTTCCGAAATCATGCTGCAACAAACAACGGTGCGGGCGGTCGCACCTTATTACGCGCGGTTCCTTGCGCGCTGGCCGGAAGTGCGCGCGCTTGCGGCGGCGCCGCTCGATGATGTGCTGAAAGCCTGGGCCGGGCTCGGCTACTACGCGCGCGCCCGCAATCTCCATGCCTGTGCGCGTGCGGTGGTCGAGCGCCACGGCGGCGCGTTCCCGGCGAACGAGGAAGAATTGCGCGCACTGCCCGGCATCGGCGATTACACGGCGGCCGCCATTGCGGCGATCGCCTTCGACCTGCCCGCAAGCCCGGTCGACGGCAATATCGAGCGCGTCGTCGCTCGGCTTTTCGCCGTCGAGGAGCCGCTGCCGTCCGCAAAGCCGAGGCTGCGGCAGCTTGCCCGCACGATCACGCCGCAAAAACGCGCCGGCGATTTTGCTCAGGCAATGATGGATCTGGGTGCGACCATTTGCTCGCCGAAGAGGCCGGCCTGCGCGCTCTGTCCCTGGAACGACAACTGCCCCGCTTTTGCGCGCGGTGACGCCGAAACATTCCCGCGCCGCGCGCCGAAACGCGAAGGCGCTTTACGGCGCGGCGCGGCTTTCGTCGTGCGCCGTGCGGACGGTTGCCTTCTAGTGCGCACGCGCCCGGCGAAGGGTTTGCTCGGCGGCATGACCGAGGTGCCAACCACAGCATGGTCGGCGGATTTCGATGAGAGCGAGGCGCTCGACAGCGCGCCAGTTCTTTCACCTCGCCCCGGCGGGGAGAGGGTGATCGAGTGGCGGCGCATGCTTGGCGTGGTGCGGCATGTCTTCACGCATTTCCCGCTTGAGCTTTCAGTCTATGTGTCGGACGTCGCCGCCGACACGCCGGCGCCGGACGGCGCGCGCTGGGCGAGGATTTCAGAGCTTAGCGGCGAAGCGCTGCCAAGCCTCATGCGCAAAGTGGTCGCACATGCATTCGACGAGTAGCCCGCATGAGCGAAAGCGATATGCGGAACGCAATTTGCGGAAGGAGCAGTTTGATTGAAGCGCTGCTCCCGGATGTCGCTTGCGCATTCGGGTCACGGCTTCAAGT
>Ga0210401_10007412_pt1 | contig 11004 bp, 18 predicted proteins | sample IncBWH32MmetaG_FD_150866 | JGI IMG/M metagenome (GOLD analysis project Ga0210401, IMG submission 150866) | Forest soil microbial communities from Barre Woods Harvard Forest LTER site, Petersham, Massachusetts, United States - Inc-BW-H-32-M | ecosystem: Environmental > Terrestrial > Soil >... | reverse complement strand
TCGATCAGGCCCTTAAGACCGCGTCTGAGGGCGGCCGAGGTGCATACATCGAGGTTGTGACCGACAAGTATGCCGCGCCTCCTGTGGCCCTGAAGTTTCACGAAAGTGTGAAGGCTCTATACCGGACGTAATGAACATGAGGAACAGAGACAGCATCTGCACACTGAACATTGGGCTGATCTGCCCATTCACCCAGGTTGCACGGGGCCAACAATCCGGCCCCGTGCAGCCCCCGCCATCTGGGATGATCGCCGAAAGGTCCGAACGCTCCGATGGAGGCCCTTCCGAGTCGGACGTGGCGACGACTAACAATCCGATTGCTCCCCATGAACGCTGGAATTCACAGCCCTTGTATTCGCATCCAAAGCACGACCCAAACAGTGCAAACCGTAAGGAGGAGAGCTAATACAGCGGTTATCGTGGCAGACTTAGCTTTTCTATCCTTATCCCGTTCGTCGGGGTCAAGGTACCGAATCGCTAACCAGACTTCTTCGTGATCCACCTTCTCGTGTTCCATAGGCCGTTCGTCAGAAAGCATTTCGCTTCGCAACCTCTACTCGATCACCCAAAGTTGCTCCGACTTTCTCACCGAATCGCATAACTAGGAGGAAAAACCCAATGCTGCGCGGAGCATAACGCTGAACAGGTTTTTCGAATAGAAAAGGACTGTGATGGTGACAAGAGCGCACTGGAGGATCTGGAATATGTTTCTGTGATTCTTGACAAAGCCACACTCGCTCGCGGGCTCACCGTTCTGTTGAGGCTCGTACGACATAGGAATGGGGCGATGCTTTGCTTTAGAAGCTCCCAAGTCCGGCGTCCTGCCAACGACTTTAGCCCTCGCTTCCTCACGCGACGCGAACCCGAGCCCGACGATGCTCGGTGCGGCAATGAGATCGCGCAGGCAATTCTCATCTGGATAAGCAATGACCAAACTCTCAGGATCATCGTTGTTGCTTGACGCCTGAATGATTGCGTACCGAACGGTTGAGCATTGAACGAGCGCTCCCATGACCTCACCATCGAAAGTTGACTTCTAGAACCCTGGCAATTGTGCTTAAAGCAAATCGAATTCCAAACTGCAGTGGAGCAAACGATCGGAATTCGAGTCCTGAAGCAATCTAAACAATTCGGGAGGCGTCAGCCGGAGTCTGAAGTGGTCAGATTGCGGATCACCAAACCAGGCTGTCGAAAGTGACCGGAGTCGAAATCGCGTCACGGAGTCGCTATCTCAACCAGCATCGGAAGATCCCAACGAGGGTGCTCGCGTAACTTTCGGAATAGCGACTGTCAGCACGTTGAATTCATGTGCGAAAGGTCGAGCGCTTGATGGCTCTGAACGGTGCTCTGGGATTGGAACGCCAGTTGCTCCTCGCTAAGGAAGAGCGACGACGCTGTTATCGGAGGTTCAATGAAGAGCACTATGAATTTCATCATCAGAAGTTTGATTAAGCTCGGCATTCTCAAGAAAGACCTTGACTACATTTGCTTCGTGCGTTGATGGTCATCATTTGCCTGTTTTTTGGATATCAGAAATGGTTCGATTATGAGGCGCAGGCTTTGATTCCCTATATCAGCCACGGTCCCCTCATCTTCTGGTTGTACGCCGTCTTCGGCATTCGTGGAGCAGCCTACTTTCTTGGCGTCTCGGAATGGCTATTCGGAGCACTGTTGCTCGCTGGATTCTGGAACAAGAAGGCAGGGATTCTCGGGGCTCTCGGCTTATGTTTCTCCATGCTCGGAACCTCGACAATCATTCCTTTCATACCCGGCGGTTGGGCCGCCTCGGCCGGCGGGTTCCCGGCAATGACCGAGAGGGTTGCATTCCTGATGAAGGATCTGGTTCTCCTTGGTGTTTCTGTGTATTTGCTGCTTTGCTGCGGCAGGATGTCATAAGAGTCTCACTCGCGAAGACAACATCATCTGACTCAACCGCGGTACTTCGGCTGGATTTCTCTCCCGGAGTAAATGAGGTGCAACCCAGCCATTAGCTAGTGTGTCTGGCGATGCGTTTGCTCTTCAGTTAGGAGGAATGCTGCCGAAGGAGAATTTCGATGAATATCCGTCTTCATAAATCCCCAATTCCGTCATTCGCGACGGCCTCGGGTCTCCTGATCGCAGTGCTCATGATCGCGAGTTCGTCATTATTTGCGTCGACCGCGAACTTCAGCGTGCCGGAGGATACCGCACTCCGCATTCGTTTAGACGTCACACTGACCAGTGTCGATTCGGACCGGTGATCCGTTCAGCGCAACCGCCGTTGACCAAGGGGAATACCAGAACGCACGAGTCTACGGTCAAATCGCGAAGATTGACTTGTCCGACAAGGTCAAAGGCCATACCACTATGTCGGTCTCGCGACGCACCCCGGTCTCTTGCTCGATACGCCGCAGTGGCCATCCGAGTCGTCCCAGGGCAATCACTTGTTGTTTTTTCGCTTCGCTCAAGACGTTGCTCATGTCGACGAAGGCTACATGCCTCACGCCGAAATCAACGTCCCGGGCCTCATTCTCGTTGGCCGGTTTTCAGGTGACCCTCATTGGCCGGTTTTGGGTGATCCCTGAGGAGATAGCACACGGTAGACTCCACGGCGCTCAGCTCTCTCAAGTTCCTGAAAGCTCGCATACTTGTCAGCCATGTCTCTCCATTTCGCAAAGGGCAATTCTAACCATGTGGCGAGTAGACGCATCGTTGTGAATCATCGATCCCATGGGATCTTTTGCGTTACGCCATTTGGCGTTACGCCACTCGGCGTAGCCATGCAGATTCCAGTCACTTGTCTATTACGCCATTTAGCGTTACGCTAATCAGCGTAATATGGCGCCCCACGAAAACCCCTTTGTTTTTGGCGAAATCATCGACGACGCCAACTTCGTCAACCGAACTGATGAGCTCAACCACCTCGTCCGAGACTTGGCAGATGGCCAAAAAGTGTTCTTGTTGTCTCCGAGGCGCTTCGGAAAGAGTTCCCTAGTTGCTCTGGCTCTCCTAAAACTGAAGAAGAGGCACATTCATACCGTCAACTTGACGGTGAGCAGCTATTCCAGCTATACGCAATTCCTGGAAAAGTTTGCTGAGAAAGTCTTGCGCGCTGCCGGCCCGTGGGAACGGGTCAAAGATTGGGTTACGCGATTTGGTCGCCAAGTAAAGCCGGACGTCAGCATCAACATGGCGACTGGAGAGATCAGTCTGTCGCTCGGTAAAGGGGTGGGGTTTGATCCCGCGCCGATCGCACCGGACGTTTTTGCGCTGCCCGGAGAATTGACCAAGAACGCAGGATTTCGGATGGCGATATGCCTCGACGAATTTCAGCAGATCTCCCAATTCAATGGGGGCTCGGTCGAGAATGCCATACGCAACCAGGTCCAGGAGCAAAGAGAAGTAGGGTATGTTTTCGCGGGATCTCAACCATCGTTGATGGAGGAAATGCTTTCTGCTAAACGTCCCTTTCACAAAGCCGGCCCTCAAATGTTCCTAGACAAGATCGCGGCAAAAGACTGGAAGGAGTCAATTATCCGCCATTTTCGCAAAAGGGGTAGGACACTTGACGATCCGGGCTTAGAAACCCTCCTGGCTTCCGCTGATTTAATTCCATACGACGTGCAGCGTATCGCACATGAGCTTTGGGATTACGCGGAGTTAAAGGACAAACGCCAACTCGACGTGTCAGACGTGAAGTCCGTCATTGAAAGTCTGGTCACGAGCCAATCCACTTATTACGAACTTCTCTGGGAACAACTTTCGGCACGGCAACGTGCGGCGCTACAGGCAATCGCATACCGCGGAGCTTCTGAAATCTATTCCCAGACCGTCAGAGAGGAGTTTCGTCTCGGGCCAGCGTCTTCCGTCCAGAAGGCCCTTCAGTCGCTTGATTCAAGAGATATCCTGGATCGTTATAAAGGCAGTTATTTCTTCCTGGATCCGCTATTTCCTTGCTGGATCAGAAAGAAGGGTGCATAGAGGGAGCTGCGCCATTTAATGATTTAATGTTCTCCCCAAGGCGTTTCCGGCAACGCTCCCCGAGGAACCCATTCCTCACGTCGGGAACGGCCTGAGCACGTAAGTCCAAGCACTTCCGGATGCCCCAGCCTACTATAACTGATTTGTAAACGGCTTACCAGGAACGCGTTCTGACGCATTCTGATTCGATTTGACCGGTTCTGAGCATAGAACTATCACGTTTTTATCACGTTGAAGAAGTGACCGCCTGATGTCCAACTGAAGCTGCCATCCTACCAGATCTAACAGATCTATTCCCCTTATCGAATGGTGTACATTGCGGTGAGAATAATCATGGAGTCCCTGATGAACGACGTTGAACAGAAGATTTGTGCACATGTTCCCTGTGGCTGTGTTGTCCGCCCCGGCGAAAAATACTGCGGAGAGTCCTGCAAAGATGCCGGATCCGGCGAGGTGGAGATTGAATGCGAGTGCGGACACGCAACTTGCACCATGGCCGGTGAGAACGAAAGGATAGCCTAGCTAGGCATTTCTTTGACTGTCGCACGCGACGATGGACCGGAGGGATTCACAATCCATCGGAGTTCACAATCCGGGCAGCCGCTCACCGTCGGATGATTTGAACTTGTGTGTAATGGGGATGTTCGCCAACTATGCGAAGAACTATCGGGTAAAGCCAATGCCCCGATGACCGCCGCCAAACCCGCCATCACCATCCAATCCCACGGTTCAATATCGCGCGACGCACAATGGCGTACGGAACAGTTATCAGGAGCCACAGTGCACGCGCGGCAAGTTCCGTACGATCGCGATCCATACTTGCGAAGAGCCGTAACTCACTGCAAACAGGGGGTTGGCGTAGAGCCTCTTTTCATGCTTCGTTGTGACCGGAGTCAGGTCATGCTGACCTGGTTACGCCAGTTACCACCCGCGTGCTCTGCCTCGGAGAGTTTTCCGCTTCGCGGGTCGCTGGAAAGGGCGATCTATGGCGGGAAGTTCATACGGCGCACCAGAGCCTGAAAGCGCGGCTCGGAGTGTAATGGATCCAGGATGGGATATACCCTCGAACCGATCAACCCTGGGTCATGCTCTTCAATTCCCCTTTCCATCCATGTGAGGGCTGTCTCCTTGTAACCAAGGCCGAGATAGGCATTCATAAACAGAGAAGGCGCGACGTAACGATGGCGAGCGACTTCGTTTAGCTCATCAATCAACTTCTGCGCATCGTGCTTTCTGCCGGCGAGACCATAGACCCAGGCGAGATTCGCGACAACAACGGGCTCGCGCCCCCATCGGCTGGCAACCCTTTGAAATGCAGCGTCGGCGTCGGGGTACATCTTCTTCACTCCGTACGCGAATCCAAGCCCAAGGTCCCAGTCGGAATTTTTGAACTCCTCAATAGCAAGGTCGGTCTGACCTGAAAGCAGGTCCACGTACGCCAACAGGCTTCTACTGACAGGGCTAACCGGATCTAATTCCTCCGCGTATTTAATCTGCGCCCTTGCCTCGTCAAATCGCCCCAGGTTCAGCAAATACCATGCGTAAGACGAATGAGCATCCCAAGAATTGGGAGCCAGCGTGAGAGCAAGACGATGCTCTTTTTCTGCTTCGAACCAATTCCACTCAAGTCGGAGAACCATGGCGCGGGAAACATGAGCCTCATGCATGGAAGGATCGAGCTCCAGTGCTTTGTCCGCTGCCGCCCTCGCCTGCGGCAAAATATCTTTTGTGCGGTGTGTTCCCAAGTGAGCCAGGTTGACGAGGGCCCACGCTAATCCAGCGTATGCCCGCGCATAAGCAGGATCGTTTTCGATCGCTTTCTTGAAGTACGTAATCCCAGCCTGCAGATCGCGTTCGTTGCGCTTCTCCACCAAAAATTCAGCTCGGAGAAAATCATCATGCGCTTCCGGTTTCACAGGGCGGCGGTTCGCAAAGCGAATTCGCTCATCAGGAGTCAGCCGGACCTGGATCTCATCCGAGATAGCACGTGCAATATCGTCTTCGAGGCCCATCACATCGCCGATGTTGCTGCTATATTCATTGGCCCAGACCTGGCTCTCAGGAGAAACCCGTTCCAAGTGCACACTCACCCGCACCCGATCGCCGGAGCGTTCGACTGCGCCCTCCAAGACTGCATCCACATTCAATTCGCGCGCAATCTCCTGCAACGGCTTTTTGCTGCCCTTGTATTGCATGATCGATTGCCGCGAGATCACGCTGGGTTTGCTCACCTTCCCGAGTTCAGTGATCAGCGCTTCCGTCATTCCGTCGGCAAAATACTCCTGTTCGGGATCGCCCGATAGATTTGCCAAGGGCAGGACTGCCAAAGCCTGTACGGGCGGATTCGTGTGCCGTGGAAAGAGTCGGTCGCGCCAGCCCCGCACGTTGACTCCCACCAGCACGGCCGCAACCGCAATCGCCGCCAGCGCTGCGAAAGCTGAAAACCGAAGCATCGGTCCCGCTGTGCCAGGGGGGCTGGCTTCAGCTGCAGGAGTCTGCTCCAAACCGTTTACCGACCCGATGAAGCGATATCCCCGCCGCGGCAATGTCTCAACAAAACGAGGTGTTTCTGCATCGTCGTCCAACGCTGCCCGCAGCCTGTTCATGGCGTTGTTCAGGCCTCGCTCAAAGTCCACAAAGGTGTCGGATGGCCAGAGCTTTTTCTGTAACTCCTCCCTTGTGACGGTCTCGCCGGGATGCTGCAACAGCAAGACGAGGAGCTCTACCGGCTGGCCATGCAGCCTGATCTTCATGCCCTTCTTGCGGAGTTCCCCGGCTCGTGGATCGAGCTCGAACACGCCAAAGCGGAGGGGCAGCGGAGCTGAAGTGGAAGTCTTCACAACTACTCCCGAGCGGCCTAAGTATAACACTCTGTGCCGACTCGCAGTCGCCTCCATTGTCATGTTACATGTGCGGATAACCCACCTCCTGTCAATGCGTTGCCGTGTTACCTGAGTGTAGGGGACATGCAAGCTCCATTGCATTGACCGCACACAAGACTCGCGCCACAGTCGGGGCAACGCGCAACCAAGTGCAAGGCCACGAGGCAAGCGCGAATTCAAATTAGGAGAACTCCAATGAAATCTCAGAACAATTTTTCAGCAATCCAACTTTCCACGCTTGGCTTGGTAGCCTCGCTTCTGCTAGTTGGGGTTGCGCTTGCCGCGCCGGTTTACAGGGGCTCCTTTACTCTGCCGTACGATGCCCGCTGGGGCCAGACAACATTCCCGGCCGGCGACTACATGATCCGATTCGAGGACGTCGGTTCGCGGCCGTTCCTCGTCATCATGGAAACGAAAAGTGGCAGAGATGTCGCGTTCCTTGCACCTGTGGCGACCAACGAAACGACCCCGACGGGTCAAAGCGCCCTCCTGATCGTCAACACGGGAAATCAGCGAGTGATTTATTCGCTCCGCCTGGCTGAGCTGGGTGAAGTCTTCGTTTACGACTCCAAAGCTGCTCGTGAGGAAGTCCGGGAAGCGAGTCACACGCAGACCGTTCCAATTATTGCCATGAAGAAGTAGGTGCGGATGCGCATCCTGCGTCTCCTCACTTCGCGGAGAGTCTCTCGGGGGACTGAGGCAGGCTTTAGGCCAGATTGGCGCCAAATCCACAGAGGAGGGAAAAGCTATCGACGAAACCTAATCAATGCGTGTAACCGTTTTTTGGAACAAGGGGCGCCGCGATGGTCGTCAGGCCGCGCGGCGTTTCTTCGCATTGTCCGCATCGTGCCCATAAGCCTGCGACAAAAGCTGCCCCTGCCGACGCCCGCACTCGATATCGTCCAACCCTAGCCTTCTACCTCAGGCGGAGAAGCAGGCCTTCTCCGCAACACTACTGTCTGTGCTCTCGTACACAGCACTTCCACGTGCAGCCTACCTAGCTTTGTCCACAAGTTGGACAAACGTGCCAGTCGAACGGTCTCTCTCACGCCATCACGAGTATTCGACAACTGCCGAGTTATGGCTTCCTGCCTCCTCACCCCGCCTTCTAGCAACCGAAATGTTGCCGGAGCCAACGTGGGACCACTCGTAGCTAATCACCAAAAAATCGGGCCTCAGCTATCTAGATTTTGGGAGAACCATGAAACGCGCCAACGCACCAGCTAAACGCAAGGATCTTCTCGCGGCGGGACACGCCAGCGAGTCCCGACTTTCTGCATCCGTTGTTACGCACCAGTCATTTTCTTCAGCGCCCCTTTGATTTGGTTCACAAAGATGTTTTCGTTCGATTGTTCGAGCGGCGTCAGCTCGAATGCCGAAATAATCGAAGAATGTCAATGAATCCGAGAGCAGCTGAAGCACCGCATCGGATCATGCTGTTGCTCTTATGCTGCTCGCGGCTACCTGGACCTGCTCGTGCATTTCCTAACGAGCAGAACACACAACCTTGGCCAACATCTGCGGATGGATATTGCTGCCGGTCAGAATCGTCGCAAGACGCTCGCCCGGAAGTTCATGACGGCGGATTGCGGCTAATCCGGCGGCGCCAGAGGGCTCCAGTACAAACCCGAGGGCGGAGGCGGACAGGCGCATCGCTTCGATGAGCGCGTCGTCGTCGACGAGGACGATGTCGTCCACCAGATTCTTCATCCTCTCTACCGCTTTTTGAACAGGCACACGGACCTCGATGCCATCCGCGATAGTGTGGGTGGGTTGGTTCACGTCCGTCCCGGCGAGCGACCTCCCACCCCGCGCTGAAGGAGAAGGGTGGGGCACCCCAGGCACTTGAGGCATCCCCTGCGCTTCTCTCCAGGCATGCAGCATTGCCGGAGTAGTTTCGGGGCACACGCCGATTATCTGCGCGCCAGGGGAGCGGTCTTTGATCCAGGCGGCAATGCCGGTGATCAGGGCACCGTCTCCGAGAGGTACGACAACTGTGTCGATGGCGCCCGCGGCAAGCAGTTCGACACCGATCGTGCCAGCGCCTCGGTGATTGCATCCTCGGCGCCATCTTCGACGAAGATGCAGTCCGGATGGTCGACTGCCTGTCGCCGCGCATTCTGTTTGGCAACGTCGAAATCTCCGTCGCACAACGTGACCTTGGCGCCGAGCGAGCGCATGCGCTCTGCCTTGGCTGGGTTCACGTCATTGGCAACGAATACTTGAACGGGGATCCGCTGGCTGCGGCCAACGTAGGCCATGGCTTGTCCGAAGTTGCCGGCGGAGGCGCACACGATCCGTTGTTTGGGTCGAGAGAGCGGGCGAAGAAATCGGCGCCTCGGCCCTTGAAGCTGCGGATGGGATTGGCGGTCTCGACCTTCACGAGCACGCGCTGTCCAAGCGCGGCGTTGAGCGTCCCGTCCTCGTACTGAGGAATACGGAGGAAGGCGGGATCAACCACCTGCGCGGCTTTTTCAATGTTGGCCAGGTTCAAGGGAGGTGTGGGCACTGTGATCTCCAATGAAACGCTTTGTTATTGATGTTTGTCAATGTACGTCTCCTCGCATTCACGCCGCTGATGGTAGGCCGTGGCTGTTCTCCTTTCATGCGAAGATACGCTTGCACCTATACACGCGGCAGCGTCCGCGGCAGAGCGGTTTCGTTCTGACGGGCAACTCAGAAGCTATCCGTCTAAACGACAACGGGAGATCCGGGCTTAACCGGTCAGATCTCCCGCCGTGACGTCCTGAGTCTATGCGTACAGCGCCGGGCTGCTGGTGTTTGCGTGCTCTTGAGCTTCCTCCGACTCTGCATCCTTGCCTTTGAGGTAAGCAAGCGTCAGGTCCAGTGACTCGTGCCCGAGCCGGATCCGGATCGTTCCTTACGCAGGGCCACTCTACTTAACTTCCGGATAAGCCGACCACTCTACCGGAATCCGCAAGACCAGCCCGCTTGGAGTTGGAAACGAGCTTCGGCCTGTTGTCGTCAGGTGACAATTGGCTTACGGCTGATGGCTGGCGATAACGCGCGCGTTTCCATGCCCCGTAACTATCACGGAATTCCGATGAGGAGACCGCCGCTCATACCGATGGATTGCTGGTGGCCTCCGGCAAAACTGTAGTCGTAAGCGGGTTCGAGGAACCAGCCGAAACGGTGTTTGCCGGTCGGCCAGAACATGAAGTCTCCCGCTATCTCCCCAGAGATAGAGTTGGTCGCTTTCCCGTTCTGTCTGAGGTGGACCCATGCGGGCCCAACGCCCACCATGAACTCTGCCTTCCTTGATATGGTCCACGGCTTCTTGAAAAGTAGGTCGGTGTCCCATTCCGTTGACTTACGAGTGTAGAAGGGCGACACGCCCGCCTCAAGCTCCAGCCATTTCCCTATGGGTGTTACCTCCGCTGAAAGATTCGGCGCGAACGTTGCTGCGCCTCCGCTGAGGTTCCAGCTAGTTGCTGCGCCAAGCTCAACAATGGCGATGGGGTCTTTGTCCTCAGCTGCCTTTTGAGGACCGCCACAGGGCGCCTTAGAGGAAGTCTGCCCGTGAGCAGGCGGACACAAAAACAGAAACAGGCACGCCCCAGTGAACGTGAACACGTATAGACGCATTGATGTCTCCAGAGTGAGTTGTGCGTTCCAGCATCGCGCTAAAAGGCACGGAATAGCCAAGCTAAGAGGAGACATCTGTACGCGGAGGTCTAAAGATGGAGGAGTGTGGCGCGAAAACAGGCGAATGCGGTTTAGGGCGAACATTTGAGGTCACGGTATTCACCGGACTCAGATCCGGACTTGCATTCGGAAGTCCGTCAAAGCCACAGCACCAGCAGATGCCGTTACAATGCTCCGGGATGGTGGGCTGCTGCTGGTTGACAAAAGTTGGCGGCGCAGAAGAGATTCCAGTGAGCGGCCCATCGCACAGATCGCATTGCGGGGGATGAACTACCCGGCACACCAATACCGTGCACAACAGCCATGCGATAAGGCAAGCCGGTGTTGTAATTGCGCGATCCAGGCTATTAATGATAACCCTATGGGGACGTTAAGGCCTAAATCCGGCGCATTCTGACCTTTGAAAGGCGGCCGAGAGGCCCTTCTGGAGCGGGTGGAAACACGATCGTGGTACTTTATGCCTCACATCACTTTCGGTGCAGTGAGGCTTAGAGTG
>Ga0210401_10007411_pt1 | contig 11005 bp, 13 predicted proteins | sample IncBWH32MmetaG_FD_150866 | JGI IMG/M metagenome (GOLD analysis project Ga0210401, IMG submission 150866) | Forest soil microbial communities from Barre Woods Harvard Forest LTER site, Petersham, Massachusetts, United States - Inc-BW-H-32-M | ecosystem: Environmental > Terrestrial > Soil >... | reverse complement strand
AGTAGGACTTTGCAGGAAGAAGCCATTCATCGGAATGCGTGTCCGCCTGCAGCAGCGTCTGTGCATCCGGCGTGGACTTCATCGAGGGGTTCGCGCCGGCGAGTGAAGATGAAAGCCAGATCGCGGCCAACAGAGCGAACGACAGAGATCGACTCAACCGATGGCGAAGATCTGGCAACAAGCGGGTGTCTCTCATTAGAGGAATCCTTGGATCTGGCGGGCGAATTGATTTCGCCGTGCAGTGTTTCACGATCCCAATCCAACGCTTTCTTGAGTCGTGCGACGCTTGCGGTTTCATGCGGCATCGAGGTCCGACGCTTGGACCGATATTCCTGCGACAAACCGCAATGGCAGCAGGAAACCTGAAGCGACCATTGCGTGCCGGACGGATGATGTTGCGCACAAACTCGTTTGAAGGAGTTCGAACTTATGAGGACGATCGGACTGACTTGCGCCGCGATAGCGGGCATTACCCTGACAACCGCCGCCAGCGCCGGCCTGACTGACCCCGAAGGGACGCAACTCATGGCCAAGTACAACTGCCAGGCCTGCCACACCCTCGACAAGAAGCTGGTCGGCCCGGGCTTCAAAGACGTCGCCAAGAAGTACGCCGGCGACCAATCGGCCGCGGAGAAAATCGCGCAGAAGATCAAGACCGGCGGAGGCGGCGTTTGGGGTCCGATCCCGATGCCACCCAATAATGTTCCCGATGGCGACCGGAACGCGCTGACCGCCTGGATCTTGAGCCTCAAATGATTGGGTGAGCATCCGAGCCGACCCGTACAGGGTCCGGGTCCGCGCTGCCCCGGAGCTCATTCAGGGGGCAGGGACTGACTGCGTCGAGACGGTTGCCAATTGCACGAGTAGGAAAAGGCCGCAATAAACCACATCCAAGGCGCCGTCTCATGGCGCACGATCGCTGTTGCGCCAAGACGGATCAGGCCACCGGTCGGCTCGACGGGCTTTGCGTGGAGACGCCTGTGTTGAGTTTTCCCACGTTGCTCCGCCGCTGGAATCAGCGCAGCGACCAGCCATACTCGATCATCAAGCTCTTCTCGACCCTGTCGAGCCGGGAGCTGAAGAACATCGCCCCCATGCTTCACGACCGCAGTTACGTCGAGGGGGAAGTCGTATTCGACGAAGGCGAGGTCGGCCAGGCGATCTACTTCGTGCTCGACGGCACGGTGTCTCTTCGGCGAACCCTTGCCGACGGTCAACGCGTCCTGGTGAGTATGGAGAAGGGCGACTCGTTTGGTGCCCTCGCGCTGCTGCTCGACGAGCCCCGCGTCATCCAGGCAGTGGCGCAGACGAACTGCCGGCTGGCCGTCTTCTTCCGATCCGATCTGCACCAGCTGATGGACACGCGAGCGCCGGCGGCGTTCAAGATCAGCCTGGAGATGGCACGGCACCTGGCACACATCCTTCGAAAGGTGGCGATTCATCCCGGGTCGGTGGAAATTTGACGCTCGAATCGAATCCGGCTGCCCCCGGGTTGCCATCGGACGACGAGATTCCAGGCACGAACTCGACGGGACCCCTGGGCGCGCTCGCGACCGTGGGGGTCACCTGCCTCGTGCTGGCGATCTTCCAGACCGCTTTGTGGCTGGTCGTCCCGCTGATCCTGGCGCTCGTCCTCTACTACCTGCTGCGACCCGGCTATCTTTCGCTGCTGCGCATCGGCATGGCTCCCGGCGCGGCCGCGGGCGCGGCCGTCGCGTGCTTCAGCGCGATCGGCATCGCGGCCGTGGCCGCATCGCTGCCCCGGGTGAGTACCCTGGTGCTGGAGAACCACGCCACGGTCGAGCGATACCGCGGGGGTGGCGCTCAGCTGGTCAATCAAATGATGGTCGCGATGGACAACTTCATGACGAAGTTCGCGTCGGACGGCTTGAGGGATGAGGTGAGGCGGGCGATCCCGGACTTCGTCGCCAGCCTCGGACGAATCGTCGAACCATCGGTGGCGTCGATGTCGAAGTGGTTGCCGGCGATCGTGCTGGTCCCGTTCCTGACGTTCTTCCTGTTGAAGGACGGCCGCCGGCTGAAGTCTCTGCTGGCCAGGCCGGTCCCCAACGCGTTTTTCGAGTCATCGCTGGTGCTGCTGAATCGGGTCGATGAGGCAGCAAAGGCGTACTTCCGGGGCCTGCTGCAACTTACGATGCTCGACGCGACGGCCCTGTCGGTCGGATTGGCGGTGATCGGTTTGCCGCACCCGGTATTGCTCGGTGTGGCGTCAGCGGTCCTGATGTGGATCCCATACGTGGGCGGGATCTTCGCTGCAGTCGCTGCCTCGATCGTCGCCATCACCGAATTTCCGGACCAGCCGGGGATCCTGTACGGGACGCTGGCCTGGTACCTGGCCGTCCGAGAGCTCGACGGCTTCGTATTCATGCCGCTGACGATCGGTAAGAACCTTCACATCCACCCGGTCGTCGCCGTCCTGACGATCCTGCTGGCGGGGGCCATCGCGGGGATCCCGGGGATGATGCTTGCGCTGCCTGTCTTCGGCATCCTGAAGGTGCTGTTCGACAGTTCGAGCCTGATCGTGCTGGACGAAAGGCTCAGGGCGCGGCATCGCCAGGAGCGGATTCTGCGGTGGCGCCAGGCAACCGCCGGTCTGGTCGGAATCGCCGAGGATTAGGGCGGTGATCAGGGCGGAATGCGGCTTACCTTGGCGCCTGCGATCGAGAGGACTCTGCCGAAAGACGTAGCCCGGCCGCGCTCGAGCTTCCCATGCGGCGGTAGCCTGTCGTCACAAGAGGTAATGATCCAGGAGCAGGGCGGCGAACAGGCAGGACAGATAGAGGATCGAGTAGCGGAACGTGCGCGCCGCCAGGGCCGTGCTGAAGTCTGTGTAAAGCCTGATGGCAAAGTAAAGGAACACTGTGTCGAGGGCAAGCACCGACACGAGATAGAAATAGCCGCTCATCCCGCTGGCAAACGGCATCAGGGTGACCGCTGCCAGGATGATCGTGTAGAGCAGAACATGAAGGCGCGTGAAACGGTCGCCATGGGTGACGGGCAGCATCGGAATGCCCGCTTTCGCATACTCGTGCTTGCGATACAGCGCCAGCGCCCAGAAGTGCGGCGGCGTCCAGGCGAAGATGATCAGCAGGAGCAGCAGGGCGTTGGAGGACACCGTGCCCGTGACGGCGGCCCAACCCAGGACCGGAGGCATGGCGCCCGACAGCCCTCCGATCACGATGTTCTGCGGCGTGAGCGGCTTGAGCAGCACCGTGTAGATCACGGCGTAGCCCAGGAAAGTGGCGAGCGTCAGCCACATCGTCAGCGGGTTGGCCTCGAAGTACAGGCACAGCAAGCCCGCGCCGCCGAGGACGGAGGCGAGGAGGAGCGTCTGCAATGGCGTGGCCGACCCGGTCGGCAGCGGGCGCGCGCGGGTGCGGGCCATTTTCGCGTCGATCTCGCGCTCGATCAGGCAGTTCACCGCGGCCGCCGCCGCCGCGACCAACGCGATTCCGAGGCTGCCGAAGAGGAGCGGCCCCGCGGGCGGGAGGCCGGGGACGGCGAGAAACATCCCGATTACGGCCGTGAAGACGATCAGCGACACTACGCGCGGCTTGCACAGGCGAAGCAACTGCGACCACCGGAATTGCAGCTGCCCGCGCGTGCCCGCCGTCACCGGCGTGGCGATCAGGTTTCGAGCGGCTGCGGAGCCCGCAAGGGCGCCAGCGTTCTTTGTCATGGCTCTGCCGGTTCTGATCGAGCTAGTACTTGATGGTCAGGCCCTGCTGCGTCGAGTAGTACAAGGCCAGTTCGCGAATCTCTTGTTCCGTCAGCGGCTGCGCCATCGCGGACATGATCGGGTTCTGGCGCGATCCCTTGCGGTACGCCGCCAGCGCCTGCATGAGGTAGTCGTAATGCTGCCCCGCAAGCCGCGGCGTCTCCGGCATCACCGGCTTGTTCCCGGCGGGACCATGGCAGCCGGCGCAGACTTGCTCGGCCTTCTTCTTTCCCGCCCCTTCATCGAAGGCCAATGCCGAGGCACTGGCGGCGAGCACCGAACACAGCATTCCGGCCCGAACGAGGGTTTGGGTGAAGCGGATCGCGGCGCGTAGGGTGGTCATGCCATGCTCACTTTCCGCGGTTGTCAGCATAGTAAGCGGCCAGATCCGCGATGTCCTGGTCGCTCAACGTGGCCGCGATGCCGCGCATCGAGGGATGCGAGCGCGCACCGGACTTGTAGTCGTGCAGAGCCTTGATCATGTAGTCCGACTGTTGTCCGCCCAGCTTCGGTACCGAGTAGACCTCCGGAAAAGCGGTGCGGTAACCCGGGATGCCGTGACAGCCCTCGCACATCGCAGACTTGGACTTGCCCTTGGCCGCATCGCCGTCCGCCCGCGCCGGGGCGCAGAAGACGACGGCCGCGGCAGCGGTCAGGGCGAGCAGGTGGCTCGGTCTCAGCGCAAATCGTCTACTCATCGTCTGTGCCCGCGATCGGATTTCCATGGTCAAAGGCAATACACCAGCACGAACAGGAACAGCCAGAGTACGCCCACGAAGTGCCAGTACCAGGACGCGGCAGTAAACGCGAAGTGGTGCTCCGGCGTGAACTGGCCGCGCAAGGCACGGGCCAGGATGAAGATCAGGATCGTGGTGCCGATCAGCACGTGGATGCCGTGCAAACCGGTGAGGGCGAAAAAAGTTGCACCATACGCTCCGGATGAAAGGCTCAGGTGCTGCCGGGTGAGCGCATGGTGGTACTCCGAGGCCTGCATGCACAGAAACAGCACGCCCAACAGGATGGTCAGCAGCAATGCCAGCTTGAAGCGGCCACGCTCACCCCGCGCGATGGCGAAGTTCGCCCAGGTCACGATCGCCCCCGAGGTCAACAGGATGATCGTATTGAGGGCCGGGACCCCCCACGCGACCATCGGAGAAAAAGTGCCCTCGGGAAGCGGCCCCGCTGTCGGCCAGCCGCCCTTGAAGCCCGGCCACAGGGGTGCACTCTGGCCCGACGCCAGGTCGGGCACGGACAGCACGCGCAGGTAGAAGAGGGCACCGAAGAGGGCCGCGAACACCATCACCTCGGAAAAAATGAACCAGGCCATCGCGTAACGGAACGAGGCATCGACCTGTCCGTTGTTGAGGAGCCCCGCGTTGTTCTCCCGGACCACGGTGCTGAACCAGCCGATCAGCATGATCAGCAGCAAAGCGGCGCCGGCCGCCAGCAGCCAGGGACCTGGAGCGGCGCGGTTGACCCAGGCCGCAGCGCCGACAGCCATCACCAGCAGTGCGCTGCAACCCAGGATCGGCCAGGGCGTGGGCTCGGGTAGATAGTACTTTTGAACGTTGCTCATCACGCACTCTTCCTCGGTGGAACTTCGAAAAACGTATATGAGAGCGTTATCGTGGGCAGATCCCCGGGGATCGCGGGATCGATTAGGAATACGACCGGCATGCTCCTCGTCTCGTGTGGTCGCAATGCCTGGCTCTTGAAGCAGAAGCATTCGATCTTGTGAAAGTAGGCCGCCGCCGCGGGTGGCGCGTAGCTCGCCACCGCCTGTGCGATCATCGGCTGGTCCGAGTCGTTGGTCATCTCGTAGCGGATGTGCACCAGCTCACCGGGATGAACCTGCGAGCTTTTCTGCAAGGGTCGAAACGACCAGTGCAGGGAACCATGCACGTTCGCGTCGTATTGAACCGCGATGGTTCGCGCCAGATCGACCCGGGTGACCGGGCGCGCCGCATCCTTCGCCGCCGTTTGAGTGGTCCGCTCGGCGCCGCACAGCCGGTCGTAAAGCGGCGCGATCAGGTATCCGAATCCGAACATGCCCAGCGCCACCAGGCTGAGCTTGGTAAAAAACCGTCGATTACTGGCGACGGCGCTCATCGTTTTGACCATCATTCGACAACCGGCGGTGTCGAGAACGTGTGGTGCGGCGCCGGCGAAGGGACGGTCCACTCCAGGCCCTTGGCTCCCTCCCACACCTGCGCGGTGGCGCGCGGGCCGCCGCGAATGCACTTGATCACGTTGTAGGCGAACAGCAGCTGGGTCAACCCGAAGCCGAAGGCCCCGATGGTGGCGACCGAATTCAAGTTCGTGAACTGCAGCGCGTAGTCGGGGATGCGCCTGGGCATTCCGGCCAGGCCGAGGAAGAACATCGGCATGAACGTCACGTTGAAAAAGATCAGGGTCAGCCAGAAGTGCCACTGGCCCAGCTTCTCGTCGTACATGTGGCCGGTCCATTTCGGCAGCCAGTAGTAGGTTCCCCCGAACAGCGCGAACAAGGTGCCGGCGACCATCGTGTAGTGGAAGTGCGCGACGATGTAATACGTCTGGTGCAGCTGGACGTCGACAGGCACCATCGCGAGTATCGCGCCCGTGAGCCCCCCGATGGTGAACAAGAACAGAAACCCGATGGCGAACAGCATCGGCGTCTCGAACGTCAGGGAGCCTTGCCACATCGTGGCCAGCCAGTTGAACACCTTCATGCCCGTCGGCACCGCGATCAGCAGCGTCGCGTACATGAAGAACAGCTGCGCTGCGACCGGCATTCCGACCGTGAACATGTGATGCGCCCAGACGCTGACGCCCACGACGCCGATCATGCACGTCGCGGGTATCATCGAGCGCAAGCCGAACAGGGGCTTACGGGAGAACGTCGGAATGATCGCCGAGACGATCCCGAACGCCGGCAGGATCAGGATGTAGACCTCCGGATGGCCGAAGAACCAGAACAGGTGCTGGAACAGCACCGGGTCGCCGCCGCCGGCCGCGTCGAAAAAGTGTGTTCCGAAATGACGGTCGAACAGCAGCATCGTCACCGTACCCGCAAGCACCGGCATCACGGTGAGCAGCAGGAAGGCAGTGACCAGCCAGGTCCACGCGAACATCGGCATCTTGAACAGGGTCATCCCCGGGGCTCGCATGTTCAGGATCGTGACGATGATGTTCAGAGCACCGACGATCGAAGAGATGCCGAGTATGTGGATGGCGAAGATCGCCATGTCCATGCCGGGGCCCATCTGGACCGAGAGCGGGGCATACAAGGTCCAGCCGGCGGCGGTCGCGCCGCCCGGGGCCAGGAAAGACGCCACCAGCAGGACGGCCGCGAACGGCAACAGCCAGAAGCTCAGGTTGTTCAGGCGCGGGAACGCCATGTCGGGCGCGCCGAGCATCAACGGCAGCTGCCAGTTCGCGAACCCGACAAAGGCCGGCATGATCGCGGCGAACACCATGATCAGCCCATGCATCGTGGTGAGCTGGTTGAAAAACTCGGGACGGACGATCTGCAGCCCGGGCTGGAACAGCTCAGCGCGAATGGTCAGCGCCATCAGCCCGCCGACCAGCAGCATGCTCAAGCTGAAGAACAGGTACAAGGTGCCGATGTCCTTGTGATTGGTCGTCCGGATCCACCGCAGAATGCCCCCTTGGTGAGGCAACTGCGCGACGGCCGGGACGTTGTCGAGCGCTACTTGCATGCTGTGCTCCTGGCTTGTTGGCCTGGCGAGGATTTGTGGTCGGGGACGCGCGGCCGCTTCACTGGGCCGCCGCTGCGGGTGGGGCGCTCTTCGCGCGCTGATCGGCGACCCAGTCCTGGTAATCCTTCTCGGGCATCGCCTCGACGACGACCGGCATGAAGCCGTGTTCCTTGCCGCAGAGCTCGGTGCAGGCTCCGCGATAGATGCCCGGGGCATCGACCTTGAACCACGAATCGCGCACGAATCCCGGTATGGCGTCCTGCTTGACCGCCAGCGCGGGTACGAACCAGGAGTGGATTACGTCGTCGGCCGTGGTCAGGATCCGTATCTTCTTGCCGACCGGGACCACCAGCGGGCGATCCACTTCCAGCAGGTAGTGTTCGCCCTTGGGCGCCTCGTTTTCGATCTGCTCACGCGGAGTGGACAGGCTGCTGTAGAAGTCGATGCCGTCGTCGACATAGGTGTAGCGCCACTTCCACTGATACCCCGTGATCTTGATCGTCAGGTCGGGGTTCGTGGTGTCTTTCATCTCGATCACCGTCTTCGTCGCCGGATAGGCCATGCCCGCGACGATCAGGCATGGAATCACCGTCCACAGCACCTCCAACGTCGTGTTGCCATGGAACTGCTTGGCTTCGCGTCCCGCCACCTTGCGGAACCGCACGATGGAGTAGAACATCACTCCGAACACGACCGCCGCGATCACCAGGCAGATGCCCAGCATGAGCGTGTGCAGGTCGACTATATGACGGGCGACGACCGTTTGCGGCGGCTGAAAGCCGATGCTCGGCTCGCCTGCCGCGAACGCCAGGGCTGGCTGAAGTAACGCAGACACGGCGATCTTTCTTGCCAGTTCGGTCATTTCGCTCTCGCGGCAGCTTGCTTCGATACGAGCGAAGTCTAGGAACCACCGGTCAGCCCGGTTTGATCTCCTTGCGGGAAAGGCCCGATGTTGCGGAGGAATTCCCGCTCGGCCGCCCGGCTGGCGAATTCGTCGTGGTGCCTTCAGCGAAGTTCGCAAGATGCAGCGACAAGCTGTCGCCGATCGTGATCCTGCCTTGATCGGCCGCCCGCAGCTCGTGGTTCGAACGGACCGGCACGAGGTAGTGGTGCTGGAGAATCACAGGTGGGCCAAGCCGCTGTCTGCGGATCTGGCACGAGCGCTCGTCGCCGGAGCGAAGGTGACCGCTTTCGGCCCCGAGGTGGACGCCGGTCGGGCGTTCGGTTCGACTCGACCCGAACCGTCGGCGCCGGCACCGATGAGTTTGCGGTGGGATGTTGTCGGCATCCCACCTTTTGCTCAGCGTCGACCGGTCAGTTCTTCAGGGTGATGCTGACGCCGCTGGCGGCCAGGTTGAAGCGCAGCCCGATCTCGGTCGCCGTGACCTTGATCACAACGCCGTTCTGATTTTGCAGATAAACGGCATTTCCGCCGCCGGCGATCGCTGCGCCGGCCGAAAGGGCCACATAGTTGCCGTCGAAGTCGGACAGGTTGTTGAGGTGGTAGACGTTGCCGCTGGCGGAGTAGCTGCTCGCGCCGACATCGACGATCGACAGCCCGTTGATGCTGAAGTTGTGCTTCCGATTCTTGAAAGTCAACGAGCCATTACCCCAGGTATAGCCAATACCCGCCGCGACCGCGCCTCCACTCAACTCCACCGCGCCGTCGGCGGGCGTCGAATCCGAAACGGCGGGCGCGGAAGTGTCTCCGGCAAAAGCCGGCGGCAGAATTGCTCCGAATGTTACAACGGCAAGACCAGCAACCAATCTGTTCATACAAATCTCCCGTGGAAAAAGGTTGATACAAATCGAGAACGAATTGACCTCAGTAATAACGGCGTGAATCGATGTGTTGGTGGATGACTCCGAACTCCGGCGTGTTCGGGTGGATGGAGCAGCGCGACGAGACAGCGCTGCGCGAGTCGCCAGTGCCGGATTGCGACCGAGTTTCGAGGTACATCACACCGTCCAGAACCACGGGCCTGGTCGGTTCGGAAGGCAGGGCGCGAGCCTCGAGCGTGTCGCTCGGCCGCGGTTCAGCCTGATCGATTGTGCAGGTTCCGGGTCCCGCCTGCGTCAAGTGCGCCTGCCGCGTGTGGTTGCCCGTCCGCGCCGACGCAAAAAGGTCGGCTCCCACCGCCCGCGCGCGGGGTGGCGCGATCATGGCCGTGGCCGCCACCAGCAGTGGCGCCGCCATGCGAAATCGCAGATGAGTTGCAACGGCCATGTGAGTCGAGTTCCGTCCTCGCAATCTGCCGCAACACATCGCCTGAGTCTTGTTAAGCGCGTGCGCATTTTTGATTTCGTGCGAATAACTGCGGTAAGTCCTACGCGGTTACGGCAACCCACGGTGAAAAATTGGAATAATCTCGACCACCGACCGGCCAAAAGATGAGTGACTCAATCGCAGCGTGCCTTTGCCCCCAGTGCGATGTGCTGGTGCGAGCGGCCGATCTGAGCCAGGATCAGCTGTCCGCCTGCCCGCGCTGCGGCGTCGAATTGGATCGCGGCACCTACGCATCACGGGAGGCGGCACTCGCCGTGGCAGCCGCTGCGGCCGAACTCTGGATCTTGATGAACGCGTTCCCGCTGGTCGCACTGACGCTGGGTGGCGAACGGCGTCAGACCACGTTGAGCGGCGCGGCCGTTGCACTGGGGACGCACGGCATGCCGCTGCTGGCTTTGCTGGTCGCGCTGACCGCGATTGTCGCGCCGGGCGTCGAGATCGGATTGGCGCTTTACGTGCTGGGGCGCGTCGATGCGCTTGCCCGGTCGGGGGTGCTCGGGCGCGCGGTCCGCTGGTTTCGAACGGTCCGCCGCTGGAGCATGGTCGACGTTTTTATGCTGGGGTGCCTGGTCTCGATCGTCAAACTCGCCAACCTCGCGCAACTGGTCGTGGGGCCGGCATTGTGGGCGTGCGCGGCACTGCTGCCGGCCCTCGCGTTCCTGAATCTCTACATTCGGCCACAAAGGCTCTTCGGCGGGTTCGGAGATGCTTGATGGTTCGAACCTGGCGCTGGGACAACGCACCGGGCTCGCACTGTGCCGGGGCTGTCTGGAGATCTGTGAGATTGGAGACCGAGCTTCCACACGATGCCGACGCTGCGGCGAGCTCGTCCATGCGCGTATTCCGCGAAGCCTGGAGAAGACGGCGGCCTACCTGGCCGCGGCCGCGATCCTGTATGTGCCCGCGAACGTGCTGCCCGTGATGCACTCGAGCAGCGTGCTGGTGCAGCAGGACGATACGATCCTGAGCGGCGTCGTCTACCTGTTCGGCTCCGGTTCATGGCCGCTGGGTTTACTGGTGTTCGTCGCCAGCATCATGGTGCCGCTGCTCAAGATCCTGTCCCTCGGTGTGCTGGTGTGGATGAGCGCGCGCCGCTCCCGCGAGCACCCGCTGGCGCGGACCCGCCTTTACCGCGTGGTCGACTTCATCGGCCGCTGGTCGCTGCTCGATATCTATGCGGTGACCATGCTGGTGGCGCTGGTGCGGATGGATGCCGTCGCTTCCGTGCAGCCGCGCCTGGGCGCGCTGGCGTTCGCCGCCGTGGTGGTGCTGACACTA
>Ga0210401_10007409_pt1 | contig 11008 bp, 6 predicted proteins | sample IncBWH32MmetaG_FD_150866 | JGI IMG/M metagenome (GOLD analysis project Ga0210401, IMG submission 150866) | Forest soil microbial communities from Barre Woods Harvard Forest LTER site, Petersham, Massachusetts, United States - Inc-BW-H-32-M | ecosystem: Environmental > Terrestrial > Soil >... | reverse complement strand
TATAAATCACCCGCTGCTTCACCGCTGAATTCAGCCAACCTGCGGCAGTGATCACTGCTTTCGTCCACCTTTCATCTCTCATTTTTCAAGGCCACTTTCATTCGACAATTTGACACTAATACGTATAACTAATACGTATTAGCGAAGAATTACTGACCCACTGATTACTGCTTACTAAAGTCCCCCCTCCCGTGCGTCCCACCCAGAAAGATATCGCTAAGCTCGCCCAGGTCTCGCAAGCGACCGTCTCCCTCGTTCTAAACGGGATTAGTGACGCCTCGGTCCCGCCGGTCACTCAACGTAAAGTTCTTCGTGCGGCTAAAAACCTGGGCTATGTCCCTAACCGCGTTGCGCAGAGTCTGCGGACTCAGCAAACCAAGACCATCGCGTGCATCGTCCCTGACATCACCAACCCTTTCTACCCCGCCCTGGAACGCGGCGCGCAAAAAACTGCGGAGAGCAATGGATACGATGTGCTCATCTACAATACCGATGGTTTACCGGCGAAAGAACGGAAATGCCTCGACCGTCTGCTCGAAGGACGGGTCGACGGCGTGATTGGCGTATTCTTTCATCTCAGTGCCCGGGATCTGCGCCCCCTGCTTGAACGCAAAATCGCCGTCGTCCGGATCGAAGCGAACCCGAAAAAAACCGGACCTTGGCCCTTGGATAACCTCTATGTAGATAACGCCGAAGGCGCGAAAGCCGGCACCGCCTACCTCGTTCAACTCGGTCATCGCCGGATTGCCATGATCGCCGGTACCGGTGGGCCGGAACGAAATCGAGTCAGCGGGTATTTGCAAGCGCTGGACGAAGCCGGCCTCAAACCGGAGCTTGTTAGCCGCGGCGGCTTCAATGAAGAGAGCGGTTATCGCTTAACCAAACAAATTCTTTCGGCCCGCACACGACCGACTGCCATCTTTGCCGGGAACGATCTGATGGCATTCGGTGCAATGACTGCCATCCGGGAAGCCAAACTAACCATCCCGGAAGATATCGCCCTCATGGGCTTCGACGACATTTTCGCTGCTCGCTTTGTTACCCCGCCGCTTTCGACCATCAGCCAGTTTCAATACGAACTCGGCCGAGTCGCCTCAGAAATGGTGCTCGAACGAATCAATCAATTACCGCCCGAAACAGCCGGTCGCCAACGCGAGATGCCGTTTGAAGTTATTAAACGTCAATCCGTCTGAACCCTCTTCTCCCCAAGCCCCCAACCCGAAGAACCCCCGATGAACCCCACAGCATCCCCAAAATTCACCACAGAGACACAGAGAACACGAAGGAAAACAAAAATCCTCACGAAAAGACGCAAAGGCGCAAAGAGAGAATCAGGCAATACGTTCAGAAACCGTGTCTGTCTACCTGATCGTTCTGTGTTTCTATTAAATATCCCTAGACCTCGGCTTTCTCGTCTCCGTGCCCTCTGTGTCTCTGTGGTGAATTTTGCCTTCCTGTCCTTTGCCTCCGCGGATGGACCAATCACCTTGTGGTATCAGCGAGGCGGAAACCCCGACCAACAACGGATCATGCAGAAAGATTTGGTAGCGCCGTTTAACGCCTCGCATCCGAACACACCGCTTACCCTCGATGTGCTGGCCGGTGGAACCGGTGACAAGAAGATCCGGATGGCGGTCATCTCGGGCAAAGGACCCGACATCGTAATGACGCCTGGACCAAGCACGACCCTAGCGTTGGTGCAATCCGGCCACCTGCTTCCACTCGACGATTACATCAAAAAATATAATCTGGATAAACGGATCCTGACTCCGGTGCTTCGCACCGGTGAGTACAACGGCCATAACTACGCTTTACCCCGGACGTTCGAAACCATGGTCCTCTACTACAATAAGACCTTGTTCGATAAGAACGGTTGGGCGCCGCCGAAAACGATGGCTGAGCTGAACACCATCGGGGAAGCCTTGCTCGCTAAAGGGATTACTCCGTTCTCCGTGGGAAACGGCGATTGGCGGGCCGCTAATGAATGGCATGTCACCGTGATCTTGAATCATTACGCCGGACCGGAAAACATCTACAAAGCGCTGAAAGGTGAGATCCCGTGGACTGATCCGGTGTTCGCCGGAGCAGTCGATGTGCTCAAGGATTGGTACCAGAAAGGTTGGTTCGGCAAAAATTACTTCTCCCTGACGGGCGACCAACAGGCATTGCTTCTGGCTAAGGGTGAAGCGGGTATGGCGCCAAACGGCACATTCTCCTTCGATAATATGGTAACCGCATTCAAACAGACCGGCCAAGAACTTGGTGTCGCTCCTATCCCCGCCTTGCGTGACGGTGTGCCTTACCCGCTGTACGCCATCGGCACCGGTAGTACCATGTCGATCAACAAAAACTCGGCTAATCCGGACGCTGCCGCAGCGTTTCTCGATTACCTTTATTCCGACGATTTCTACGATCGGATCAGCAAAGATTGGCCGGGCGATTGGAACCTGCCTTTGACCTCGACCGACGAAGCGAAATTGGAGAAGAACGTATCCCCGATCTTCGCCAAAACGTTCACGGCGTTTTCCAAAGCCGTTGCCCAAGGCAACTACGGTTATACCACGTGGACCTTCTGGCCGCCGGCTACCGAAGATTATTTAATTCACGGCATCGAACAGGTCTGGTTAGGCCAGATCACAACCGCAGATTACCTAAAGAAGATGCAAGAAATCTTCGCCAAAGAACTCGCTGAGGGCAAGGTCCCGCCACCAGCGCCCCGATAAAAGAAAAATTTCACCACAGAGACACAGAGAACACAGAGGTTAGAAGCCAAAGATTATATTGTAATTTGGGTCTGAAAACGGGCGTCTCACTCTGCAGACTCTGTGTCTCCGCTGTTACATGTTTGCTGATAGGAGGAAAGCAAATTTGGTCCAAGCTCTCTCGCACCAAAAGTACCTAAGGATGCCTCGGATCCCCAACCTGCGTGTTCTCTGTGCCTCTGTGGTGAACTTCCGTTTTAGTAACTCTGCGGTCCCGTTTTTGTTACCGGCGCTTATTATCAATGCCGCGATCATTCTGATCCCGGGTCTGCTCACTATCGCGATGACCTTCTGCGATTGGGATGGTGCGACGGCGCCGTCCTTTGTCGGCTTCGACAATTTCCGGACCATCTTCGCGGATCCGGTCTTTTTTTCGGCGTTCTTTAACAATATCAAGTGGACACTGATCTTCCTCACCATCCCGATCGCGATGGGCCTCGGCGCGGGATCACTATTGTTAGTAGCCAAACGTGGACGCACCTTTTTCCAGGTCGTTTACTTCTTACCTGTCATTATCGCGACGGTTGTCGTCGGCCGGGTCTGGCAGGGCATGATCTATAACCCGGAATCCGGCATCGTCGGCTGGTTGAAACTTTACGGCCTCAACTTGGCCGACCCGTTGACGCAACCTCCCACGGCTCTCTATGCGGTTGCGTCAGTCGATCTGTGGCATTGGTGGGGGTTTCTTGCCGTGATTTTTTTCGCCGCCTTTCGTCAGGTGGACGCCGCGCAGATCGAAGCGGCCGTAATCGACGGAGCGAGTTTCTTTCAATTACTCCGGTTCGTGTTAATCCCCGCAATCCGGCCAACGATCACCTTGATGATGATTATGACGATCATCTGGTCGTTCTTGGCCTTCGATTTCGTTTATGTCTTAACTCAGGGCGGCCCGGCCTATTCCAGTGAAGTCCTCTCCACGCTTTCCTATCGATACGCCTTTTATAATTATACCATGGGACCAGCAGCCGCCGTGGCGCTGGTGATCAGTTTCTTCGGCTTGATTGCCACGTTCTTTTACGTCCGCATCCAACAAAAGGAAGGACTCTAATGATCAAGAAAAGCAAATTTCACCACAAAGACACAAAGAACCCAAAGGTCCGGGTCGGAGACGTAACGTTTTGGCATGAACGAATTCCAAGGGCTTAACCATAGTCGATTTTTTCCGCAAGCGATCGTATGACCGTACGAAAAGTGAATTCAATACTAACTGGAGCCTGCAATACAACTTTGGGCTTCAGACCTTCGTGTCCTTTGTATCTTTGTGGTGAATATCCCTCTGTGAACTCGGTGTCTCTGTGGTGAAATGAATCAGAATCTCGGACGGGGCACACTGTTAGTGGCTTACTTCATCTTAGCCGTTGCCGCGGCGATCGCTCTGTTCCCGCTATCATTGATGGTGATCAGCTCGCTGAAGAAGAGCACCGAAATTGTAGCGAACCCCCTGGCCTTACCCAGCAGCCTGCAGTGGGCAAATTTCGCGCGGGCCTGGACCGATGCGCAGCTTGGCCGATCTCTTTTAAACAGCGCTGAAACAACTGGCTTCGCTGTCATCTTGATCTGTTCAACTTGTTCTCTGGCGGCCTATGCGCTCGCTCGGCGCACCGGTCCCAGACTACGGTGGGTCGGCGCCTATTTCCTCGCTACCACTACCCTGCCAATCCAGCTCTATCTGTTCCCGCTCTATTTCGGGTTTGCCCATCTCGGCCTGATCGACAATGTGTTCGCGCTGTCCTTCATCTATACCGCGGTTTATAGCCCGTTCGCGATCTTTTTGCTGCGGACTTACTTTCTGGCGATCCCGAGAGAGCTCGAGGAAGCCGCGGTTATCGATGGCGCCAGCCGTTGGCAAGTCTTCCGCAATGTACTGCTTCCGATAGTCTCACCTGGGATCCTGACCGTCGCTCTGATTTCCGGCCTCAACATCTGGAACGAATTCCTGATCTCTTCCACGTTTCTACAAAGCCACGACCAACAAACCGCCGTCGTGCGGTTCTACACCCTGGGCGGGCAATACAGCAGTGATTGGGGCGAGATCATGGCAGCCGCCATCGTGATCGTCGCTCCCGCCGTCGGCTTCTTCCTGCTCATGCAGCGCCGCTTCATCCAAGGCATGGCCGCCGGCTCAGTCAAAGGATAAACCTAAAAATGAAAAACAATCTCACCACAGAGGCACAGAGAACACGGAGTTCGGAACGGGAAGGTTTTTTAAAATCTACTCTCCGAAGCGCAACGAACCTCATCCCGCGATAACCCTATTTAACAAAAGTTACCGGTCCTAACCTCTGTGTCCTCTGTGTCTCTGTGGTGAAATTTTCTTATGTATTCTTCTCCTGATTACCTCGAACGCGTGTATGCCGGCGTGCTCGGCAAAATCATTGGTGTTTATCTCGGGCGCCCATTTGAAGGCTGGACTCAGCAACGGATTTTGTCAGAGCTAGGCGAGATCTGGGATTATCAGCATGAACGATTGGGTGTGCCGCTGGTCGTTGCGGACGATGATATCTCCGGAACATTTACCTTCTTGCGTGCCCTACCGGATCATGGTGGAAGCGCCGACCTGAGTGCCGAACAGATCGGTAAGAGTTGGCTGAATTATATTGTTGAAAACCGCAGTATCCTCTGGTGGGGCGGCATGGGTAATTCAACCGAACACACCGCGTTTCTGCGATTGAAAAATGGGACTCCGGCGCCGCACAGCGGTGCCATCGCAACGAACGGCAAAACCGTAGCCGAACAGATTGGCGCGCAAATCTTTATCGACGGCTGGGCGCTGGTTTGTCCGGGCAACCCCGGATTGGCTGCGGAACTCGCCCGAAAAGCCGGCTCAGTCAGTCATGACGGCGAGGCCATTTATGCGTCCCAACTGTTGGCAGCGATGGAAGCCCAAGCGTTCGTTGAACCTGGCATCGATCAATTGTTCGAGACCGGCCTAAAATATCTGCCTGCGGATTGCCTGATCACGCGGTTAGTAAGCGATGTCCGCAACTGGCATCGAACGGATAATGATTGGCGACTGACTCGAGACCGGATCGAACGTGAGTACGGTTACGACAAATTTCCTGGTAACTGTCACGTGATTCCCAATCACGCGATAATCATTCTCAGTTTGCTTTATTCCGAGGATAACTTTGGTCGTGCTCTCATGATCGCGAACACATCCGGTTGGGACACAGATTGTAATTCCGGTAATGTCGGTTGTCTGATCGGCATAAAGAATGGGTTAGCCGCGATTGATCCAAAACTGCGGGAACCGGTTGCCGACAAGCTTTATCTTTCTACCGCCGATGGCGGCCGCTGCATCACAGATGCAGTCCGCGAGACTTATGAGATCTGCCGGATTGCCCATCAACTCGGTCAAGCGCAGGCGATCTCAACTCCGAAGAATGGCGCGCGTTTCCATTTCTCGCTCGTCGGCTCTGTACAGGGGTGGAGCGGCCTCGCTTGCGAGGCCGACTCGGTCGGAACCGACGTTAAAACCGCGAACGCGCGTCTTGAGAACGTAGCTTTGGAAAACAGTAGTGTCTCTGCAGTCGGCTTCGCAAGCGAGGCGCGCTCCACAGAGGCCGCTCCAAGGGTTCTCGCCCTTGATTTCAACCCTTCCCGTCAGCTCCCTCGTATCAGAATCACAACTCCCACGTTCATCCCGCCTGATTCAAAAGAGGCTAGTCATTACAGTTTGATGGCGTGCCCAACGCTCTACCCGGGAAACATCGTGACCGGCCGGCTGTTCGCCGCCCCGGAAAATTCCGCAAAGGTTCGGGTTACTCCCTTTGTTACCTACTATGGGGATAACGATGAACTAACTCCGCGCCACGGGCCGGAATTGACCCTCGACCCTGGCAGTGTTCGACATTTCGAGTGGAAGATAGACGAGCTGCACGGCGCGCCCATCGCACAGTTCGGACTCGAAGTTACTTCGGAGGCTGCCGCCGCGGGCCGCTTATACGTCGATTACATCGATTGGTCAGGAACACCGACAACCGTGTTTCGACGTCCGCCTGGTGACAGCAAAATGTGGCTCCGAGCTTGGATCAACGCCGTCGATCATGTCGGAACTCGCTGGACGTCTCCTTTTCATCTCTCTCAAAACCGAGGTACCGGCCTTTTTATCCAAGGCTCGCGCGACTGGCAAAATTACGCGGTCCAATCCGCGATCTTGTCTGACCCGGCCAAATCTTTTGGATTAGCCGCCCGAGTCCAAGGCCTGACTCGATATTACGCCCTGTTGCTTGGACCCAACCAGGTGGCCCGCCTGATCCGTAACTACGACGGAATCCAGGTTTTAGCCGAGACGCCTTACAGCTGGAACTGGTCTGAACGTTATCGGTTCAATCTCGAGGTGAGCGGAGCTGAGATCGTAGGTTCTCTGAACGGAACTGAATTGATTCGTTACCACGATTCCGGCTCGGTCCTTGTGGACGGCGGAATCGCATTAGTGTGCGAGGAAGGGCTGATCATGACCGACGAGGTGGCGATCACTGCAGTTTGAAGCCAGGAATAGCCGCAAAAAAGGCACAAAAAGCACAAAAAAATGAAACTCAAATCGTACACTGAAGAACGCCTTCGCTTTGATTGACCTTCGTTTGCTCCCATTAAATCCTTCTTCGTGACTTTTTTGATCTTCTGTGGGTTCCGTTTTTTGCGCCTCTTGTGCCTTTTCGCGGCTATTCCTCTGTGATCTGTGCTCCCATCGGCGGGATCGGCGTGGTCAGATGACCTGTATCGTGTAAAAGTCTGCCCATGGCGGACCCAGTCTCGGTGATAAGCGCAAAGGAATTGACGGTACGATATGGACCGCAAACGGTGCTGGATGAAACCAGCCTGAACATCGACGAAGGAGAACGACTAGGCCTGGTCGGGCGCAATGGATCGGGTAAGTCGACCTTTCTACAAATCCTCGCCGGTCATGAGGCTCCGGACGCGGGAGAAGTCGTGCGCAGGCGTGAGCTCATCGTGGGCTATATGCCGCAGCAATTTCGGCTGGAAGAAACTGCCAGCGTGCACGCCAATATCATCGCCGGAGCTCGCAGCACGCTCGAATTGATCGACCGATACGAGCGGACCCCAGCCGAATCCCGGGAAAGCGCGCGTTTATTGGAGCGGATTGAGCACCTGGGCGGTTGGACTCTCGAACATCGAATCAAATCGTTAATCGAGCATTTGCACGCTCCATCTCTCGAAAGGACGGTTGGAGACTTGTCGGGTGGCGAAAAGCGGCGCGTTGCTCTTTGCCGAGCGCTGGTTTCGCAGCCAGAGCTGTTGCTACTGGATGAACCAACCAACCACCTCGATACCGGAGCTATCGAATGGTTAGAAGATTTTCTGGTTCACTATCCGGGTACGTGTCTCTTCGTCACCCACGATCGTTATTTCTTGGACAAAATTGCCACGGGTATCGTGGAGTTGGATCGCGGTAAGTTCTTGCGATACGCCGGTAATTACACGGATTTTTTACTGAGTCGCGCTGCCAGACAAGCCGCTTTGGAACAACAGGAGCGTAAACGCCAAAAATTTCTGAAGCGAGAGCTGGAATGGATCAGGCGCAGTCCGAGTGCGCGCCGTACGAAGTCGATCGACCGGGTAGAAAAATACTTCGAGATGGCCGCCCAGGAAGAGCCGGCTCCCGAATTAGAAGCGGATCTGATCATTCCGCCGCCGCCGAAATTGGGGGAACGCGTAATCGAATTGAAAGAGATCACGCTAAACATTGGTGGCCAAAAACTGATCGATGGTCTCGACCTGGATCTCAGGCCTGGGGCGAAACTTGGAGTGATCGGTGCAAATGGTTTAGGTAAGTCGAGTCTGCTGAAAGTGATTCTAGGTCAGTTGGCGCCTAGCCAAGGCGAGGTCATCCTCGGCCCGCGTGTACAAATTAACTATATCGATCAAAACCGTACGTTGCTTGATGATCAAAAAACGATTTGGCAGGAGATCGGAGGTGGAAATGAATCTATCCGTCTTGGGGAAGAGACTCTTTCCTTAAGATCGTATCTGCGTCGATTCCTTTTCACGGAAGATCGCATCAATACCAAGATCGAACTTCTCAGCGGAGGTGAACGAAATCGGGTGGTTCTCGCGAAAACATTGAAGCAGGGCGGCAACGTTCTGATTCTTGATGAACCTACGAACGATCTCGATCTCGGTACATTGCGGTTGTTAGAAGAAGCACTGATCGATTTTTCCGGAACCGTGATTGTCGTCAGTCACGACCGCTATTTTCTGAACCGCGTCGCGACGGCGATACTAGCCTTTGAAGGTGACGGCATCGTTCGATATGGCGTCGGCAACTACGATTACTACCTGGAAAAGCGCGCCGAAGAGCAAGCGATATTAAAAGCAAAGGTAGCCGCACCGAGCCCGAATGCTAAGTTCGTGCCTCCGGCAGCAAACCGGCCACGGAAACTCAAGTGGAAAGAAGAACGGGAGCTGGAGACGATCGAAGCGGCGATCTTGGAAGCGGAGGATAAAGTGGCGGACCTGGAAAAGACATTTGCTGACCCGGACTTTTACAGAAAACACGGGAAGAACTCCGCAGCCTTGGAAACGGATCTTAAAACTGCGAGAGAACGTGTGACAGAGTTATATCATCGCTGGGAAGAGCTGGAACGGATCAAAAAAGAAAGCACCGGTTGATTTAACGGCCCACGAAACGGATAGAAAAATCTCACGCAAAGCAGACTTCGTCCCATCTCCCCCTTTAGCTACGTCGGCCAAGGACGCAAAGGCGCAAAGGTTAAGACGAAAGCAGGAATAGCCGCAAAAGAAACGCAAGGAACGCAAAATGGACCACGAATGGATCCGCCGCCGCTTCGCTATGGCGCGACCGGCTACGAATTAATGCGAAAAGGACAGGCGGAGGGGCGTTGCATTCCATATGTCAGCTCGCACGTGTGTCGGTGCCTTGGAACTGGTGGTAGCTATTAGGCTCTCGAAAGACGCGACGCCCTGGAATCGGTGAAAGCGTTTAGCGGCGATCGTTTCAGGGCGTCGCATCTTTCAAAGCCAGATACCTAAGACAATTGCAGGCGCCGCCTCCCGCTCGGACGGAACTAGGGTCAGTCACTATCCCGAGACTTTAGCTCAGCTAACAACTTTTCATATCGGGGATCTTTCCGAAGCGGTTCCCAGTACTGATCTCGCTTCAATTCCCCATAGGAAATAGCTGCGGGGGTTTTTGCCGCGTGTTCCAAGGTGGCAAAGGCCAAGTCTAGCTCATCAGTCCACGCGTAAACAACCGCCAAGTTAGTTATGAGACCCGCGCCGGCCAAGGCGTCATCCGAGATAGGCAAAATTTCGATGGCGCGCTTGGCTTCGGCAATGGCGTTGTCTTTAACATTCAGTAAAGCGTCCACGACGGCCAATTCACTGAGTAATCCGGCGTCTTTCGGCGCCTTCTGGACCTTCTGGCTTAATTCCTCCCGTACCTTGGTGAAGCTCGAGTCGGCGCCGGCGTTTTCTCCTTGGAGCCGGGCAAGGAAAATCGCGTAGCAGCCCATCGGAACGGATTCGGAATCATAAGCAAAATAGCCCTCGTCGTCGGGACCTTTCATCTTTTCAAGCAATTGCTTTGCGAGTGACCAATCCCGATTCATCAGCGCGAAAATAAGCCGCAAGTTGAGTACACCATCGTCATCGGCCATCGACGCGGGAAGTGCCGCGATTGCTGATCGAACGGTTTCGTCGTTGCCAGTGCCCAGAAAGGTAACAAAGAATGCCTTTTGCACTTCAAGCATAGGTTCATCGGGTCGGAGCCCGATTAACCGATCGAATGCTTGTCCCGCCGCGCGAAATTGACTAACGGCGGGGAGGGTCGAGGCGAGCTCGTTAATCGAAATCGCATTTTGTGGATCGCGCGCGATGGCCTCATTGAATTCCGCAATGGCCTTTTTCCAGTTGCCTTGCCGACGATCCAGGTACGCTTCCAAGAGGATCGCGTCGACATTGTTTGGTAACTCGCGTTTGGCGATGGCCAGCTCTACTCGAGCCCGGGCGTTGTCCCGATAACAAATGTAGAGGTGCTGCGCGAAAGCCAGGTGAACCTCAGCAAGATTGGGACTTAGCTCCAACGCTCGGTTGACCGCCGCGTCGGCCAGCGCGCGGCGCTCCGGCTTCGCGTCGACTTTAAAGAGGAAGTCATGCGCCTCTACCGCTTGGCAATAAGCGAGCGTGAATTTTGGATCGAGCCGGACTGCTTGCTCCAGGAGACGAATGGCGTCGGCTAGCGGCGTTTCGACTGTCGCATCGGT